>ERZ1026945.483-NODE-483-length-13383-cov-11.963235_pt1 | contig 13383 bp, 8 predicted proteins | sample MGYA00519304_ERZ1026945 | MGnify/ENA primary metagenome ERZ1026945 (study PRJEB26926, sample SAMN06164619) | human gut metagenome | biome: ENVO:00009003; feature: ENVO:2100002; material: ENVO:00002003 | host: Homo sapiens | place: USA | collected 2012 ...
GCGCAGAAGAGCGGGTGCGGGTGGGAGGGCTTTGACTGAAACTCGGGGTGGAACTGGACGCCGACCATCCAAGGGTGGTCTTTGACTTCGACGATTTCGACCAAGTCGCGCTTTGGATTTATGCCCGCGACCTGCAAGCCCGCGGCGACGAGTCGGTCGCGGTAGGCGTTATTGTATTCGAAGCGGTGGCGGTGGCGTTCTTGTATGGTTTCCTGCCCGTAGGCGTTATATGCCTTCGAGCCTTCGACAAGTTTGCATTCGTAGGAACCTAAGCGCATTGTTGCGCCCTTGTCGACAATTTGCTTTTGCTCGTCCATCAAATTTATGACGGGGTTTGGAGTGTTGGCGTTGAACTCCGCGCTGTTGGCGTCTTTCAAGCCGAGGACGTCGCGGGCGTATTCAATGACGGCAATTTGCATACCGAGGCAGATTCCGAAGTAGGGAATTTTGTTTTCGCGGGCGTATTTTGCCGCGAGAATTTTACCCTCTATGCCTCGATCGCCGAAACCGCCGGGGATAAGGATTCCGTCGACATCTTTAAGGAACTTTTCCGCACCCTGTTTTTCGACATCTTCGGAATCGATGCGCACAATTTCAACGGCGCAATCGTTGCCTATGCCCGCATGCGCGAGAGACTCGTAAATTGACTTATAGGCGTCCTGCAAGTCGATGTATTTGCCGACGACGGCGATTTTGCACCCGCCGCCCGTGGGCGAAATAAGGCGGCGGACGATGTTCTTCCAGCCGTCCATATTGCTTGCTTGGCAATTTATGCCTAGCTTTTTGACGATGAGTTCGTCCATTCCCTCTTCGGCGAGCATAAGGGGAAGTTCGTATATTGAATGCTCGACATCACGCTCTTCGATTACGGCGCGAAGTTCCACGTTGCAGAACATGGAGAGTTTCTGGCGCATGTCGTCGGTCATCGGCTGCTCGGTGCGGCAGACCAATATGTCGGGCTGAATGCCGATTTCGCGCAATTTTGCAACGCTCTGCTGGGAGGGTTTTGTTTTGAGTTCGCCCGCAGCCTTCAAATACGGCAGGAGGGTAACGTGGATAAAGAGGACGTTTTCCTTGCCGACTTCGAGCGAAAACTGGCGCAGAGCCTCCAAGAACGGGAGCCCTTCGATGTCGCCGACGGTGCCGCCGATTTCGGTTATGAGGACGTCGACGTCCTTACCGGCGGCATACATGCGGTCTTTAATCTCGTTCGTGACGTGGGGGATAACCTGAACGGTTTTTCCGAGGTAATCGCCGCGGCGTTCCTTTTGGAGGACGTGTTCGTAGATTTGCCCCGAAGTGAGATTATTGAAACGGCTGAGTTTGCCGTGGGTGAAGCGTTCGTAGTGCCCCAAGTCGAGGTCGGTTTCGGCACCGTCGTCGAGAACGTAGACTTCGCCGTGCTGGAAGGGGCTCATTGTTCCGGGGTCGACGTTCAAATAGGGGTCGAACTTCTGTATTCTGACTTTTAAATTTCTTGTTTCCAAAAGCGCGCCGAGCGCACCCGATGTTAAACCTTTTCCCAAAGAGGAAACTACTCCGCCTGTAATAAAAATGTATTTCATTTCGGGGCTCAATTTAAAGCGTAAGACAGGTATGCTTGGCAAGCCTTTTTTGCCAAAAGCTTTTTATTGACACATTTTATTGTTTGTCAAGGCATTATGGAGGCAGAAACATTCACCGTTTCAGTAGACTTTGAGGTGCGGGTTATGGGGATATTTTGAGGTCGGAGCTGGTGATTGATTTTATGCGGGGTATGAAGCTTTTTTGTGTATGGGAGGTAGTGGAAAAGCGCGATGGCGTGTGTGGGGATGGAAGGAATTTTGGTTGTGGGGTTTGGGATTTGAGTAAAAAAAAGCGCGGACAACTTTGAATGTTGTCCGCGTTTTGAGTTGCAAAAATTGGGAACTTTGAAGCCGGCGACCGGCTGAAAAAAATGTTATTCTTCGGTATCCAAGTCGTCTTCGGTCTGGACGTTGCTCTTCAAGATATTTTTGCTGCCGCCCTTGATTGCATGAGCGATATTGTAGGTGCGGTTTGTCTTGTTGTAGGCGTTCAAGAGCCCCTGCCCCGAGTCTTCGTCGCGAAGGCTGGTATACCACTCGACGTGGGCGTCGACGAAGGCGATGTGTCCGCCCTCTGCGCCGAAGACGCCCGTTTCTTCGTCCCAAGTGCCGTTCGATTTAAGGCCGCGCGTCCAGACGAGAGGCGTTGTTGCCTTTGCCGTTGTGGGGACGTTGTTGGCGACTTCCCAGCTGATGGGGAACGCCTTGAACTCGGGATTGAGTTTGGCCGTCATGCCGATTTTATTGACTACGGAAATGGGCATTGCCTGATTGGAGCGGGCAGATGCAACTGCGGGGTCGAAATCCAAAATCCAGACGGAGGGGTTGTTCAAGTCCTGCTTTTCGGCGAGAACGGCTATCCACTGGTAGATGTCGGGCTTGTTGATGACGTGCACGCGCGAACCCGTTTTTGCGTAGGACATCCACGCGTTTGCGATGTTGCGCGCGTTATTCATCGACTTGACCTGTCCGCCGACGTTGAGAACTTTTGTCAAAGACGGGAATATCAAGCCCGCCAAGACGCCGATAATGGCGATGACAATCAATAATTCGACAAGTGTAAAACCTTTGGAGTGTTTTCTTATTTTCATAATTTGTTTTGTGTTAGATAAATGATGTTTATCGGGGGAATATTTCGGTGGTGTTCGAATCTCCGAATTAGCTGAATACTCCCATTTTTATTTGAATTTTGCAAGACTATTTTCGCAAAATCTCCCGAAGTCGAAGATAATTTTTTTCGCCGATATTTCTTGAAATTTTCGGCTTTCTTGTCCATAAAGTGAGAGATTTTTATTCGTATGCAAGCCGAGGACGAAAAATTGGAGAATCCCGACATTCAGGCTGAACAGGGCTATTCCCTGCACGACCTCGTTATGTTCGCGACCAATGACGAAATCGACAAGATTGACTCGCGGACGCTCGCGGACACGAATCCGCACACGATTGCGGTATTTTTGCAGCGAATAGACGTAGACAGGCAACGCCAGATTTTAAGGCGGTTTGCGCCCGAAAAGGTTTCGGAGATTGTCTCGGAGATGGACCCCGAGCAATCGGCGGAGCTGGTCTCGGAAATGCGCGAATTCCGCGCGGTCTCGGTGCTAAACGAGATGGAGCCCGACGACGCCGCCGATATTGTCCGCGGACTCGAAGAGGAGGACAAAGACAGGCTTCTGAAAGGCATGCAACGGTCGAACCCAGAATCGGTCGAAGACATCAAGGAGCTGCTCGAATATGCCCCCGACACGGCGGGCGCGATTATGAATCCGCACGTGGCGACTCTGCGCGGCGAAATGACGATTGAAGAGGCTATTTCCGCCGTCCGCCAAATGCGCGACGAGTATGAAAACATTTATTATTTGTATGTGGTAAATGCCGAAGATGTGCTTATCGGGGTGCTCTCGCTGCGCACGCTCTTGCTTGCCCCGAAGGGCGCGAAGATTGAAAACATAATGTATAAGACGCTTATCGGGCTGCTTGCGCCGTCGATGGACAAGGAGGTTGTGGCGCAGATTATGGCGGACACCGACTACCACACCCTGCCCGTTGTGGGCGGGAACGGCGAACTACTCGGGATTATCACGCACGACGACGTTATCGACATTATGGTTGAAGAGGGCACGGAAGACTTGCAAAAACTCGCGGGCGCGGGCGCGGACGAAGGACTTTTCGACCCGATTGGAACGAGTATCAGGCAGCGGATGCCGTGGCTTTTGGTGAATTTGATTACGGCATTTGTTGCCTCTGCCGTGGTAAGCTTCTTTGACAAGGACATTAGTCTGCTGCCGCTTTTGGCCGTGTTTATGCCCATTATTGCGGGTATCGGCGGCAATACGGGCGCGCAGACGCTGGCGGTTACGGTGCGCTCGCTCGCGCTCGGGGAAGTCGGGGTTTTCGACAGAATGCGTATTTGTATGCGCGAAGCGGGCAAGGGTTTTTTGAACGGGCTTTTTATCGGCGCGCTCGGCGCGGTGATTGCGATTGCGACTACGCACAAATGGGATTTTTCGCTGATTGTCTGGGCGTCGATGCTGATAAATATGACGCTCGGCGGATTTATGGGAAGTTTTATTCCGTTTACGCTGAAAAAATACGGGCTCGACCCCGCGAGCGGCTCGTCGGTGTTTGCGACCGGAGTGACGGACTCGGGCGGGTTTTTCATCTTCCTCGGGCTTGGCTCTATTTTCCTCATGTAGAGGTGTGGCGCGGGGGCGGGGCGTGTTTTCCCGATGAGAACTCGGGCGTTTGTGTGGCGGCTTTTGGCTATGCCGTCTCTCGTGCTGGATACGGATATAAGCGGCGGTTGGCGCGAGGTGTGGCGGCTTTTGCGTTTCCAGATGGAGAATTGGGAACGCTGGATTGCCGAGGGAATTATGGGCGAAAAAAGCATTATTTTTCCGAAAAAATTTTCGAGATAGAACGTATGAAAAAAAATCCCCGAGTGGTTGGCTCGGGGATTTTTCATTTTTATGCCGTGCGGCTAAGCTGCGCGGCGCATTATATTTTTTTGCGCGGGCGGCGTTTGCGTTGCCGCGGCGCGTTATGCGGGTTGGATATCTTATTAGCGCAAACCCGCGATGAGTTTTTCGAGTTCGGCGAGTTTTGCCTCGTTTTCGGCGAGCTGTTTTTTTGCGCCGTCGATGACGTTCTGCGGGGCTTTCGATGTGAAAGACTCGTTTGAAAGCCGCGCCTTTGCGCCGTTGATTGCACCTTCGAGTTTCGCCTTCTCCTTTTCGAGTCGTTTGAGTTCGGCGGTTGCGTCGACTGCGCCCTTGATGTCGAGGTAGACCGAACCGAGTTCGGCGAGAACCACGGGGGAATCGGTCTGCGATGAAAGCAGGTCGATTTCCGCCGCGCCCGCGAGCTTTTTGAGCTTTTCGATGTTGGAAGCGAAAAGTGTTTTTGCCGCGGAATCGACGGGCAAAAGCATAAGTTTGACATCGCGCTTGGAGGCGAGGTTGCACTGGGCTTTGAGGGCTCGGGCTTTCGTTACAAAATCTTTGAGTTTTTCCGTGTCGGAAGCCGCGGCGGTGTCAATTTTCAATCCGAGCGAGGCGATTTTTTCGGCGAAGTCGGGCGAGACGTTTTGGATAAATTCGCCGTCCTTGCCGTAGCCCATACTGTGCCACAATTCCTCGGTGATAAACGGCATAAACGGGTGCAGGAGCAGCAGAATTTGGCGTATGCACAAGTCCTGAACTGCCAAGACGGTCGATTTTACGTCGGCGTCGGCGCAACGGGACTTGCTGACTTCCAAATACCAACCACAGAAGTCGTTCCAGAAAAATGAATAGAGGCGTTGGGTTATGCTGTTGAACTGGTAGACGGTGTAGTCTTTGGCGACTTCCGCCGCGCAGGTTATGAGGCTTGCGAGGATTGCGTGGTCGTCGGCGTCGAGTTTCGAGGGGTCGATACGCGCGGCGATTTCTTCGAGAGAGCCGTTTTTCGATATCCCGCCCGACATCTGGCGGAAGCGGCAGGCATTCCAGAGTTTATTGCAGAAGTTTCTGCCGAGCTCGACGCGCTCTTCGCTGAACAGGATGTCCTGCCCCTGCGGCGCGCAATTCATAACGCCGAAGCGCAGTCCGTCCGCGCCGTATTTGGCGATAATTTCGAGCGGGTCGGGCGAATTGCCGAGGCTCTTGGACATTTTGCGCCCCTGCATATCGCGGATAATTCCCGTGAAGTAGACGTTGCGGAAGGGGATTTTTTCGGGCATCGAATCGGGCAGGAACTCCAAGCCCGCCATTATCATGCGCGCAACCCAGAAGAAGATGATGTCGGGGCCTGTGACCAAGTCGCTGGTGGGATAGAAGTAGGACATTTCCTTCTTTGCCTCTTCGGCTTCGTTAGGCCAGCCCATTGTGCCGAACGGCCATATCCAAGAGCTTGCCCAAGTGTCGAGCGAGTCTTCGTCCTGCACCCAATTTTCGGGGTCGGCGGGCGCGTCGACGCCCACGTAGACTTCTGCGGGATTGTGGATATCGGGGTTCTTTACGCCCTTGCGATACCACACGGGTATGCGGTGCCCCCACCAGATTTGGCGGCTTATGCACCAGTCGCGAATGTTGTCGAGCCAATGGGTGTAGGTTTTTTCCCAGCGTTTGGGCCAAAACTTGATTTTGCCCGACTCGACTGCCGCCTTTGCCTCGGCAACTTTCGGGTAGCGCATAAACCACTGGTCGGAAAGGCGCGGCTCAATCGGGACGCCGCCGCGCTCGGAAAAGCCGACGTTGTTGTCGTAGTCTTCGATTGCGACAAGCTGCCCGAGTTCGCGGAGTTTGTCGACCGCCTTTTGGCGCGCCGCGAAACGGTCGAGCCCGCGAAAGTCTTCGCCCGCGAGGTCGTTCATCGTCGCGTCGGGGTTCATCACTTCGATTACGGGCAGATTGTGTTTCTGCGCAAGCTCGAAGTCGGCGGGGTCGTGCGCGGGGGTCACTTTGAGAACGCCCGTGCCGAATTTCATATCGACGTATTCGTCGCCGATGATGGTAATTTGCGCCTTCGGGAAGGGTCGCCATATCTTTTTGCCGACGAGGTGCGCGTAGCGGGGGTCGTTGGGGTTGACGGCTACGGCGGTATCGCCCATTATGGTTTCGGGGCGCGTTGTGGCGATTTCAAGGAACGTGCCGGGCTGGTCGACAAGCTCGTATTTCATTTTGTAGAGCTTGCTTTTTTGCGGCTTCATTATGACTTCTTCATCGGAAAGCGCGGTGAGGTTGACGGGACACCAGTTTACCATTCGCTTGCCGCGGTAGATGTAGCCCTGTTTGAAAAGCTGGACGAATGCGGTTAGAACGCCGCGGGAATAGTCGTCGTCGAGAGTGTGGACAAGGCGAGTCCAATCGCAGGAAGTGCCGAGCTTTTTGAGCTGCTCGATGATTATGCCGCCGTGCTTGTCGCGCCACTGTTTGGCGACTTCCAAAAACTTTTCGCGCCCAAGCTGCTTTGCGGACGTGCCCTGCTTTCGCAGATAGGCGTCGACTTTCGTCTGGGTCGCGACACCCGCGTGGTCGGTGCCGGGAATCCAAATCGCGCTCTTGCCAGTCTGGCGGGCGCGGCGAATCAAAATATCCTGAATCGTGTTATTTAAAACGTGCCCCATAGTGAGGACGCCCGTGACGTTCGGCGGGGGGATTACGATTGAATACGCCTCTTTCGAAGGGTCGGCTTTGCCTTTGAAACAGCCCGATTCAACCCAAGTTTTATACCACTTGTCCTCGACTTCCGAGGGATTATACGCTTTGGATATTTCGCTCATTTCTACAAAAAATTATTACCGCTAAAATGCCCAGAATTAAGCATTGTGTCAAACTTTTTTATAGTTTGGCAAGCGGCGCGAAGGCAGAGCCATCGGCGGAGAGCGGGCGTTTTTATAAATTCGAAAGAGGCGCGGATTACTTCGTAATGTCCGCTTTTGATTTTTTGTTAAAGTAAAAACAATCAAAAATTCCAAGCAAACCCCCGAGCGCGGATTACGCATCCGCGTAATTCCTCCGCGCTTCCCCCTTTGGTTTTGCCAATGCGCCTTTTCTATTTGTTAAAGCAAAGTAATTACAGAATGACGTGTCGCGGGGCGCGGGATTAAAAAATTGACAGGCGGGTGCGGGCGGGCAGAATGGATTGGAATATGGAGTTTTACCGCCACGTTATTTGGGACTGGAACGGCACGCTGTTAAACGACGCGCGGCTGAGTCTTGACGTGTACAATTCGATTGCGGCGGATTTCGGGCTTGAAAGTGTCGGGCTTGCGCAATACCGCGACGAGTTCGGATTCCCAGTGATAGACTTCTACAAACGCCACGGCTTCGACTTCGACAAAATCGACTTCCGCGAGGTCGGGCGCGTGTTCATCGAGCGGTATTTGGCGCGGCTTGACGCCTGCCCGCTCCACGACGGCGTGCGCGACATTCTGCGGCAGCTGCAATCGCTGGGGTTCACGCAAAGTGTGCTTTCGGCGAACAACGACAGGCTGCTAAAAAAAGCGGTTGAGCGGTTCGGGCTTTCCGAATTTTTTACGCGCGTAGACGGGCTTAGCGACATTTATGCGAACTCGAAAACCGAGCTTGCTAAGGCGCACATTGCCGCGCTTTCGGACGAACTCGCGCTTTCCCCGCGCGATGCGATTATGGCGGGCGACACCCTCCACGACGAAGACGCCGCGTGCGCGATGAATGTCGACTGCGCGTTGATTGCCCTCGGGCACAATTCGGCAAAGAAGCTCGCCGAGGCAAAGGGCGCGGCGGTGTTCGACAGCCACCAAAAGTTTTTCAATTTCCTCGCGCACTGTATGTGAAAAGGCTCGCGAAGAAACGAAAGAAGCGGGCGAAAAAACGCGCAAAAGCGGCGTTTTCGGCTCAAAACACCGCCTTTTTTATACAAATGCGGCTACTTTTGAGCCGTAGAAGCCTGTTTTTCGTTGACTTTTTTAGCCGATAATTCGGCAATACTGCAAACAAAAAAAGTCCTATACGCAACAGGACTTTTTCGAAAAAATTTTTAATGAAGGCTCGGGCAAAAAGCGTAGCACACGCCCGACGCGCGGCTAAAAGCGCAAAAAGTGGCGCAGTTTTTCGGACTGCGGAATTCTCTCGAACGTAGTGCCCGCGAAGCTTTCGACAATCATCTCACGCGCGAGGGCGTCGGTTAGGCCGCGCTGCTGCATATAAAAAAGCTCTTCTTTGTCGGGCTCGGCGACTGTGCAGCCGTGCGAGCACATAACGTCGTTTGCCGAAATTTCCAGAATCGGCGACGCCTGCGAAACCGCGTTCTTGCTGAGCAGCAGCGAGCGGCAACTCTGGTATGCCTCGGTTTTCTGCGCCTTTGTGCAAACGTCGACAAGCCCCGTAAAGGCTATGCGCGAAGAGTCGTCCAAAGCCGCCTTGACTTCGAGGTTGCTCTTGGAGCTTTCGTCGAAATGCGTTTGTTTTGTGCGCAAGTCGGCGGTGATGTCGCCCGAGGTCTTCAAAAACACGCGGCTATCCAATGCGCAATGCGTGCCGTAGAGATTGAAATTGCGCTCGCTGCGCGAATTCGCAAGCCCCTCCTGCGCCATTGCGTCGACGACTTCGCAGCCCGAAGCCAAATAAAAATCCTCGCGCTCGAACATCAGCGAAGCCGCCTCGGAAAGCTTTATTTGCGCGTAATTCAGGCGTGCGTTTTCGCCGATGTCGAAGCCGAAGCGCGCAACTCCGAGCGAGCCTCCGAAGACGAGCGACGTTTTAAGAAGCGTCAGGCTCGAATTTTTTTCGAGCACGAAGAACGCGCCCGCCGCGCTCGCGTGGAGCTTTGCAATCAGCGACATTTCCAGATCCGCCGAAACGCCCTCGCTCACGCGCACGAAAACGCCGCGGTCGGGGCGCGAAGCCTGAAAGAGGTCGAGCTTGCCCGAAGCCCCGCCGAAGAATTTCGAAAGTCTATCGCCGTAGTCGGCAAACGCCTCCGCCATCGGCAGGATTTCAACGCCGTCGATTTTCGAAAGCGCGGTAATTTGCCCGTCGAAAAGCGCAATCTGCGCCGAAGCCGCCTTTGCCTCTGCCTCGCGCACCGCCGCGCACGGCTCGCCCGCTGGCGGTTTTGAGTTTGTAAAATACGGGAAAAGCCCGTCGGCGTTCCAAGCGGAAAGGTTTGCAAAACGCCAATATTCGTCCTTATTGTGGGCGAACGGGGTGTTTGCAAAGCGCATTTTTGCGGCGGTTGCGATGTCGGCGATATTCGTGTTCACCCTACCGAGCCCTCCATTTGAAGTTCGATGAGTCTTTTGAGTTCGACGGAATATTCCATCGGGAACTCCTTTACCAAGTCGTTGACGAATCCGTTGACGGCGAGGCTGACGGCCTCCTGCTCGGAAAGTCCGCGCTGGCGCATATAGAAAATCTGTTCCTCGCTGAGCTTGGAAACGCTCGCCTCGTGCTGGACGCTGTTGTTTTGCCCCGCGCAGACGATTGCAGGATATGTGTCGGTGCGCGAATTCGCGTTGATTAAAAGCGCGTCGCACTCGGTGTGGTTTTTGCAGTTTTTGACGTTTTTGGGCATATACACAAGCCCTCGGTAGGACGCCCTGCCGTCGCTTATGCTGACGGATTTCGAAGTGATGTTCGAAGTCGTGTTGTCGGCGAGGTGAATCATCTTCGAGCCCGTGTCCTGATGCTGTTTCGTGTTTGCAAGCGCGATTGAAATGACCTCGCCGCGGGCGCGTTCGCCCTTCAAAACCACCGCAGGGTATTTCATTGTAAGCCCGCTGCCGATATTGCAGTCGACCCACCTAATCTGCGCGTCCTCCTCCGCCATTCCGCGCTTTGTGACGAGGTTGAAAACGTTGTCCGACCAGTTCTGAACCGTCACATACTGGATTTTCGCGCCCTTCAACGCCACGAGTTCGACGACCGCCGAATGGAGCGTTTCGGTGTCGAACTTCGGGGCTGTACACCCCTCCATATACATCAGCTCCGCGCCCTCGTCGGCTATTATGAGTGTGCGCTCGAACTGTCCGAAGCTTTCGGCGTTGATCCTGAAATACGCCTGCAACGGCTGTTGGACTTTCACGCCCTTGGGCACATAGATAAAGCTTCCGCCCGAGAAAACCGCGCTGTTGAGCGCGCTGTATTTGTTGTCGGAAATCGGGATTATCTTGCCGAAATATTTTTTGAAAATCTCGGGGTATTTTTTCAGCCCCTCGGTCGAGTCGCAGAAAATTACGCCGTCCTTTGCCAAGTGCGCCTTCATATTCGAATACGCCGACTCGGAGTCGAACTGAGCCTCGACGCCAGCCAAAAATGCGCGTTCCTGCTCGGGCACGCCGAGGCGTTCGAACGTCGCCTTCACGTCGTGGGGGACTTCCTCCCAAGAGCGTTTTTTCTGCGCCCCCTTTGCGAGGTAGTAGCGGATTTTCGAAAAGTCCAACTCGTCGAGCCGCTCCGACGCCCAATGCGTCGGGTTTTTCATTTTGAAAAACTCGCGCAACGCCGAAAGGCGGAAATTCAGCACCCACTCGTCCTCGCCCTTCACCTGCGAGATGTAGCGGACGACGTCTTCGTTTAGCCCCACGCCCGCGTCGAAAGCGTAGTCTTCGGCGTATTTGAAATCGCCCGCGCTTCTGTCGAGGTTGAGTGACTGGGGTTGTTTGTCTTCCTGCATGACCAACGTTTCCGCTTTTTGCGCTATTTTAGCCAATCGTAGCCCTTTTGTTCAAGCTCCAACGCCAATTCTGCCCCGCCGCTTAAAACGACTTTGCCGCCGCTTAAAACGTGGATTTTGTCGGGCTTGACGTATTCGAGCAGGCGGTTGTAGTGGGTTATCAAAAGCATTCCCATGTCGGGCGAGCGCATTGAATTTACGCCCTCGCTTACTATGCGCAAGGCGTCGATGTCCAAGCCGCTGTCGGTTTCGTCCAAAATGGCGAACTTGGGTTTAAGCATAAGCATTTGCAGAATGTCGCAACGCTTTTTCTCGCCGCCGCTGAACCCCTCGTTGACGCTGCGGGTCGTGAAGCTTCTGTCCATTTTAAGCAAATCCATTTTCGCGTAAAGCTCTTTGTAATACTCGATGGGATTCACCGTTTTACCCTCTTCCATGCGCGCGTTGAGGCAGGCTCTGATGAAGTTCGCAATGCTCACCCCCGGAATGTCGGCGGGATACTGGAACGACAGGAAAAAACCCTTGCGGGCGATTTCGTCGGGGGCAAGACCGACGATGTTTTCGCCGTCCAAAAGGACTTCGCCCGAAACTATTTTGTAGTCGGGATGGCCTGCTATCGCCTTTGAAAGGCTGCTTTTACCCGTGCCGTTGGGCCCCATTATCGCGTGGATTTCGCCCGCGGGAACATCCAAATTCAAGCCGTCGATAAGCGTTCTTTCGCCTATTTTTACGACGAGATTTTTTATCTGCAAACCTTTCATCTTTTCCTACTTTGCCTTTTTCCTTTTGGGTTGGAACGGGGCGACAAAGGCTTCGTCGAAATCGTAGCCGCCGTAGAAGTCCTCTATTCTGTCGCCCTTCGACGCCGCCAATACTTGCGCGTCGACGAGGTTGAAAACTATGTTGCCGAAGTCGGCGCAGCTGCGCACGCCCCATTCGTCGAAAAGCGGCTTTGCCATTTGTCCGAATGTGTCGAGTGCGAACAGGCGCAATCCGTCCAAAAGCTCCTGCGCCGACACGTTGCGGTCTTTGCGCTTTTTGTCGCGGGCGGCAAGCAGTTTTATAGTGTAGTCAAGCCCCATTTTGACGAAGACATACGCGCCGACGGCGTAGCGGTTGTCGTCGCGGACAATAGCCTCAATAGCCTTTTGCAACTCTCGTGGATTCGCCATTTGCGTGTATGTTATCGGTTTTTCGGGAATTTTTTGAACGGATTATTTTGCCCCCGCAGCGCGGCGTTTGGCGTCCATTTCAGCCTTGAACTCCTGCAACGACTTGACTTTGATTTCCTCTTTTTTGAGAGCCTCGATACCCTTCAAAGCCGCGTATGCGCCCATAATCGTGGTTATCATACATGTGCCGCTAAGCAGAGCGGACTCGCGGATTTTGTTTTCGTCCAAGCGCGGGTTCATACCCGAAGGCGTGTTTATTACAATCTGGATTTGCTTGTTTTTGAGCATATCCACGACGTTCGGGCGCGCACCCTCGCTGAGTTTGAACGTCTTTGTCACGGGTATGGAGCGCGCGCTTAAAAACGCCGCCGTGCCCGCCGTCGAGAACAATTTAAAGCCGAGCTTTACGAACTTTGCCGCGATTTCCGCGCCCGCCTCCTTGTCGTGGTCTTTGAGCGAAATAAAGACGTTGCCCGATGTGGGCAGGCTTGAATTCGCGGCCATTTGGCTTTTTGCGAACGCCATGCCGAGGTTGTCGTCCAAGCCCATAACTTCGCCCGTCGAACGCATTTCGGGGGTGAGCATAATCTGCGAGCCCAAGAAGCGCACGAACGGGAAAACGCTTTCCTTAACGGCGATGTAGTCGGGCATAACCTCTTTTGTAAAGCCCAAGTCTTTGAGTTTTTCGCCCGCCATCACGCGCGAAGCGAGCTTTGCAAGCGGCACGCCTATGACTTTCGAGATAAACGGAATTGTGCGCGAGGCGCGGGGGTTGACTTCGATTAGGAAGAGCTCGCCCTTGCGGATTGCATACTGGACGTTCATTAGCCCCACGACTTTCAGCTCCTTCGCGAGCGCGTAGGTTGCCTGGCGGACTTCGTCCAAAATCTGCTTCGAAAGCGTGTGCGGCGGGATAACCATTGCAGCGTCGCCCGAATGGACGCCCGCGTATTCGATGTGTTCGAGCATTCCGCCGATGACGGTCGTCTCGCCGTCGCTTATGGCGTCGACGT
>ERZ1026945.499-NODE-499-length-13065-cov-5.689393_pt1 | contig 13065 bp, 9 predicted proteins | sample MGYA00519304_ERZ1026945 | MGnify/ENA primary metagenome ERZ1026945 (study PRJEB26926, sample SAMN06164619) | human gut metagenome | biome: ENVO:00009003; feature: ENVO:2100002; material: ENVO:00002003 | host: Homo sapiens | place: USA | collected 2012 ...
CAGGCAGTGGAAGAAAAGTGTGATCAGCAGACGATAAAGGAACGGAAACACAGAAAAATCCGGTATGGGATCGCAGAGATTTTTGTCGTGCTGATATTCTGTATATATGCAAGAAGCGTGCTCGACCATTCATTTACGGTTGCCTTTCTGGATGTCGGGCAGGGGGATGGCATACTGATCCGGACGGAACAGGGAACGAATATTATGATCGATTGTGGCTCATCGGATAATAAGAAGGTAGGAGAATATGTTCTGCTTCCTGCTCTTCGGTATTATGGGATGGCAGAACTGGATTATGTTTTTATAACACATGGGGATAAAGATCATATATCCGGGCTTCAGGAATTATATGAGCTGGAGCATACCGGGATTCGGATCCGGAATCTTGTTGTGGCGGAATATGGCGACCGGGAGCGGCTGCTGGAACTGATCAATCAGGCAGAACAGCATGGAACTGAGGTTTTATATATGGATGCGGGTAGCATATTTTCTGAACCGGAAGCCGGAGCTTCCGGGATATTTCGGATCGCATGCATATATCCGGGAGAATCGGATGTTCACACAGATGCAAATGAAGCCTCTCTTGTGTTGCAGGCAAGTGTCGGTTCTTTTCGCCTTTTGTTTACAGGCGATGCAGGGGAAACAGCAGAACAGCAGATGACAGAGACTGGAAGATTGGATGCGGTTGATGTTTTAAAAACAGGGCATCATGGCTCCAGATATGCAACCTCGGAGTCATTTCTTCAATATATAAAGCCGCAGTATGCGGTGATCAGTTGTGGAAAAAAGAACCGGTATGGTCACCCACATAAAGAAACGCTGGAGAGACTGCAGGATGCTGGTGCGGAGGTTTACCGCACCGACAGCAGCGGCGCTGTAATTTTGCAGATACGGACAGGAAAAATTATGCTTCATGGGTACGGAGGATAAAATTAAGCATTGATACCAAGCCCCAAATGAAATGATGGGTATATGAGAGAAAACATTTCCGAAAGAAGAATTAATATGTGCCAAAAATGGAAAAGGATATAAGTGGTATTTGAAGAGTGCAGGAGAGTATTATTATTGGGAACATTTCGGTATGATGGACAATCCGGAATATGCGAGTCATGCCTGCAGGAAAATAAAAACATATTGTGATAATGGAATAATACCATCTATTAATTTAATTATGACATATGAAACCAGTGCTTGTCCTATCGGAATGGAAAGAATAGAGCAAGTGGCAGAATATTATTTCGGATAAATGACACATTTGATATAATGAACGCAAAATTATTTGCTCGCAAGGATGCTGATTTTGCGGAATGCATAGAATGTGCGAAGCACATGATATAATTATTATAAGGAAGTGGCAAACTATACTCTACAGTGCGTAGAATCCGCAGAAATTCACCATTTTCTACGCTTTATGGGTATGATGCCGGATGCAGGTATGTAATAATCTGGTCAGAAAGGAGGCAGATATGGATCAGATCAGTATAGGCAGGTTTATTGCAGCAGAAAGAAAAAGAAAAGGTTGTACACAGAAGCAGCTTGCAGAAAAACTGAATATCAGTGATAAAACAGTTTCTAAATGGGAATGTGGAAAGGGATTCCCGGAAGTGTCTCTGTTATTACCTTTATGTAAGGAACTGGACATTACGGTAAATGAACTGTTGTCCGGTGCAAGAGTGTCTGAGGAAGAATATCAAAAGAAAGCGGAGGAAAATATGGTGAATATGATTAAAGAAAGAGAAGAAAACAAGAAGAAATTAATTCCTACAATTATAACGGGTTTAATTGCAACGATATCATTTATTACATTGATCATGGTTGTTGCAGTGTATACAGAGGTGATCGCAGTACCGGTTAAGATATTACTGATAGTGATCGCATGTGTTATATTTGGTTGTGGACTTATGGTTGCGATGGAAGGTGAGCGCACCATCGGTTATTACAAATGCCGTCATTGCAATGAGCTGTTTGTTCCGACCTTTGGTGCATATACAATGGGAATGCATATGATTTCAACAAGATATTTGAAATGTCCAAAATGTGGAACAAAAACCTGGTGTAAAAAAGTTCTGGCAAAAGAAGATAGAAACATGATGTAAAAAAGTTCCGGTAAAAGAAAACAGAAACACGATGTAAAAAAGTCCTGGCAAAAGAGAAGTGATTTCTGTTATAGAAAACAACCTGTCTTTTGCCGGAACGATGAAGATTCAAAACCTAAATATGAAAAATATTGATCAAAAATACCATTGCCAGTCCGTAGTAGGTGATCACGGCAACCAGATCATTGACCGTTGTAATGAGTGGACCGGAAGCAACCGCAGGATCAATATGGATCTTGTGGAAGAACATAGGAATGATAGTTCCGACAAAGCTTGAGATCACCATTGCAACGATCAGCGAGATGCCGACACAGCCAGAGATCAGGAATGCAGATGCCCATATATATTTCTTAAAATAGTGGATATAGATTCCTAAAAACAGGAGTGCCATGATTCCAAGGCTTGCACCATTTAAGAAGCCGATCTTCATTTCTTTGATAAGAAGGGAAAGCTTCTTTTTAGTGCTCAGGTCTTCGTCCATAAGCACACGAATCGTAACAGCGAGGGACTGTGTGCCGACATTTCCAGCCATATCAAGGACAAGGGACTGGAAGCATATTACGACTGGAAGCACCGCAACAACGGATTCAAACATTCCTACCACAGAGGATACCGCCATGCCAAGGAACAGAAGGATGATGAGCCATGGCAGACGCTTTTTCATGCTGGTAAAGGTTGGTTCGTTCAGGTCTTCTTCGGATGTAAGACCGGCGAGCTTTGCGTAGTCATCACCCATAGCATTATCCACCAGTTCCACGATATCATTTGCAGTCAGGATACCGGCAATGGTTCCGTTTTCCGATAAAACCGGGATGGAATCCTCTTCATAATCGGTGAGATCTTCGATACAGTCTGCAATCTTCACATGCTCATATACAGACGGATAGGAGCGGCTGATAATATTTGACAAAGAGTCATTTTCCCGTGCGATGATCAGATCTTTCAGATCGATAGCACCGGAAAACTGACCATTTATATCAGTGGTATAGATCGTCGAGATATTGTCATGTTCTCCTGCCTGCCGAACCAGTGCACTCATAGCTTCACGGATGGATAAGGTGTCCGGAATACAGATATAATTGTTCGTCATGCAGCTTCCAATCTCATCGTTTTCGTAAGAAAGCAGCTTCTTTACATCTCTCCGGGAATCATCATCCAGACGGGCAACCATTTCCTGTTGTTGCTCGGCGGAAAGTTCATCCAGAATATCCAGAGCATCATCTGCATCCATATCGGATATGACTCTTGCGGCTTTATCAAGTGACAGTTCATCCAGATACGGCTTGGCATCATCCAGATAAGAGAAGATCTCTGCGAGCCGTGGGGTGCCGATCATAGTGTATAGTTGCATTCGTTCTGTTTCGTTTAGACGTGTGATTGCTTCTGCGACATCTTTGTCGTGGTAGTTTGCCAAATGCTTCTGCAATACCTGTGCGTTCTTTGCATTACGGATGATTTTTACGAGTTCTGTTACATAATCTTTTTTAAATACTGTGATTTTTGTCATTGTGACCTCCTTCCTGCCTGTTTTCAGACATAAAAATACATCGTCTCAGTGTGAAGACCGGATGGTCAGGATCGTCTGATGCGATGTATGAAAAGGCACACAACAAATATAAGATGGGGTTATCGGATCTTCATAGACAGCCACATCCATTTATGCTTTCTTATCATAACATCGCATATTTTACTTCGTCCAATACGATCGCAACTATCCATGAAAATTCACCTCCATTTGAAAATCGAAATTTAGATTTTGGTATTTGATATTCTCAAAAACCTTTGCTACTATAACAGAAAAGAGTTGAATTGACAACCCGGATAATCCGGATTGGATAAATTTTATATTTCGGTTATATTTTTTTAGTACATAGAAAACAGGAGGATATCAGAGATGCGGATCGAACATGTTGCAATGTATGTAGAGGATCTGGAAAAGACAAAAGAATTTTTTATAAAGTATTTTGATGCTGCTGCGGGAGAACAGTATTATAATCCGAAAACAGAGTTTCAGTCGTATTTTTTAAGCTTTGAGGATGGAGCAAGACTGGAGATCATGCAGAAACCACGGGTATCCAATGTGAGAAAAGAGCTGGCACGAACAGGGTATATTCATCTCGCTTTTTCAGTTGGAAGCAGAGAGAAAGTCGATGCATTGACGAAAAGACTGGAAGAGGACGGATATAAAGTTGTCAGCGGACCACGGGTGACAGGTGATGGATATTATGAGAGCTGTGTTCTAGGTATCGAGGATAATCAGATCGAGATCACGGTCTGAATTCCGGTCTGGATTTGGTAATATCTCACAAGGCATACGCAAAGCCGCTTGACTTAGCCAGTGCCATTTCTTACAATAGATCAGTAGATAAAAGTCTGGTAGATGTATGATACCAGACTTTTTTTGTGGTTTAAAGTCAGAAAGAGAAAGGTGAGAGAAAATGAAGTGGAAAGATCGATTGGGAATCCGGCTGGTGGCATATCTGGGAGGCTTATTTATCATGACGGCAGGAATAGCCGTATCGGTAAAATCAAACCTTGGGGTATCGCCGGTAAGCTCGATCCCATATACGATTACCTGTGTATTTGGTATGGAGATGGGAAACGCAACTATCCTGTTTCATGTTGTGCTGGTTTTGCTGCAGATCCTGTTATTACGGAAGAATATCATAGACAGGTGTTGAAAATCAAATCGGTATTTGGCATAATGGATTGGAACAGGAAAGAAAGGAGACATAGCTATGGCAGCAGGAAAAAAACAGAGCGGTAAGGATGCAATGGCGGTTATCAACGAGCATATAAAGAATGAAAGCTATGCTCCGGTATATCTGTTATACGGAGATGAAACATATCTTGTGAACCAGTACAGAGACAAATTGCTTTCGGCGGTAACAGACCGTGAGGACAATATGAACTTTGCAAAGTTTGCAGGAGAGAAGATCGACCCGATGGAGATCATAGGCTTCTGTGAGACAATGCCATTCTTCGCTGACCGGCGTGTGGTGCTGGCAGAAGGGACCGGATTGTTTAAAAAGAGCTGTGAGGAATTTGCGGAGCGGATCAAAGAGCTGCCGGATACTTCGCTGATCCTGTTTGTTGAGTCAGAAGTTGATAAGAGAAATAAATTATATAAAACCGTTGATAAGCTGGGAGAAGCCCTGTGCTTTGAAACACCAAATGAGAAGACGCTTGCTGTATGGGTTAAGGGAATGTTCAAGGGAGAAGGAAAACGGATAACCGATGATGCGATCCGTTCCCTGATCGAGCATACCGGATCAGATATGAATTCGATCAAGAATGAGATTGATAAGCTGATAAGCTATACGGTAGACAGGGAGAATGTAACGGTATCCGATGTGGAAGCTCTCTGCGTTGGCAATTCGGAGGGACATATATTTGAGATGATCGATGCCATATCCAGAAAGCAGCAGGATCGTGCACTTCACCTGTATCATGAGCTGCTTGAAAACAGGGAGCCTGCGATGCGAATTCTGTTTTTGATCGCCAGACAGTATGATCTGTTATTAAAAACAAAGATGTGTCTTGCCGAGAATAAAAATTATGCAGATACGGCATCGGTGCTAGGCATTCCGTCATGGTCGGTGAAGAAATATGCGGAACAGTGCCGGAATTATTCAGAACAGGAACTGAAGAAGATCATGGAAGCCTGTCAGGATACTGACTATAAATTAAAGACGAGTCAGGCATCGGATGTAGTGGCAGTGGAAGTGTTGTTAATATCATTGAGTCGGTAGCTGGTATGTGACGCGCAGGAATGCAGTGAGTCAAAACATACCGTAGGTATTGCGATTTGGATGCCGGAATTATTACAAAAAAAAACAGAACCTCAATGGGTTCTGTTTTTTTGACGGTTTTGATTATATATGTGCAGCCTTACATATGTAATCAATTATAAAAATATATATGAGTCAGATTAAGCCATCTTGTTGACAGCGGCTGTAAGACGTGATACTTTACGAGAAGCATTGTTCTTGTGGTAAACGCCCTTTGAAGCAGCCTTGTTAATCTCTGAGATAGCAACCAGAAGATTTGCCTGAGCAGCTTCTTTGTCACCAGCAGCGATAGCAGCTTCTACCTTTTTGATAACTGTCTTAACCTTAGACTTGATCATCTTGTTTCTTAAAGTCTTCTTGTCAATTACTTCAATTCTTTTCTTTGCAGATTTGATGTTAGCCAAAATTCTCTACCTCCATTTGAATTATAGATTATAATAAGGTTTTTACATTAAAACCGGACACGGACAATTCAATGTAAACATACTCATCAATATTAGTATAGAGAAATTTATTTGTCAAGGGGCGAAGTGAAAATATTTCCATTTCTGAAAAATAAGATCTGATCTTATTCCCATCAATTTTATTTCTATCCTATTTCTATTACTTGTTGGCTTGTATGGAAAGGGAGGACATGGTATACTGTTTCTATTAATGCGTTATATATTATTACATACCAGGAGGTAAGAAAATGTTTGGATTTGATGAAATTACAAAAGTAGATCCTGAAGTTGCGGCAGCAATGACGGATGAATTGAACAGACAGAATAACAATCTGGAGCTGATCGCATCAGAGAATATCGTATCAAAGGCAGTTATGGCAGCCATGGGAAGCCATCTGACTAACAAATACGCAGAAGGTTATCCTGGAAAGAGATATTATGGCGGATGCCAGTATGTAGACGTAGTGGAAGATCTTGCCAGAGAGCGTGCAAAAGAATTATTTGGATGTGAATATGTAAATGTTCAGCCACATTCCGGAGCACAGGCCAATATGGCAGTATTTTTTGCTATTTTAAATCCTGGCGATACGTTTATGGGAATGAATCTGGATCATGGCGGACATCTGACACATGGATCACCTGTAAATATGTCCGGTAAATATTTCCACTGTGTACCTTATGGTGTAAATGATGATGGCTTTATAGATTATGACAAGGTTCTTGAGATCGCAAAGGAATGCAAGCCAAAGTTGATCGTAGCGGGTGCGTCTGCATATGCAAGAGCAATCGATTTCAAGAGATTCCGTGAGATTGCAGATGAGGTTGGTGCATATCTGATGGTAGATATGGCACATATCGCAGGTCTTGTAGCAGCAGGCCTTCATATGAGCCCGATTCCATATGCACATGTTACAACAACTACTACTCATAAGACACTTCGTGGACCTAGAGGTGGTATGATCATGTGCAGCAACGAGATCAATGAGAAGTTCAACTTCAATAAGGCAGTATTCCCTGGTATCCAGGGCGGACCTCTGATGCATGTCATCGCAGGTAAGGCAGTATGTTTAAAGGAAGCATTACAGCCGGAATATAAGGAGTATCAGGCACAGGTTGTAAAGAATGCAGCAGCACTTGCATCTGCATTAATGGCAAGAGGCTTCAATATTGTATCAGGTGGTACAGATAACCACCTTATGCTGGTGGATCTTCAGAATCTGGACCGTACCGGTAAGGAAGTAGAGAAGCTTTTAGATGAGGTTCATATCACTGTAAATAAGAACACAGTACCAAATGATCCAAAATCTCCGTTTGTAACAAGCGGTATCCGTATCGGAACACCGGCGGTTACAACCAGAGGTGCAAATGAAGCTGATATGGAGACAATTGCTGAGGCGATCAAGGCAGCAGTGATTGATGATGACAAGGCAAAAGCAGAAGCACTTGTTAAGAGTATTGTAGAGAAGTATCCACTGTATGCATAAGGTTGTTATATGGAAGATTTATTTGACGAGAAGCTGTTAGAAGCGATTCGGCTTGCAGAAGCATTGCAGGATGGACAGTCAGAAGAAAAAGAGTCAGAAGGAAAAAAGACAGAAGTAAAACAAGAAACCGAAAACAGCCGTCCGGTCAGCCGGACGGAAGAACCGGTTGCTGCTCCGGTTCCGCAGACTGGTGAGGAAGCGGTCGATCAGCTTATAAAAGAGATCGTGCAGGAAACACAGGAAGAGATCGCTGCCGAAGGCATCCAGACAGAGGATATCAGAAAAGAATTTTTCCAGAAAAAGGCAGAGAAAGCGAAACGGGAAAAGAAGAAGCTGGATCCGGAACTGGAATCCAGACCGGTACATGCACCCAAAAAGCTGAAAGATCCATGGAGTCTCAGGAAAAAGGTCTGTGTGATCCTGCTTGTTGTTGTACTGGTTGTGACCGGGATCCCTGCCGGTATATTTGCCAGAATGTATATGAATGGAAAGAACCGGCTGGCAGAAAATGCGCAGGGAGAAAAGGTGAGTTTTCATACAGACGGATCTTCTTCAACGGCTATCACATATAAAGGAAAGAATTACGTTTATAATACAGATACCGTATCGATTCTGGTATTTGGTGTTGATAATTCCGAGTATGTGCCGAAGGAATCGGAAAAGAACGAAGAACCGAAGACAACAGAGGCGGCAACGGAGGAAACAAAGCCCAAAAAGTCAAAGAAGTCAAAGAAGTCAAAGAAAACCTCAGAGGATACAGAAGCTACGACGGAAGCGGATCTCAGAGACAGAGATGATGCCCTGACCTATTCGGATGCAAATGGATCTGAATATGTCCGGTATGGCGGAAGGATCGATCTGTGCTTCCTGGTGGTATTTGATCTTCGAAATGATAAGCTTCACGTTATTAATATAAATCGTGACAGTATGACAGATGTGGATATTAAAACCATAGAAGGAAAAACAGCACTTACAGATCGGATGCAGATCGGACTGGCGTATGGTTATGGGGATGGAGAAATCGTCAGTTGTGAGAATTTTACACATGCGGTATCCGGACTGATGTATAATCTTCCGATTAACGGTTATGTGGCCTTTGACATGGATGCAATGGCAGATATTAATGACGTCCTGAGCGGGGTAACATTGACAGCCAGAGATACGATCAGTGAGAATGTCTTTGAGAAGGATGTAGTCACCTTACAGGGCAATGACGCATACCGGTATCTGGAAAAGATGGATACAGTAACGGATGCAGTCGGTGAACACGGCAGGCGGATGGAACGTCAGAGTCAGTATCTGGCAGGCTGGCTGGAGCGGTTTGAACAGTGCTATTCCGATGATAAGGGAATCATAAAGAAGGTATACGAGGCAGCAAGTCCATATCTGCAGACGAATCTGGACAGAGATGCCTGCCTGTATCTGTTCAGCAGAATGCGTGGAATGGATATAGCAGTTGCAGAGAAGGATATACAGGAGCTTCCGGGAACGTATGAACGCCCTGCTCATTTTGATGAGTATCAGGTGGATACGGGAAGTCTGGTAGAAGAGATGCTGGATATCTTCTATATTCCAACCAGTTAGTTTGACATATTATAAAATAAAAATAAAAAATATCCCAAATGCGGATTGAAGCGGCATGCAAAAAATGGTAAAATTCACTTAAATTTTGTTCGCACGGAACTGCATTTGGGGTATTTTTTTATGTAATATCATAGGAGACAGGATGAAATGAAAAATATGCACAGAGGGGCAGTACAAATGTAGAGACATTTTGTATAAAGTGTATAATACAGCGGGCATAACAGCAAGGAGGGCATTTTAGAAGCATGAGAGAACATGGAAAAAGAGTGGCAGCATGGTTCCTTACCGTTGTCATGGTCATCACGATGATCATGCCGTATGGCGGGGCAGGAATTCCATTTGCAGGTTGGGTGAAGGCAGCGGATCTGATCGATCTGTCCGGAAAGGATGGAGCACATAAGGTTACTGTTGTAGCAACGACGGAAACCGGTCTTGGTAATTATTATACCGGAGAGGCGATCGAAGCACCGGTTACGGTAAAGGTAGATGGGGAGGAAGTACCGTCGGACTGTTATGATGTGGTATACACAAATAACGTGAACGTGTCAACTGCAACCAAGCTTGCCGTGGCAACGATAACCGGTAAACCGGAAAAGGGTTATACAGGAAGCAATACGGCAAAATTCAAGATCCGTGTCACACCGATCAATAAAGCAACGGTCAAATTTGCATCCGATATGACAATTGTATCCGGCAAGTATTATGTTCCATATGTAAAAAATCTGGCAAATTCTCCGACAGTCCAATCGGTTACCTGGAATGGAAAGGTTCTGGTAGCGGAGAAAGACTATTATGAGAATGTTACTCTTTCAGAGAATTATCTGGAGATTGGTTCTAAGGGAACAACAGCGATTAAGGGAATGAATAATTTCAGTGGTTCCAAAACCTATACCTGGTATCTGAAGGCTGCCAATATCCAGGATCAGATCATCACATTGAGCAACTCCAATTACAGCTATGATGGAAAGGAAAAGAAGCCGTCGGTTACGATTGCTGATGTGAACTCCTGGCTGGATGAGAATAATGATTATCAGTATCTGGAAGAAGGCGTGGATTATACACTTTCTTACAGCAGCAATATAAATCCGGGAACCGCAACCGTGACGATCACAGGTAAGGATTGTTACACCGGAAGCACATCCCTGAACTATACGATCAGCAGTGGAAGTGCAGCCTTAAAGGATATATCACAGACGACCGTGAATGTAGCTTCATGTACATATAATGGACAGGCACAGACACCGGCTGTCACGGTAAAGGATGGAAGCACGACATTAAAGCAGGGAACGGATTATACGGTATCCTATTCCGCAAATACAAATGCAGGAAATGGAACGGTTCTGATCAGTGGATGCGGCAAATATGCAAATACAAAGTCCCTCACTTTTAAGATCAATCCAAGAGATATTTCAAAGGCGACTTTGACGGCAGAGCCTGCAACATATAAATATGGAGCAGAAGTATTTTCACCAAAGATCAGTGTTTATGACAGCGAACTGAGAACAACATTGACGAATAAAACCGATTATACAGTTGCAAGCTATGTAGCAAAGACAGCAGGAACGGTACCGTTCAGTGCGACAGGAAAAGGCAATTATACAGGAACCGTTACCGGTACATTGACTGTCAATCCTCTGGATGTGACGAATACAGCAAAGGTAACATTGAATCAGACATCCTTTGATCAGACCGGTGCAGAGATCAGACCGACAGTAATGTCGGTCACTTCAGATGGATATACACTGACCAAAGGAATAGATTATACGGTATCTTATAAAGATAATGTAGCAGCCGGCAATCTTGCAAAGGTAATTGTTACGTTCAAGGGAAACTATACAGGTTCCAAAACTGTGTACTTTACGATCACTTCTTCCCTGCCGGATCTGTCAGGGGCAGTGTGCAGTACAATTGCAGATCAGACCTATACCGGAGTACAGATCAAACCGGAGGTTACAGTGACCTATGATGGCAAAGCACTGACGAAGGACAGCGATTACACCGTTTCATATGGCGCAAATGTTAACTGTGGTACAGGTACGGTTACGATCACCGGAAAGAATGGATACAGTGGAACGAAATCTATAAATTTCAAGATCAGTGCAAGAGCGCTGGCAGATTGCTCGTTCAGTTATGATGAGAGCGTAAAATGGACAGGAAGTGCCGTAACGCCGAATATCCGTATCACATATGGTCAGAAGCTCTTAATAGAGGGTACGGATTATACCGTTGCTTATTCCAATAATATAAATGAGACAACGGCAGCGACTGCTACAGTGACAGGAAAAGGTAATTTTACAGGAAGAAAAGTACTGACATATAAGATCACCAGAGATCGTACTGACGTCAATGCTTCAACGATTACAGTCGATGCGATCGCAGACCAGGAATACAATGCAGGACAGGGACTCCGACCTGCTGTTACAGTCAGAAATGGTGGTACGATCCTTACTCTGAATACAGATTATACGGTTACTTATACCAATAACTATACCGCAGGTTCTAAAGCAATAGTAACCATTACGGGAATCAATGATTATACAGGAACAAGAACAGCAACCTTTAATGTTGTTGCACTTGATCTGACAAATGCAAAGGTTGTTTTGGAAGCAGACAGTTATGAATATACAGGCATGCCACAGACTCCGGGTGTTACATCCTTTACAACTGTATCTGGAAAGACCTACACCAGTATGACGAATTTCACTGTAAGTTATTCGAATAATAAAAACTGTGGAACGGCAACGGTAACTATAAAAGGAAAAAATGCAAACTTTACAGGAAGTGCAGAAGGAACATTTACTGTTACAAAGAAATCAATCAACGGAGCGGTTTTCAGTAATATTACAGCATGTACATTTACAGGAAGTGAGCAGAAGCCGACAGCAACCGTAAAGATTGGAACTACGACGCTGGCTGCCAATACAGATTATGAATTATCATATGAAAATAATATTAATGCCGGTATAGGAACGATTACAGCAACCGGAAAAGGCAACTACAGCGGAAGTTCAAAGACGACCTTCACGATCGCAGCCAGAGCTATCACATCCTGTAAAGCAGAATACAGCAAAGAGATGATATATACCGGATCCGAGGTAAAGCCTTCTGTAAAACTGACCTATGGTTCCTACGAACTGAAGGCAGGAACGGATTACACTGTTTCCTATAGCAATAATATAAATGAAACAGACAGTGCATCGATCCGGATCACAGGAAATGGAAACTTCAGCGGTACACAGACATGTACATTTAAGATTACAAAGATCGTAACAAACATCAATGACCGTTCGATCAGCATAGCATCGATCGGAGATCAGGAGTATCAGGGAGGCGAAACCATTATTCCGAAGCTCAGGATCACACAGGATGGAGTTACTCTGGTAGAAGGTGAGAGTTATACTATAACAGTAACCAACAATAAGACGGTCGGTTCCACTGCAACCATTACGATACAGGGTATCGGAGCATATACAGGTACAAGATCCCTGACATTTAAGATTGTGGCAGCAGATATTACAGGTGCAGAAGTAGCACTTGTACAGCGGTCATATGAATATACAGGTGCGGCATTTACACCGGCAGTTGTAAGCCTTACAACCACAAGTGGAAAGCGGATCACAAATCTGTCAGAATTCAGTGTTTCATATTCCGGCAATACCAATGTCGG
>ERZ1026945.539-NODE-539-length-12563-cov-6.155261_pt1 | contig 12563 bp, 10 predicted proteins | sample MGYA00519304_ERZ1026945 | MGnify/ENA primary metagenome ERZ1026945 (study PRJEB26926, sample SAMN06164619) | human gut metagenome | biome: ENVO:00009003; feature: ENVO:2100002; material: ENVO:00002003 | host: Homo sapiens | place: USA | collected 2012 ...
GTGTATAAGAGACAGCAGCTTTCCGGCAAGGCAAGTATTCTGGGCGGTGTCATCCTCATCGGCATCGGGCTGGAAATTTTCATCACCGGAGTGTTCTGAATATCAAAAGCCCGGAGCGTCTGCGGACACTCCGGGCTTTTTAACTCGTCTTTGTTCCCCGTGGAACAATTTGGCTTATTTCACATTTTCCGGCTCGAAAAAGTCGGCGTATTCCTTGGTCAGCTTGCTGCCAAGGCGGCGGATGCCGCCGTACAGGTGCCGCTCCACCAGCGGCTCAAAGGCGGCAAGGTCGCACCGCTCAATGGCGTTCAGCAGGTTGCGGTGGTCTGCGATCACCTCGTCCAGCCCGCCGGTGGTCATGGTGTCCAGCATACGGAACCGGCTGTAATCAGCGTGGGCGTTCTGCAGGGTGCTCCACAGGTACATCTTATCCATGGCGGCAAACCACGTCTCGTGCAGGCGGCAGTCCATCTCGTACAGCTTGTTGAAGTCCGGGTTCTCGGCGCGGGCCAGCGCTTCGTAGGCGTCCACCCGCGCACGGATCTGCGCCCGCTGCGCCGGGGTGGCGATGGGGGCAAAGTCCCGCAAAATGCGCCCCTCCACGGCGGTGCGCTCGTAGATCAGTTCGTCCACGATGCGCCGATTCAGCCGGGTGACGGTGGTGCCCTTGTAAGGTACGATGCGCACCAGCCCGTTTTCCTGCAATTTTTGCAGCACCACCCGGATCAGGGAGCGCGGCGCACCGAACCGGGCGCACAGTGGGTTCTCGCTCAGCGAAGAGCCGGGACGGATGGTCAGGTCGATGATCTCCCGCTCCAGCACGGCGTAAATTTCGGCATCAGTCTTGTATTGCTGTTCCATATCACTCACCTAGTTCCAAAAACTCCTTCCACGGTGCGGCGGCGGGCAGGGGCAGAGAAAAGGCCATGGGCTTGCCGGTGTCCGGGTGCACAAAGCGCAGGCCGCAGCTTTGCAGGGCGATGCTGCCCTTCTGGCGGCTGCCGTATTTGCCGTCGCCGTACAGCGGGTGTTTGCGGCTGGCAAACTGTACCCGGATCTGATGGGTGCGCCCGGTGTGCAGAGTGATCTCGGCAAGGCTGCTCTCCCCTGCCGTGGCAAGGATGCGGTATTCCAGCACCGCTTCCCGCACCCCCTTGCGGGGACGGCTGACCGGGAACACCCTGCCCTTGCGGCTGTCCTTGAACAGGTAATCCCGCAGCACCCCGGCGGCAGGCAGCTGCGCGTCCGGCACACCGGCAATGATCGCGCGGTACTGCTTGACGAACTGCGGCGCGGTGGATTTGCCCTCGGCGCGGCCATCCTGCACGGCGTAGGCGTCCTGACTTTGGGTCACCTGACGGCTCAGTGCGGCGGCAGCTGCCGGGGTGCGGGCATAGACCATCAACCCGGACACACCGGTGTCCAACCGGTGCACCACCCCCACAAAGGCATCAGGTGCGTTCCAGTGCGCCCGCAGCGCGGCGGGCACGCCCTCCTCGCTGGAAAGCCCGGCAGGCTTGTCCAGCACCACAAGGGCGGCGTCCTCGTATAAGATCACAGCTTGCCCTCGGCCAGCAGAGCCTTCAGCTTCAGGATGCCCGCAATGGTCTTGCCGTCTTTAATTTCGCCGCTCATGACCATCTGATACGCCTTTTCCAGCGGCACCCGGTCGGGGGTCAGGAACTCGTCCGCATCAAGGTGCATCTTCGTTTCGTGCAGACCGGTGGCTACCCAAGTATAGATGACCTCGGTATCGTAGCCCACGGTGGGGTAGAACTCGCCCAGCGAGATGTAGTTGTCGGCGGTCAGACCGCACTCCTCTTCCAGCTCCCGCTTGGCGGCTGCAAAGGGGTCCTCGTCCTTTTCCAGCTTACCGGCGGGCAGCTCCCACAGCTGCTGCTGCATGGCATAGCGGAACTGCCGCACCATGCAGATGGTACCGTCTGCAAAATAAGGCAGGATGCAGGCGCCGCCGTGGTGATGCACCACCTCGCGGGTAGCGGTCTTGCCGTTTTCCAGCAGTGCGGTGTCCTTGGTCAGGGTGATGACCCGCCCCTCGAACAGGGTCTCGCTGGAGAGAGTTTTTTCAAAGTGTACTGTATCGTTCATTTACCTTACGCCCCTTTTCCGGCGCTGCGCCGGTTTTATGCTCTCAGTTTACGGCAAAGTGCGGTTTGTTGTCAATAAAGATATGATAAATACAAGAGGAGAGGGAACCCCTCTTGCGAAAAAAATCACAATTTCTGGAAGAGCCTGCCCCCAAAAACCGAAAATCAGCATCACTGCTTGCTTTAGCGCACTAAAGAAAGTACAAAACCGCTAAAAAATTTCTTAATTTTTGGTGCGTTTGTCGGGCGGTTTGCGTTTACTTTATTGCCGGAATCTGCTATTATAGTATACAAGCAATAGTGCCTTTTATGGGGTTCTCCGGTCCCAGCGGGCATATTGCCCCGCGCAAAAGGTACCAAATTCTGAATAATGGAGGAAGAAAAATGCCTAGAGCAAAGCAAACTATGGATGGCAATACCGCTGCCGCCCATGTAGCGTATGCCTACACGGACGTGGCTGCCATCTACCCCATTACCCCGTCTTCTCCGATGGCTGACTCTGTGGACCAGTGGTCTGCAGCCGGCCAGAAGAACATCTTCGGCAACCAGGTCAAGGTCGTTGAGATGGAGTCCGAGGCCGGCGCCGCTGGTGCTGTCCACGGCTCTCTGGGTGCAGGTGCTGTTACCACCACCTTCACCGCTTCTCAGGGCCTGCTGCTGATGATCCCCAACATGTACAAGATCGCTGCTGAGCAGCTGCCCTGCGTGTTCGATGTTTCTGCACGTACCGTTGCTACCCAGTCCCTGAACATCTTCGGTGATCACAGCGACGTTATGGCTTGCCGCCAGACCGGCTTTGCAATGCTGGTCGAGAGCAGCGTGCAGGAAGTTATGGATCTGTCCCCTGTCGCACATCTGTGCGCCATCGAGGGCAAGGTTCCCTTCCTGAACTTCTTTGATGGCTTCCGTACCTCTCACGAGTACCAGAAGATCGAGAAGTGGGACTACGCTGATCTGAAGGAAATGTGCAACATGGAGGCTGTTGAGGAGTTCCGCAAGAAGGCTCTGAACCCCGAAAGCCCCAAGATGCGCGGTTCCCACGAGAACGGCGACGTGTTCTTCCAGCACCGCGAGGCCTGCAACAGCGTTTACAACGCTCTGCCGGCTGTTGTTGAGAAGTACATGGCTAAGATCAACGCAAAGCTGGGCACCAACTACGATCTGTTCAACTACTACGGCGCAGCCGATGCTGACCGTGTGATCGTTGCTATGGGTTCCATCTGCGACGTTGCTGACGAGGTCATCGACTACCTGAACGCCAAGGGCGAGAAGGTCGGTATCATCAAGGTTCGCCTGTACCGTCCTTGGGTGTCCTCCGCTCTGCTGAAGGTCCTGCCCAAGACCGCCAAGAAGGTGGCTGTGCTGGACCGCACCAAGGAGCCCGGCTCTCTGGGCGAGCCCCTGTATCTGGATGTTGCCGCTACCCTGCGTGAGGCTGGCCTGAACGATATCGTTCTGACCGGCGGCCGCTACGGTCTGGGCAGCAAGGACACTCCCCCGTCCTCCATCTTCGCTCTGTTCAAGGAGCTGGAGAAGGATCAGCCGAAGGAGCGTTTCACTCTGGGTATCACCGATGACGTCACCTTCCTGTCCCTGCCCGAGGTCAAGCCCGCTCCCATCACCGCAGCTGCTGGCACCAAGGAGTGCAAGTTCTGGGGTCTGGGCGGCGACGGCACCGTCGGCGCAAACAAGAACTCCGTCAAGATCATTGGCGACCATACCGACAAGTATGTTCAGGCATACTTCCAGTATGACTCCAAGAAGACCGGCGGCGTGACCATCAGCCACCTGCGTTTCGGCGACAAGCCCATCCGCAGCCCCTACTACATCAACCAGGCTGACTTCGTGGCCTGCCACAACCCCGCTTACATCCACATGGGCATGAAGATGGTCCAGGATGTCAAGCCCGGCGGCGTGTTCATGATCAACTGCCAGTGGTCCGATGAGGAGCTGGGCCAGCACCTGAACGCCGAGGCAAAGAAGTATATCGCTGACAACAACATCCAGCTGTATACCATCAATGCTATCGATAAGGCTATCGAGATCGGCATGGGCAAGCGCACCAACACCATCCTGCAGTCTGCATTCTTCAAGCTGGCTGACGTCATGCCCATCGAGGATGCCGTCAACTTCATGAAGCAGGCCGCTCAGAAGAGCTACGGCAAGAAGGGCCAGGACGTCGTTGAGATGAACTGGAAGGCCATTGACGCAGGCGTTGACGCTATCCATAAGGTAGACGTGCCCGCATCCTGGTCCAACCCCGAGGCTGATCCCGCACCCAAGGCTCTGGCTGGCCGTCCGGAACTGGTCAAGCAGATCCGCGAAGTCATGGAGCCCATTGCCCGTATGGACGGCGACAGCCTGCCTGTCTCCTCCTTCGTGGCAAATGCAAACGGCGAGTGGGAGCAGGGCGCTTCTGCATACGAGAAGCGCGGCACCGCTGTCAACGTCCCCGAGTGGGATGCTGCAAAGTGCGTTGGCTGCAACCAGTGTGCATTCGTGTGCTCTCATGCAACCATCCGTCCCTTCCTGCTGACCGCTGACGAGCTGGCAGCTGCTCCTGCCCAGACCAAGAGCCGCGATAACAAGCTGACCCCCGAGTACAAGTTTGTTATGGCTGTTTCTCCGCTGGACTGCATGGGCTGCGGCGAGTGCGTCACCGTCTGCCCCACCAAGGCTATCACCATGGTTCCTCAGGACAGCCAGGCCGATCAGCAGGCAGTCTTTGACTACTGCGTGGCCAACATCTCCAAGAAGGCTACCAAGATGGCCGATGACACCGTTATGGGCTCTCAGTTCAACCAGCCCCTGCTGGAGTTCTCTGGCTCCTGCGCAGGCTGTGCTGAGACCTCTTACGCTCGCCTGATCACTCAGCTGTTCGGCGAGAAGATGTACATCTCCAACGCTACCGGCTGCTCCTCTATCTGGGGCGGCACCGCTTCCATCTCTCCGTACACCGTCAACAAGGACAGCGGCCATGGTCCTGCATGGTGCAACTCCCTGTTCGAGGATAACGCAGAGCATGGTCTGGGCCTGTACATCGGCCAGAAGACCATCCGCGAGAACCTGATCAAGGAGATCGCAGAGGTTGCTGGTTCCGACAAGGCTTCTGCTGAGCTGAAGGCTGCTTACGAGCAGTTCATCGCAACCAAGAACAACACCAAGGCCAACGACGAGCCCGCAAAGGCCCTGATCGCTGAGCTGGAGAAGGCTGCTGCTGCTGGCTGCGAGAAGTCTGCAGAGATCCTGAAGAGCAAGCAGTACATCGCCAAGAAGTCCGTCTGGATCTTCGGCGGCGACGGCTGGGCATACGACATCGGCTTCGGCGGTCTGGATCACGTTCTGGCTTCCGGCGAGGATGTCAACGTGATGGTCTTCGATACTGAGATGTACTCCAACACCGGTGGACAGGCTTCCAAGGCCTCCAACATCGGCGAGGTCTGCCAGTTCGCTGCTGCAGGTAAGGAGATCAGCAAGAAGAGCCTGTCCGAGATCGCAATGACCTACGGCTACATCTATGTTGCTCAGATCGCTCTGGGCGCTAACATGAACCAGGCTGTCAAGGCTATTGCCGAGGCTGAGGCTTACCCCGGCCCCTCTCTGATCATCGGCTACGCTCCCTGCGAGCTGCACGGTGTCAAGGGCGGCATGACCAACTGCCAGAACGAGATGAAGAAGGCAGTCGAGGCTGGCTACTGGAACCTGTTCACCTTCAACCCCGCCAACAAGGCACAGGGCAAGAACCCCTTCACCCTGACCTCCAAGGCTGTGGACAACGAGAAGTATCAGGCTCTGCTGGCAAACGAGACCCGTTACAGCCGTCTGACCCGCGCCTTCCCCGAGCGTGCTAAGGAGCTGTTCGCTCGCAACCAGGAGGTTGCAAACGACCGCTATGAGCACCTGACCCGTCTGGTCGAGCTGTACAAGTAAGCTGTTTTTAAGCAGCGGCAGAGACACCAAATGAACCAGCGGCCCCTGCTCTTTCCCGTGTGAAGAGCGGCAGCCCCGCATCGGCGGTTACTGCGCAATGCAGCGGTGCGGAACTGTGGAATTTGCCTTTGCCGTGCCAGAACAGGCTGAACGTTTTGCCCTGTACCTGACAGAACGGTCGAAAAACCTGATTTCATTCCCCTCCTTTTGCGCAGGGGCTTGAGATACCAAAGCGCCCGCGAGGGCCCTTGAGAGCACACCCCGCGTGTGTCAGGAGCATAAGGTCTGCGTGCAGATACCTTGCTCCGCCTGCGGCATAAGACCTGCCTTTGCAGGGATCTTGCCTCAGTGAAAAAACTGCATCAGTTTTTAGCGCCCCGTTCACCGCAAGGTGACCGGGGCGTATTTTTGTGTAAAAAACAGCAAGGGCTGCTGCACGTTGTCCGGTGCAGCAGCCCTTGCTGAATTTAATTTTGCATCAGTCCTCGCCAAAGAAACCGTTTTCGCTCATAGATGCCCACTTGAGGTACATTTCCTTATAGTTGTCTTTGATGAAACTTTGAATCTTGCTCAGTTCCCTGTCGGTCAGTACCCCGCGATTTTGTATCACAGTGTCTCCATTGCTTTTTACAAAGAATTTTGCAGAACCGCCCTCAGTCAATTTACGGTCACTGGCATGGACGTGCATACATTCAATGATGCAGTGCGCGGTAAAATAAAGATAGTAACCGCAAATTTTGAAATCATAATATTTCGGCATTACGATTCCTCCAGATGCTTCTGGTTCCGGCTGTAATAGTCCTGAACAATGGCTAATTCAATATCATCCATGGTGGTTTCCAGTACCTTTCCATCGGCAGACAGTACACAGGCACTTGCGGGGTTATTCAAATTCAAAACACGGACAGAATCATTGCTTTTTGAAAAGGCATAGCCATTTACGATCATGTCTGCGTGGTCAGCAACGCTTAAAATATCAGGCATATTGCAACTCTACCTTTCGAATCGGCTTTAAAAAAGCATCGGCATCAATATACAAATTGTTCAGGATGGGAACCAGATCGATATACTCTTCTTCTGCGGGGGCACCCTTGTATTTTGCCATGACTACAAGATAGCCCTTGTCCCATTCCAGAATATCCGTGTAACGTTCCAGCGAAGAAGGTGTGCGGAACCGGATGGTTCTGCCGTTGTAGGTGAACGCGGTAAAATTACCGCTGTTGTTCAAAAATGCACAATCGCTCATAAAAGTCCCTCCTTCATGGCTGCTTTTACAGTTTCATTTTAGCATCTCTGAAACCGAACGTCAACCGAAAAGCTTATCACAAATTCTTCCAGAATTTTCCGCTTCCTTTTTACAGTTTCTTCATAGCTTCTTAACGAAATGAATTGTGAAAGCTGTTATACTTTTGCCATGGGAAGCGGGGCCGCAACCACTTCCCAAGTAACATGATTCCTCCTCACACCAAGGCAATATCCAAGCAAAACACCCTTCTCTGTGCGCCGCAACACGGAGAAGGGTGTTTTGTTTCTGTAAGACGCCCTAAAAATCTTTGCAAAACTTCGCTTTAGGGTTGACCCCATTTTTTTGCGGCGCTATAATAAAAAAGGATATAGCCAGTGCAGCGCCCGGCGCGGGTGCTGCGGCTGCGGAATTTACGAAAACCGGGAGGTGAACGCAGGACAATGGACCCTGATCATAGTCGAAGTAGATCCACCGATGCGGTAGATCGGACAACAAAAAGTACTGCGTTCGCCTTTTTGCATCCGGCGGCTTAAAAATCCCCGGTATAGGAAAGGCGCGGCTTTGCGTGCGCGGAAACGGCTGCATTTGCGGCATTCCGGCACCGGGCGGCGCGTTTTTTGTTTCCCGACCTGCTGCATCCTCCGGCGCGGAGAAAGCCCTCCGTGCCGTATAGTGCCCAGAGGAGGTAGCCCATGGATATGGAAGAAAAGAAGCTGGAAACCAACACGGAACAGAACCTGCCGGTGCAGGAACTGCCCGCCGATATCCCCGCCGAGGTGCGTCAGAAGCTGGCGGAGGATCTGAACGAGGAAGCCACCGAGGACCTGAAGCAGGATATGCGGGAGGCAGAGCGGGAGGAAGCCAATGACGAAGAGGTCAAGGCAAACCCCGAGATGCTGACTAAGAGCCGTCTGCTGAAGCTGCTGATCAAAAAGCAGTACGTCAAGCTGCGTGAGGTGACCGAGGAAGAGCAGCCCGCTGACCTTGCCGAGCTGCTGGAAGAGCTGGACGAGAACAACCGTCTGGTGGTGTTCCGTCTGCTGAAAAAGGAAGTTGCCACCGAAGCCTTTGCCTATATGTCCGACGAAGCCCGGGACGATCTGGTAAACGCCTTCTCGGACGTGGAGCTGGTGAGCGCCATCGAGGAAATGAGTCTGGACGATGCCGCCGACCTGCTGGAAGATATGCCCGCGGGTGTGGTCAAGCGGGTGCTGGAAAAATCCTCCCGGGAGACCCGCGAGAGCCTGAACAAGCTGCTGAACTACCCGGAAAGCTCTGCCGGCAGCCTGATGACCCCGGAATATGTGCGTCTGCGCATGGATATGACGGTGGAACAGGCCTTTGCCGCCATCCGCAAGCAGGGCGAGAACGCTGAGACCGTCTACACCTGCTATGTGGTGGAGAGCAACCGGCTGCAGGGCGTTGTCTCTGCCCGCAATCTGCTGCTGGCAGACCCCAAGACCCCCATCACGGAGATCATGGAGGACAATCTGGTCACCGTGAAGGTCACCGATGATCAGGAGTTTGTGGCGCGTGAGATGCAGCGCTACGACTTTACCGCCATGCCCGTTCTGGACAACGAGGGAATGTTCGTAGGCATCATCACCATCGACGACGCTATCGACGTTCTGACCGACGAGAGCACCGAGGATATGCAGAAGATGGCTGCCATTCTCCCGGATGACGACGCCACCACCTACTTTGGCACCAGCGTGTGGACCCACGCCAAGCAGCGCATCCCTTGGCTGCTGATTCTGATGCTGTCCGCTACCTTTACCGGCATGGTCACCACCCACTACGAGGAAGCCTTTGTCAGCCTGCCGCTGCTGGTCTCCTTCATGCCCATGCTGATGGATACCGCCGGTAACTGCGGCAACCAGATCAGCACCCTGATGGTGCGCGGTCTGGCACTGGGCGAGGTAGAGCCTGCCGACTTTATGCGGGTGCTGGCCAAGGAGTTGCGGGTGTCTGCCATCGTGGGCGCAGTGCTTGGCATCGTGAATGGCCTGCGCATCTACCTGATGTACACCTTCCTCTTCCCCGGTCAGTACGCCAACGTGATGGGCTACGCCATCGTGGTCAGCGTGTCGCTGTTCTTCAGTGTCATTCTGGCAAAGCTGGTGGGCGGTATGCTGCCGCTTGCCGCCAAAAAGCTGGGTGCCGATCCCGCCATTATGGCTACCCCCTTCATCACCACTATCGTGGACGCCTGCAGCCTGATCCTCTACTTCCAGATCGCACAGCTGGTGTTCCGCAATATGATGTAAAGAATAAAGCAATGCCGGACGGTCTGCGGACCGCCCGGCATTTTTGCATCCAACCCTTTGGCGCATTTGCGCAAAAGGACGGCGATATTTTATATGCTCTGTCAATTGACACACCACGGGTGTGATGGTGTAAAATAATAAAAGAGGTCGTTTGAGTTCCAGTACGTTGGATAGAACCTGTATTTTTGTTACCGGAGATGTATCATGAAAAAGACAAGACGCTTTGTGGCACTTTTATTGGCCGCGGTGCTGGCCTTGGCATTGTTCACCGCCTGCGGTGCAGCAGAACAACCTCAGTCTGCCATTGGCAAGGTATACGAAGATTGGTTTGTAGAGCAAATCAACAGCAAGCGGCCGGGCAAACCGGTACAAAAAGTTGACGTCAAACACTCGGAGATGGGGACTGCTCTGGCGAAAATCAGCGAGGACGGGAAGTTCAAAGCCAGAGACGGCCGGGATCATGAGGCGAACGGGTACGGATTTGGGGAGAGCTGGTATTGGATGATCCTCTCAGACCCGATAGCATTGAATGTTTCGGGCGAAAGTACCGTTGAGGCAGTTAAGCTGACTCTGGAAAATCTGACGCAGTACGGACCTGCTTACTTTGTTGATAAAAAGCAGCTGTACCGGATCGATGAGTATGATATTGTCACCCGTGTTATGGATGACAAGACCTACGTTGCGGTGTATCTCCACTTAGAGGAAGCGAAAAGCTGACCCCTGCGCCGCTGCATACTTTAGTGTGCGCTGCTGCTAAGGCGTAAAATATGGTTTTATAAAGCCCTCTCAGGCACTTTGTCTGCCCGAGAGGGCTTATTTTTGCATCCAACCCTCTCAGTCTGCTCCCGATGGTCGCCGCAGGCGACTGAGAGGGTTCAGCCGGGATAAAAACAGTGTGGAAAACCGCTGTTTGTGTCCGTTTTCCACACCGGTTTTTTCTCTCCGGCGGTTTGTGGAAAACTGCCCGGGGCAAAATTCCAGATTGGAGAAAAGCAAACCCGTAAGCCGGAGTAAACTGTAAAAACAAAAGAAAAACCTTCGACTTTCTTTTTTATAAAAGGCAGATTGCCCACATTTTTGCCCACAAATTTCCAGAATGCGGCGGCATCCATTACGGCTTGTATAGGGCTTTCCTTCGTCAGATGTGGAAAACTATGTGGAAAAGGTGGAAAACATCGTTGGAAACTGCGCTTCTTTTTCACAAAAACGGTGGAAAACCCGGTGGAAAAAGTGAAAAGTTCATTCCAGAACGGATAGTCCATACAATTTTCGGTTGTCGTTTTGGGACTTAAAACCCGCATGAATGCTGTGCTTTTCCCGCCTTTTCCACACCCCGGCGGCTGCGGTGTGAAAAAACTGCGCGTGCAGCCTGTCTGCCGGGAAAGAAAGCACAGTTTCAACGCCTTCCGCGTGGATTTTCTTGAATGCGGGGGCCTGTCATGGTAAAATAGGGGTAACATGAAACTGGCGGGGCAACCCGCAACGGAGGCGAAACACATGAACAACTGGCTGAACAGGCTGGAGCGCAAGTATGGCCGCTACGGAATCCCGAACCTGACCAATATTCTGGTGGCGGGGCAGATTCTGGTGCTGGCCATCGAGCTGTTTGTTGACCGCACCATTTCCTTCTGGCTGGGGCTCAGCCGCAGCCTGCTGCTGCAGGGGCAGGTCTGGCGGGTGATCAGCTTTATATTCATCCCCTTTTCCGGCGGCAGCATCCTTAGCGTGGTGCTGGGCATCTACTTCACATGGTTCATTGGTACGGCGCTGGAACGGGAGTGGGGCGATTTCCGCTACACGGTGTATCTGCTGTCCGGCGTGCTGGGCACGGTGCTGGGCTGTCTGCTCACCGGCGTGACCGCCAGCACCTACTGCCTGTCTCTCTCGCTGCTGCTGGCCTTTGCCATGCTGTACCCGGAGGTGCAGCTGCTGCTCTTCTTCGTCATCCCAATCCGGGTAAAGTACTTCGGCGTTTTCGCGGCAGTGCTGTGGGTGTTCAGCTTTCTGGGCGCATCCTTGCCCGGCAAGCTGGACTACCTGTTGTCCATGCTCAACGTCTGGCTCTTCTTTGCTCCCATGGCCTACCAATCCCTCCGCGCATGGGTGCGCCGGGAGCAGTGGAAACGGAAGAACAGGAGATAAACCCTCCCGTGAAAATGCGTTTGGAGCGCTCCGCAGAGCGCGACAAACGCGAAATAAAAATAATCTTTCCTTAAATTATGCGCAGAGCGAAGCGGAGCGCATTTTAAATCGTCTTACGTCTCACAAAAGGAGTACCCCCATCATGATGCTGGACCGCATGGAAGGCAACGCAGAACTGAAAACCAGCGTGCAGCAGATGCTGGCCACCCGTCGGCTGACCCATAGCGTTTTGCTGGTGGGCGAAGCAGGGCTTGGCACCGGCTTTGCCGCCCGCTGCATCGCCGCCGACTACCTCTACCCCGCCGGCGGTGCCGCCGCCGAAGCGCTGCTGCGGGGCGAGTGCTGCCGCGCCGTGGCAAAAGCCGGTAAGCGCGACAGCGGCACGGTGGAGACCGGCATCGTGCGGGAAGCCATCTCGGTGTCCGGCATGGGCAGCGGCGGAAAGTATCTGGTGGGTCAGGTCACCGCCATGCGCAGCGAAATTTTCAACACCAGCCTTTCCGCCGAGGGGCGCGCGGTGCTTTTGTACCATGTGGAGCGGATGAACGAGGAATCTGCTAACGCCCTGCTGAAGGTGATGGAGGAGCCCCCGGAAGGGGTGCTGTTCCTGCTCACGGCGGATTCGCTGGCCAGCGTGCTGCCCACCATCCGCAGCCGCTGCGTCAGCTTTGCGGTGGCACCGGTGTCCCCCGCCGACTGCACCCGCTACTGCGCGGCGCAGGGCGTGGACAAAAAAACAGCTGCGCTGTACAGTGAGCTGTTCGATGGTCATATTGGCACGGTGCTGGCGGTCGCCCGGGACGAAGCCCGCGCCGCACAGGTGGAAAACTGTCTCTTATACACATCTGACGCTGCCGACGAACTCTAGGG
>ERZ1026945.547-NODE-547-length-12437-cov-4.925537_pt1 | contig 12437 bp, 8 predicted proteins | sample MGYA00519304_ERZ1026945 | MGnify/ENA primary metagenome ERZ1026945 (study PRJEB26926, sample SAMN06164619) | human gut metagenome | biome: ENVO:00009003; feature: ENVO:2100002; material: ENVO:00002003 | host: Homo sapiens | place: USA | collected 2012 ...
CGTCGGCAGCGTCAGATGTGTATAAGAGACAGACTTTCCACCAGCCACATTCATTTTCAGCTACTCCGTAATAATCAAAATTAAAATCAGCCGACAATTTTGTGCCGTTCAAACGGCAATTTTCGGCATTCCGCATTTAGATGATTATACCACAAATACGGTCACAATAACAATAGACTTTACAAAAATTTTGTATGTAATGCGTTTTCGGGCAAACAAAAATGCCGACAGAAAAATCCGTCGGCACAAATGATTTGTAATATTTTGATTATTTTTTAGCTGTTGTTTTCTTAGTAGTTGTAGTCTTCTTAGCTGTCGCTTTTTTAGGTTCAGCTTCTGCTACTGTTTCTACCTTAGCAGTTGCTTCCTTTACGGGAGTTTCTTTTTTAGTTGCAGTCTTAGTGGCTGTAGCTTTCTTAACTGTTTCCTTTACGGGAGCAGCTTCTTTTGTTGTATCCTTTATCAAAATGCTCTTAATTTCCATTGTGTTGTGCCTCCGTTTATCAAATCAGTGTTAAAAATCCAATAATGTTCGATAAGAATCAATGCTATTCCTAAATTTTCTTAAATTGGAAATCTTCTTTTATCTATTCCATGTTCACACCAAATATGTTCTATCATACCATCTCCTGGTCCCAAAAAATCAAGTTCTTCACGCCATGCATTCATACCAGCTTCATCAAGCAACTTTTCAAATTCAATATATTCATTACTATTCAATTTTTTTCTCATTAGCTTTTTTAATAATGTATCTTCCTCAGATTGAACATAATCTACACTTAATGGCTCATCTTTAATTAATTCTTTTATATCACAGTATGTATTAAATATTGAATCGTTCTTTTTAAGTATTTCCTCAAGGGCTTGTTGAATCAATTGTTTCTCATAATATTTTACATACACTTTATCAGCCGCAGGATAAACAAACAATTCTTTAATATTTGTATAATCTTCATCAGTAGAAAACACATCATCATCATAACTCAAAACACATTTACCATCAATATAGTATCTTTTTTCCATAGTTCTCCTTTCACAAATCAACTATTAAATCTGAAATCTTGAGCTCATTTGGTCTTTATAGCATTCCCAGTACATTTTTATCAATGACTTCCTCTCTGGCCTCTGTTGATTGTTCATCCACTACGTCCTTATCTTTATTTCCGTCAAAATATTTCAATGCAGTTTGAAGAGAAATCATATGTCTCGGTGTGTATCTTAGAATTCTCTCCTCGCCTTGCATCTGAATAGTAAATTCATAATAATCTCTATAATTTTTATCAACGGTTATATCCTTTACCTTCTCTTCAAAATCAAAAAATGAAACTGCACCATATTTATATTCTGCCGCACAGTTTGGGCATAAACAGAGCGTATTCCACCCAGTTGATAATCCTTGCAGATACTCTTCGCTAAGATGTCCCGTATCGAGTAGATTGATAGCCACAAAATGTCTTGTTCCATCTTTCTTAAAAATCACTTTGTCGCAAATCTGACAGTGTCCGGAATACTCTGTTCCTACAAAAGTCTTCTCATCTTGGTTTACCGTCGTTCTTCCTGTGACAGTTGTTTTCTTTTGAGGAGCCTTTTCCTCGGATATCTCTTCGTGAATTTTGGACTGTCTGCGCTCTGGGTTAGGTACTCTATAAACTTCTCCATCATCATATACCTCATTCACCTTAAACTCATTCTGTCGCATTTGCTGTAACTGCTCTTGCAAGGTATATTTCTTGACTTCTCTCTCTTTACGTTTCGAAACCAGAAGTTCATCTATGTTAATTCCATAGGAAGCTAATTCATGTAATTTCTTAGAACTCTCCTGTGCTTCAATAACAGCCTCAGCACTATCAAATCCTAATGTTTCTGCAGCCTCTTTTTTTGATTCCTGCTGCAGTCTCTCTAATTCCTGTTTTTTCTGTATTTCATCATCAAGTTTTTTCTGCTCGGCTCCAAAATTAATCGCACTTAGAAAACCATTATCATTATTAATTATCCAATCATCAGCAATCGATTTTTCTGAAATTTTTGTTGGTATCCTAAACTTTCCATCCTTGTCCATAATCCAAGCTGATGTTTTCAGTGCAGATAAAACCGCTGAATCATTTGTCCTCGAACTATAATTTCTATTTATCTTTGTAGTTTCATACGCATATGAATATTGCCAATTCTCACACATAAATTTCCAAATAAATCTATTAATGGCTGGTTTTTTCAAATTCAAATAAGCATTCAAATTCGCCATTATATAATTTATGTGATAGCCAGTTGCATAGCCTGTACTATAACTCTGACATTCAATCGAAAATGTAAAATGAATTCCCTGCCCTTTAAGAAAATCTATCCATTTCTGAAGTTCTTCTTTCTTTAGTTGAGTGTATATCTCGCTTAAACCTTTTTTCTTATGTACTGATTCTGCATATCGAAATCCTGTTTCCTCAATATATGGTGCATCAAGATAACAATCCTTCGGAGAAGCTATTACCGTTCTTCTATCTTTCCCACTACTCTGCATCATAGTAGTCCAGACATATTTTGTAGTACCAAACAACACCTCAGATTCCTTATGCTCACTAAAGAACTTCAAAATCATTCTTGCTATTTCCAACGGATTATCCTTCGCTGTAATAGAATTCATTTTCTTTACGAAATCACTCGTCTCCTGATCGTATAAATACTTTTCAAGTTCCTTCTCGGTAAATTCTTTTACCCCTATATTTTTCAGAAAACTTTCCGCATCTGCCTTTCTAATCAATACTCCATCTACAAGATGATATTCATCTGGTACTGTGATTTTCTTCTTTAAGATTCTGATATTCTCCGGCTTATAAAGAATACCGTCCGTACCTCTAACAATCTGTAGTTGCTTTATTTTACTCAGAGCTTTTTCAGCTCTTTGATAAATCAGAGCATATTGATGTTCCTCTTTATAGTATGAGCTGTTCTCATATGAACTGTCAGCATAATATGAATACTCTTCATACTTTTCGTAATCTCGTAGAATATCCACCATACCCTTGTTCAAATATGCATATACCTCTGAAAGTTGCTTAGTAGTAAGCGATTTAACCCATCTCTTCAGAGAATCCTCTTTTGTCTCGGTCATTCTTTGCAGAACACTTACAGGTGTAAGTTCCTCAATTTCCAAAGATTTAAGGAATTTATATGCTCTGGAATTAACTGGCCTATTTTTAACAAATTGCAGATTCTTATTATCAAACAGTGTTTGTACATCCTTAATTGTAAAAGTCTTATCTATGACACTTCTGGATGACATAATGCCATTTCCTACAGTTACGTATTGTTGTTCATCCATAGTTGGTAAGTAGCTTCTCTTTTTAAATCCCATTCTAAAAGCATCCACTAATGGCATATAGAATTCAGGAATATCGTCGTCTGGAATTGGAAGCATATTGAAGAACTCATCTGTCAAAAGATTCTCTTCTTTAAGTGTCTTTAATACATCTTGAACCAGAATAGCCAGTTCTCTCATCAAGAGCTGATTATCTTTATCTTCTTTGTTAACAGTATCTCGCGCAGGTGTACATCCAAATGGAGCATTCAAAAAAAACCTCAAGTTGGATTTCTCATTCTTTGCCATGAAGGTTATGCACACTTTATCGCTTCCCGAAACAAATTTAAGCTTATTCTCCTTGTCATATTCCATAGGGAAAGCAAGATCCACGGAAATCTTCTTTCCGTGCAATGTTGCAATTCTGGAAAAACGTTTCCACGTACTGAATGCCTTTCTTTTCCCACCGCTATATACAGCAGAAGAAATAACATTTCCATCTACTGTCTTTATAACCTGATTCTTAGTTCCATCTTCTAATGTATAAACAATAGAGCAAATATTATTGAGGAACAACAATGTAGTATTTTCTATCTCCAACAAACCCTGCTTGATCTTTTGTTTTGCATCCGTTGATGAAATCTTTGGACTATTAAATGGAAAATGAAACTCTGTCCAACCATCCTTCTTTCCCTTTAAAGGCTCAATTTCAGTCGGTAACAACAATTTTTCTATCTTAAAGCATATTGAATCACAGTATATGGATGGTGTATCTGTAAACGCATATACAGACTTAAATCCTATACCAAACTTTCCTGCTTGTACATAGTTATCCTTCTTTGTCGAGTGTGCAATATTAGTAATTGCCTCCACATCATCCGCATCGAATTGCCTTGTTCCATTATGAGCAAAAACCAGTTTTGATTTTCTAATTGAAAATTCCACTTCCGTTGCCTGTGCATCTTCCGCATTTTGTAATAGTTCATAAATGAAATGTGCTTCATCTGGATAAATCTGTGAAACCAGAGTTTTTAACCCAGGATATACCGATGAATTCACGACACCCATTCTATCTTTTCTTATTACTTCAAAATCTTGTAAAAAACTCATTTGACACCCTCCTAATCCAAATCAAATGTCTCCTCGATAATTCTCTGAATCTCAGAAGCATCTAATCCACCTTTTTCATCATCATATGTGACTATAAGATTTTTACCTTCTACAATTCCGTTCTTCTCATAAAACTTTTTCTTGGCTTCCCAACGCTTTCTATATCCGGGATCAGTCATCATACCACAATGTTCCCAGTACCATACATGTCCGGTATCTCCATCTACAACCTTAAAGTCAGGTCTTAACATTTTGCCAGGTTCAAGTTCAAGCACTGATTCGTATTCATATTCCAATTCATTGTAATGCAAGCAGTTCGCTATAATTACTTCGGATTTAGAACGAACCATCTCACCCTCTATCGTATGATGTATCAAGCGATCTTCATAAAATTTATCTCCTACTTGTATAATCTTAGGTCGATAATCTTTTCCCTCATCAACAAAGACTCCAGCAAATAAATCGGTAAATCTTCTTGATATATCAGAATACTCTTCTGATGAATATTTCAGTAATTCATGAGGTGCTTGATTGTAGAGAATAATTACTTTTTGGAACTGTCTTGTTAATGCCGTATAAAGCATTTCCTTTGAAATAATGCGACAAGGCTCTGCCAACACTAGAATTACTGTCTTAAACTGGCTACCTTGCGCCTTATGCACTGTTAGTGCGTATGCCAATTCCAAAGAAGCTTTTCCTGTTTCTTCATCAAAATCTTTCTTGGTATAAGAGTATGTAACTCCTTGCTGAGTAGCAAACTCAATTCGCAGATAATCGGAAGGTTTCTTGCTACTATAACTGTTACAAGCAATACCAATCTCACCATTAGCAACATAATTCTTTGCATTATCAGTAGGAAAAGCCTCTCTTCCACCATTGATTACATTGATTACCTTATCTCCATATATAATTTTTTCTGGACCTAATGGTTTAGGAATACGCTTATATTTTCCACTTCTTGCAGCCAATTCTATATACTTCTTTCTAAAAAGTTCATGTATAAATCGGTTCATATACATAACCCCTTGTGGCATATTACGAATCGGAGCTAAAATCTGCCAATCACTTGTATACTTCGCACTTCCTACATTAAAGAATGTAGCATACTCCATTTTCTCACCACCAAGTGAAGCATTAAAACCATCTACGTCCTCAACATTCTTCATTCCGGTAACTTCGGCAACAATCGACAGTATCTTTTCCTCTAATTCTTCCTTGGTTTTCCAATTTTCAAATCGAATATGCTCATTATCTCCAAGAATAATCTGGCTAACTACATCGTCATCATCAACAATTCCATCTGTAAACTGTCGAGCCAATCTAACATCTGCTCTCTCGTCCTCGGAAGCCTGTCTACGGTTTACTGTCAGCTCTCCATATGATTTACAAACTCTAGGAAATGCATTAGCAGGCAAATCTTCTCTCAGCAAATGTACTAAATCAACAAACGGTCTGCCCGCACCAATTGGTGGCAACTGATTAGGGTCGCCAACAAAAATAATACGTTTCGCTTTACTCAGTACTTGCATCATTGACCCAAACATTTCCTCAGTAAGCATAGATGCTTCATCAATAATTACTGTCTCATGTGTATCCACATATTTATAATCAGACAGACAATATCTCATATCATGGAAATCAAATCTCTTGCTTCTAGCCAAAAACTGTGCAACATTCAATGCATCAAAGGAATCTCCGTTTTTACCCATACTCTCCATTAATCGCACTGTAGCTTTGCCTGTAGGTGCAAGTAATAATATTCCACCTGCCTTAATAGATGGTTCAGTACATAATGCAGCCAAAACAGTCGTCTTTCCAGTTCCTGCATCACCTACAAGAACAGATATCCTTGATTTAGCCAACACTTCTAAGCAAGCAGATTTTTCTTTTCTTGCTCGCTCTTCCTTCGGTGTAATCTCACCAGACACACCCATATCTTTCAAATAATTATCAAACAATTTACGCCAATCTGCATTGATTTCATGTGGAGTAGCATTTAATCTCTTTTTTACTCTCTTTTCAATAATTTCATCATATTCATGTATACGGACTAACTTATAATATTCTGTCCCATCCTTCATTTCACGTTCCATAATCAACGGCTCATTAAATTTATGGATAGCCTTTATAATATCCGTAGTCACATGACATGCTGGCTCTAAAATCAACTCATTTACTTTATTTACCAAAAGATTTCTTGGCACAATGGTATGACCGTTTAATGCTTCCTGTTCTAACACAGCAACAGAAATTGCACGTATTCTTCTCTTATCATTATCAGAGGTTAATTTTGATGGCTCTGGAACAGGATATTTCTCCATAATGGATGCCACCGGAAAAACTGCTCTGTCTACTTTCTTCACAGATATATAATACTCATCATTTTTCAGACGTGTTAATTCATAAATAACATACGGATTCTCAATAATCTCCCTATCCGTACATTTAATTCCCTGCTGTTCTCTCTCATTAACATTAAAAAGCATGCATGCCTGATTTATTGTCAATGAATATCGTGACAACAATTGAAACAATGTTCTTCTTTCTTCAGACAAATTCTTCCATGTAGTTTGTACAATTGGAGTAATCTTTTCGGCAAGATTCATCGGCAAGTACTTGTCCGGCAACCGAATTACTTTATCAAGAAACTTCCATATATCCTCATCAACTTTCAACAACTCTTCTTTAATATTCTTGGCAATTAAAATTCCCATTGGAATCCCCATTGCACACAGCATTGCACCAAGTCCAGGAAAAGCACCTCTATCCTCCCATACCTTAGCAAGCTGATAGTTTAACCATTCAAGAACATTACTGTAATCCTCATCCAAGCAATTATTGATTATTTCAAAAGCTTTAATACAAGATAAAATGACATCAATAACTGTATCATACTCAATGTGCTCCGTTGCATATGAGAATTGTTCAAAAGAATCTTCGGGTGCAAATACCGTAATATCCGCCATATCAAATTCAGGGTGTTTCTCTGCATATTCCATCATCTCTTTATACGGTATGACAAATCCATCCTTATGTTCTTCCCGAATAGAGTGGCATATCATAGTTTCCCAAGTCATTGAGCGTAATGAACCTTCGTCAGTGTGATTATGCTCTACCGCAGGAATAATATTCTTTACATGCCCCATCGCAACAACCACTCGCCTGCTATCTTCTATGAAAGGCACTTGCTTTACATACGCAATACACAATGACTCATTAGGAAAAACATCCCCATAAAAATAATCAAATATTGCTCTCTGGTTACTAGCCTCCTGAACCCAGCTTGTATTCCATAATAAAATCGGTTCTTTCTTTGCATCATAGGCAATTCCATAGTCTTTACAAATTGTTTCCATACGTTCTTTCATCATCCATGCAAATGGCTTTGCAACAAATGAATAAGCAGGATATGTTACTTCTGTCTCAAGAAAATGTTGATGCAAAGGCGAATAGTATTTCTTATATGGATGTATTGTTGTTTTTACCAGTTCATCCGGTGACATAAATGCAGAACCTTCGTCAATACATGGTAATTCTGCTTCATGTCCTGCCATGCATTTACCACATAAACTGTTCTCTACATTGTCATTTCTATTCTCATATATATTTGCAAGTCTTAGACACGAGCTATTGCATACTGGCTGATTACAAACAGAACCATTCCAGTTATTATCATGCCAAGGAACTCTTACTGATATGTGTTGAGCCATTCTATCTCCTCCAATTAAAACACTACAATTTTTTAGTAATGCGGTATTCCTTTCCTTCATATTCAAATACAACACCGATTGGTCTACCATCCATCACCTTGTGCAGTCTGTACCTATCAATATCTAATTCGACACGATGCGTTTTCATATCATCCATCGTCTCATAGTCAATCTTTCCCATCGTAAATCCACCGCCTTTATCCTACATGTAAAATACCCTTTACTAATAAGTTGGTCTTTATCTCTGCTCTTGAAACGATTTCATCCATTTCTCTCTTCTGTCTATCAAAATCAACAAGCAGCTTCTCCAACTGTGATGTTCTCATTCGGATGATCTTCTCATCCTCTGCCTTGGCAATCATATCACGGAATATAGCCTCTCTTTGATTTGTAGAATGAGCAAGCTGCTCTAATCTATAATCACATTCTGCCTTTACATCCTGCAGATATTCTGCTTTATCTTCTTTCCATTTCTCATAGTGAATTCCATCCATTGAATTCCATTTTGCACTATAATCTCCACTTGCTTCATGGTAATCCGATGCATACTGCATAATGGATAATATATGTTTCTGTACTTCCGCATTATCACTGATAGCAACAAGTTTAATGTCTGGACGTAATCCTACATAATTCCATGCATAAATCAAGAATGTATAGTCTCCCGGTGCAATTTCCTCCGATGTTGCTGATAAAGCAATCTCGCATGGGAATTTTGTACTCTCATATGCTGCTGCCTGCTTTACAAGTGGATGCATCTGTGTAAGGAATGTAACATCCCTTTCATCTTTTGCAGTTGTACTATCAAATGTAACCTTCAATAAAGGAACACTTGATTTCAAGTATGCATTCCATAATTTCAAAGCATTATTGGTATTTACAACCTCAATCGTCTGAAGATTTTCTAAAAGTTGCTGTCTCTTTTCTCCAGACAAACGAAGTGTTTTCACTTCTGATTTTCCTCGAATATATTCGCCTTCGCCAAGCAAATCATCCATGAAGATATTAACCATATCATTCAAGCTCTGTGGTGAAATCCATGTATTTTCCGCATTCTGAACATCATTATCCATCATGTATTTTGATAAATCAAAACCATACAACGACTTCTCTTCCTGCTCTAATCTATGCATTTCTTGAACCTTCATAACATCGTTGTCAGCCATCTGCTCGATCTTGATATGGCGTTCTTCCTCTGTTAAATCCGGATTAAACATGATTTTCATAATCTGTTCGCTAATGTCACCGAGGATTTCTGAACAGTCACCGATACTTGCTTCAAAAACACCAATCTTGCTTAAACATCTGTCATAAATGGTTTCATCAATCGTATCTTGAATGATCATATTATAAATCTTTACTGTGTCGCTCTTCTGTCCTCGTCTATCAATACGACCTATTCTCTGCTCTATACGCATAGGATTCCAAGGAAGGTCATAGTTAATCATGGTATCACAGAACTGATAGTCCAAACCTTCACATCCGATCTCACTAAATAAAAGAACATCTATCGCATTATCATCATCTCTGTCTAAAAGGAATCTCTGGCGCATTGCAAATCGCTCTTCATCTGGCACAGAACCGTCTACCTGCCCAACTCTTACACCTCTTTCAAGAAGATTCTTTTTCAAATAGCTCAATGTATGTCTGAATGAACTAAAGATAATAACACGATTATTTTCCTCTTTTTGCTTCTCAAGAATAATCTCATACATCTTTTCAAACTTAGGGTCATCCTTTGTCAGTTTTGTAGATAAATCGGCAATCTCATCCGCCAATTCAAACAAAGAATTTTCAAAGTCATCGTTCATTTCAAAATCATATTCATATAACTCGCCATCTTCTTGTATCTGGTTTAACTTTCTTGTAACAATATCATTCATAAATGGTGCTAAACCGTAGATACAGCTCGATGCCTGTCTCATAATAGTACACATCATAAAACGCACACTTCTACTACCATGCAGCATTGTAAGTGCTGTTTCTTCAAACTCCATTAAGGCGTCATATAAATCTCTTTGCAGAGTATTAAACGGGGCTTTAACTGTAAGATTTCTACGAATGCAGAAATCCTCAATATCTTTTCTTCGAGTACGGTTAATAATTCCATGGAACGAATGCAAAGCCTCAATCCTTGAAATCATATCAACCTTTTCTTCTCTTGAGATTTCCTCTTTATCCAAGAAGTCATATATTTTTTCAAAATCCGGACTATGCTGAATAACATTTCTCCCCCAGTTTGTCTCTAAAATATGGGCGATTTCTGCTCTACCATCTTCCTGCCATCCCTCCGCTTGATTACGAACCACACGCAAAAGGTTATTTATGTACTGATTAGGTTCCGCCATTCTATTAAAGGTGTCCTTATCAATAATTAAGTCTGGTCTAAGCAAATTCAAGAGTGTAAATAAATCATTATTGCTATTCTGTAACGGTGTCGCTGTTAAGAAAACAACTGCATCGGCATTTTTACAGAACACCTCAACTCCCTTGTACCACCATGTATTTGCATTTCTGATAGTATGTGCCTCATCCACAATTACCAAATCAAAATGTGGAGATGGGTCGAGTTCCGCCAATCCAAGTCCTTTTTTCTTCTTTGAGGATGTTGACTGTGTTCCCATCACAGAATCCTCTCCAAATAATGAAAATGGAATAATGGTCTTATTGTGTCGCTCAGGCCATACGCCATCTCTCTCTGTTTCCGAGATGGCTTCAGCCAGCTCTCTACCATCTAACTGCGTGAAGTTTTCATCAAATCGTTTCATTTCAAGCACCCATTTGCGCTCTGCTACAAGTGGTCTTGGACATATGATAAGCACTGATGAAACATTAGAACGAGCTTCCATCTCTTTTAGAATAAGTCCTGCTTCAATAGTTTTACCAACACCTACATCATCTGCAATAAGCAACTTCGGTATCTCCGCCTTAATCATCTTCAATGCAGGTCTGAACTGATATGGTACAAAATCAATTCTTGCAGAGTTCAAAGAGTACAAATTGCTATTACCCGGATGATTAATCTGGTATGCGGTCAAAGACGAACGTACTCTCTTAATCGGCAAGTTATTTAATTTACGTTTTGGTTTCTTTAATGGCAGAATCTGCTCCCCATAGAAAGACTGAATTGAACCATTAATAAGTACAGAATACTTATTACCTTCAATCTCCGTAACTGCGCCTATCGTTGACACATCACTTACTAAAGTAACAACATCGCCCACTTTAATACCGCCTGTTGGCTGTACTTCCGGTTCAGTTGACTCAATAATAATAGGCTTTACTTCTTCCGGTTTAATATCCTTATCTTCTTCTACGTCAAAGATAAAGTTCTCCATCTCTCTTGTTTCTTTCATGGAAGCATCAAAAGCCTGCATTAAAGCAATAATCGTATCTACATCGGCAATTACCTTATCTTTACTAATTGTACTAGGAGTAATATGTGCCCATGAGTTACGAACTTCCTGCATTTTTCTAATGTTATTGCGGTCCTTATTGTTCACAAAGAATCTGCTGGTAATAACAAACCAATTGCGGTCAAAAACTCGCAATAATTCAGCCAAATCAAGTCCATCTATGCTTGTGATACCATTATTAAGCACATATTCTCTCTGCAATGTACTGAGATTATTAACTACAAGCTCCTGCCACCAATTATCCGTGATAGCTGGCAGTTTTTTACTTAACCATGTCCCCATTTTTTCGTTTAGTTGGAACATGAACTCATTCATTTTGCTGATAATATACGAGTTATTCATCGTCCGTCCTCCAATTCTTTTCTCCTAAAGCATATCTACAATATCAATTTCAAACCAAAGGCTCCGGAACAGCATCTAATCTTCTCTTTATGCAATTAAATTCTCTTCTGGCTCTATTTTCCGCTTTTTGTTGATATATATTTTCTTCCACAACCATTCTCTGAACTTCTTGCACATCATGGTTCTGGAATAATTTTGCTGTTTCTCTCATTTCTACAAACCACAAGAGATTACTTATATTGCCTGAACTATACTCCATCTTGTTCCTCTCCTTTGCGTTCATAGTTAATAATATCTCCGAAGTCACAATTTAACTCTTCGCATATTTTTTCCATAATACCCATAGAAACAGTTTCGCCCTTGCTCATCTTCGCAAGTGTAGAACTGCTGATGCCAATCTTCTCAACCAAATCCATCTTTTTCATGTTCTTGTCAATCAATAATTTCCATAATCCATTATACGATACAGCCATATTCTTTTCCTCTCTTATGAGTCCACGACTTATAGATTTAATCTATATTCTGTCTCTTATACACATCTCCGAGCCCACGAGACTAAGGCGAATCTCG
>ERZ1026945.566-NODE-566-length-12034-cov-4.147759_pt1 | contig 12034 bp, 11 predicted proteins | sample MGYA00519304_ERZ1026945 | MGnify/ENA primary metagenome ERZ1026945 (study PRJEB26926, sample SAMN06164619) | human gut metagenome | biome: ENVO:00009003; feature: ENVO:2100002; material: ENVO:00002003 | host: Homo sapiens | place: USA | collected 2012 ...
GATTGAATATATCAAAGTTGATATAAATAAATGCACCAAAGCAAATCCAAATCTTAGAAGGGTAACTCCAAAGCCTGATAATCGTGAAGATTTTTGGAAAAAATACCATGAAAAAGGATTTTCAAAAACATTTCCGTCATATAAAAGAAAAATTATCTTTAGCAAGATAAAACATAAATTATTCAGGAGATAAAACATAATGACTGAATCTTATAAAATAGCAATTGCCGGTACAGGCTATGTAGGTCTTTCAAATGCCGTACTTCTTTCGCAGAAACACGAGGTAACCGCTGTTGATGTCGTTGAAAGCAAGGTAAGGTTAATCAATGAAAAGAAATCTCCGATTGCCGACAGGGAAATCGAAGAATATCTTGCTGACAAAAAATTAAATTTGGTTGCAACCGTCGATGCAAAATCTGCGTACAAAAATGCTGATTTTGTAATTATCTCTACTCCTACCAATTACGATGACGAAAGACACTTTTTTGATACATCGTCCGTTGAGGCTGTAATTGAGCTTGTAATTGAATGCAACCCAAATGCGGTTATAGTTATCAAATCCACTATACCGGTTGGATACACAAAAAGTGTTATTGAAAAATACAAATACACAAAAATTCTTTTCAGTCCCGAATTTTTGCGTGAGGGCAAGGCTCTCTATGATAACCTCTACCCGTCAAGAATCATTGTCGGTGTTGATATGGCAAATGAAGAACTGAAAAAATCTGCCGAGACTTTTGCAACGGCACTTGCAGACTGTGCAATTAAGGAAAACATAGACACTCTCTTTATGGACTACACAGAGGCAGAGGCGGTCAAGCTTTTTGCAAATACATACCTTGCAATGCGTGTCAGCTTTTTCAACGAGCTTGACACATATGCCGAAATGAAGAACCTTAACACTAAAAGTATCATTGACGGTGTGTGTCTTGATCCGAGAATCGGAAATCACTACAACAATCCCTCCTTTGGCTACGGCGGTTACTGTCTGCCAAAGGACACAAAACAGCTCAAGGCCAATTTTTCGGATGTTCCGAATGACATAATCAGCGCTGTTGTAACATCTAACAAGACAAGAAAAGAATTTATTACATCACAGATAATGAATAAAAATCCAAAAGCTGTCGGAATTTACCGCCTTACAATGAAGTCAAATTCCGATAACTTCAGACAAAGCTCAATTCAGAGCGTTATGGAGCTTTTGAAAAATAACGGCATCGAGTTAATTATCTACGAACCGACACTTAAAGTCGATTTATTCGAGGGCTTTGGCGTTGAAAACGACTTTGAAAAGTTCGTCACAAAATCGGATGTAATCGTTGCAAACAGATACAGCTCCGTTCTTGACTGTGTAAAAGAAAAGGTTTACACAAGAGATTTGTTTTTCAGAGATTAATTTGAGGGTAAAAGTATGGAAACATTGATTATCGGCAAACCGAAAATTGAAAAACTTGATAATCGTGCCAGACTCTGTTCAAAAATCAGCGAAAACGGAAAGCCTTCCTACACTCTCTGGTTTGATGTTGATACAAAGTATGCTGACTATCTGACCGAAAGTGCCGACGCATTCGTTGTTGCACTGTTGCCGTATGCAATGAACAACAGTCTGAATATTTCGGCAGAAGCAAAGATGTCGAAGCAACTGTGTTTTCAGCTTAATGAAATTTTCATTCCCGTTCTTACAAAAAATTCAAAATTATTCAACAAAATTTCGATATCTGCAAAAGAGCTTACACAGGAAAACTACTGCTGCAAAAATGCGTCGGCAACAGGATTTTCGAGAGGTGTGGATTCATTTGACACAATTTGCAGTCTTTCCGAAAACAGAACGGAAAAGCTGAGTCATCTTACCTTTTTCAATGTCGGCTCCCACAGAAGTACGGCTAATTACACACCCGAACAATCTGCCGAGCTGTACGAAAATCGTCTTGAAATTGCAAAAAAATCCGCAAAAATCTTTGAAAGTCCTTTTTATGGTATCTGAATTATGCGATACTGTGTTCACCGGGAAAGCCCCGGAACAAAACAGAAACACAGGAGGGAAACACCATGAAGGATTTTGAGTTGCGTTATGTGGGCAATCATGTGGAGGTATACACCGGCAGTGGTGTGTTCCTGTTTTCGGCCGACACAGTGCGGGAGGCCATGGAAGAGCTGGCCGGGTAAGCGGCGGCATATCGCATCTGGGAAAGCTGAATGTAAAATGTATGTAAAATAACGGAAATCTTTTTGTTTGCCGCCCGGAAATATGTTGCGGAATGTGTAAAAAAAGTAACTTTCCTGTAAAATAAACCTTGTTGAGACGCCCCCTTTGATGGTATAATAAAAGTAAGCGGCTTCCGGAACAGGGCAGGCGTTGCGCGTGCAAGGTTCCGGCGGCTGTGTGCTGTAAAGGATAAAAAGGGAAGTTTCATATTAGGAGTATCGTTATGGATATCACACACATTACCTCTCTGCTGGGCGGCGTTGCGTTGTTCCTGTACGGCATGTCCATCATGGGCGCCGGTCTGGAAAAGCTGGCAGGCGGCAAGATGCAGGGCGTATTGCAAAAGCTTACCTCCTCTACCATCAAAGGCGTGATCTTCGGCACACTGATCACCGGCGTCATCCAGTCGTCGGCTGGTACGGTGGTTATTTGTGTCGGTCTTGTCAACTCCGGTATCATGACACTGACGCAGTCGGTAGGCGTGATCATGGGTGCAAATATTGGTACTACGGTAACAGGTCAGTTGATCCGCATGGCGGATATCTCAGGCGACAGCCTGTGGCTGACCTTGATCCAGCCCAAGACCTTTGCCCCTGTGGTGGCGTTTATTGGCTGCATTTTTTATGTGTTCCTGCGCAATGCCAAAAAGAAGAATATCGGTCAGATCATGCTGGGCTTCGGCATTCTGTTTACCGGCATGAGCCTGATGGATACCGGCGTTGCTCCCCTGCGGGAGAGCGCCGTCTTTCAGAATCTGTTCGTCACCATGACCAACCCCATTCTGGGCGTTCTGGTGGGCGTGGTGGTCACCGTGATCATCCAGTCCTCCTCCGCTTCGGTGGGTATTCTGCAGGCACTGTCCAGCACAGGGCTTGTCACCTTCAGCTCTGCCATTCCCATCATTCTGGGTGCGCATATCGGTACGGCGTTCACCCCGCTGCTCACCATCGGCGGTTCCTCCAAGGATGGTAAGCGGGCAGCGCTCATCCACCTGTACTTCAACGTCATCGGCAGCGTGATCCTGCTGGCGCTGATCTATGCGGTGCAGTTCACCATCGGCATCCCCATGTGGGGCGATGTGATGAACAAGAGCTCCATTGCAAACATCCATACCTTGTCCAGCGTATGCGCCATGCTGCTGTTCCTGCCTTGCAGCGGAGTGCTGAGCCGCTTGGCGATGCTCACGGTGCCCAGTAGCATGGAGGAAGCACAGGAGCTGAGCATGCCGGTGCTGGACGAGCGTCTGTACAAGAGCCCGGCAGTGGCCTTGCAGCAGGCGAAGAATGCGGTGATCAAGATGTCCCGCCGCGCCGCCCGCAACGTGGGTCTGGCCGCGCCGCTGCTTTTGAAGATGGACGAGGAGACCGTGAGCGCCATTAAGGTGCGCGAGAACCTGATCGACCGCATGGAGGTGGAGATCACCAACTACCTGATCAAACTGACCGATCAGGAGCTGGGCGACGACGAAAGCCACGCGGTGACCGAGCTGCTGAACTTTGTTACCGAGTTCGAGCGCATTGGCGACTATGCCGTGAACATCATGGAAAAGGCCGAGGAGCTGTACGACAAGGAAGCCAGCTTCAGCGAGAGCGCCAAAAAGGAACTGCAATTGCTGGATGCCGCATTGGAGCGCATTCTGGTTCTGACGGACGAGGCCTTTGAAAACGATGATGTTCAGAAGGCTGCACAGGTGGAGCCGCTGGAGGAGATCATTGATGTGATGGTGGAGCGTCTGCGCGACCAGCACATCCTCCGTCTGAAGGACGGGATCTGCTCCATCGACACTGGCGTGGTGTTCCTTGATGTGCTGAACAACGCTGAGCGTATCTCCGACCACTGCTCCAACATTGCAGTGCGCATGGTGGGCATGGAAGCCGGCGAGGACTACGACTCCCACACCCTGAAAAGCATTATGCACCACAACCCCAGCAAGGACTATATGCTGGAGTACGAGCAGTGCCGCAAGGAGTACCTTGTGCCGCTGGAAGAAATGGAAGCGTAAGTCATATTTATAACAGAGGCCGCTGCACATCGTTTGCAGCGGCCTCTTATACTTATTCCCCCAGATCCTCCAGCAGCAGGTCCAGTTCCCGGGGGCTGTTGACCACGATTCCGCGCTTGATGCGTAAGGCGTCGTTTTCGGGCAGAAGATTGGTGTAGATGCCGGTCACGCGGATCAGGGTGCCCGGGGTGCCGTCGGCGCGGCAGGTGTACACCGCCACCCGCCCGCCGCTGTCTTGCAGGCAGTAGCGGGCGGTGTCCGTCTGGGGCACTGCCTGCGCGGCAAGGCTCAGGGGAGAGGCGGGGTCGGTCTCAGACCCGGCGGGGCTTTGAGACAGCGGCAGCTTTGGCAGCGCCATCCAGAACAGACTGAATACAATGGTGAATACGCAAAGCCCGTAGAACAGGCAGACAGACAGCTTGCGCATAAAAAACACTCCCTTCCCCGGTAAGTATGCCCCGTTTTGGCGGATAGCAGACAATTTTCACACGCAGATACTGTACTTTCCACAAGAGAGTGTGTTATACTATTTATATCTGCTCAGCGCGCAAAGATTGGTTCTTGCCCGGCTGGGGCTTGCGTGCTATAATATGGTATTGCAGTTTGAAATTTCGTGTCACAAACGTTGTTGATAAAGCCCGGTGCAGCTATGCCCGGCAACAGTCTTGAAATGTCAGGAGGCGATCCCTATCTCCAACAATGAGATGAGAAAGATCCACCGGGGCGGCGAGGAGCAGCCTGCCCGCCCGGTGGGACGTAAGGTCAATGTTTCCCAGAGCCGCCGCGAAGCACGCCCCGCAGTGGAAAACCGTACCCGCGCGCCCAAGGCACCCAAAAGCCCCAAGCCGCCAAAGGAAAAGAGCAAGCATCCCATTCTGCGGTTCATTGGCCGCACCGTCGCTACGGTGCTCTGCCTTGGCATCATGCTGGGCAGCGTGGTGGCCGTGGGCATGGTGTTCTATGTGGTGCAGGCTACTGCCAACGACGGTGACCTGCTGGACTTGGACAACATTCAGCTGAGCCAGTCCAGTATGGTGGTAGCTACCGACCCGGATACCGGCGCACAGGTGGAGTATGCCACCCTGCGCTCCTCCAACAGCCACCGCGTATGGGCAGACCTTGAGCAAATCCCCTCCAATTTGCAGTATGCCTTCATCTGCACCGAGGATAAGGACTTCTACTCAGAGCCCGGCGTCAACTTCAAGCGCACCATCGGTGCAATGATCAACGAGTATCTGCTGCCCATTTACAGCTCCAAGCAGGGCGCATCCACACTGGAACAGCAGCTCATCAAGAACCTGACCGATGACAACAGCGCCAGCGGTATCGATGGCGCATTGCGCAAGGTGCGCGAGATCTACCGCGCCCTCTGCCTGAGCCGCAGCTACTCCAAGGAGACCATTCTGGAGGCTTACCTGAACACCATCAGCTTTACCGGCACCATTCAGGGTGTGCAGACGGCGGCCAACGAGTACTTCAACAAGGACGTCAGCCAGCTGAGCCTGTGGGAGTGCGCTACCATTGCCTCTATTACCAAAAACCCCACCAACTATAACCCCTATACGAACCCCGAAAATCTGATCCACCGCCGCAACTTCATCATGTACAATATGTGGCAGCAGGGTGTGATCAGCGAGGAGGACTACCGCAACGGCGCTGCACAGCCCCTTGTGCTGGCCGAAGAAGACAGCGGCAAAAAGCCCAGCACCGTCACCTCCTACTTCACCGATGCACTGTTCAACGAGGTCGTGCAGGACATCATGACCAAGGAGGGCATCAGCGAGTCCGAGGCACAGAAGCTGCTCTACACCGGCGGCTTTACCATTGAAGCCACTGTCAACACCAAGCTGCAGTCCCAGATGGAAAACCTGATGCTGAACACCGACGATGCCTACTTCCCGGCGGGCTGGCATGAGGAAGAGGTCACCTCTATTTCGGACGATGATGTGCAGGTGTTCAACGAAGACGGTACCCCCAAGACCCGCACCGGCGAGGATGGCACCGTCTACTATTACCGCAACGTGCGCACGCAGGCTGCTATGGTCACGCTGGACTATGACGGCAACGTGCTGGCTATTGCGGGCGGCTTGGGCGAAAAGACCAAGAGCCTTGCCCTGAACCGTGCTTACAACGTGGAACGGCAGACAGGCTCTACCATCAAGCCCATCGGCGCCTATGCACTGGGCATCGAGTACGGTCTGGTCAACTGGTCCACCATGCTCAACAACTCCCCCCTGTACCAGAAGCAGGATATGATCATCCGGGACGAGGACTACTGCCGCAAGAACGGCCTGATGGGCCTCTCCGACAAGCAGCTCCGCGCTTACCCCAACGCATGGCGCAGCTGGCCGCGCAACTACGGCGGCAACTACGGCGATGGCAGCGATCTCCCGCTGTGGAACGGCCTTGCCCGCTCGCTGAATACCATCGCAGTCCGCGTGGGCGACCTTGTGGGCGCAAGCAATATCTTCAACTTCGTCTACAACACCCTGCAGCTGAATACGCTGGACCCCACCAACGATGTGGGTCTGGCGCAGATGGTCATGGGCAGCCAAACCAAGGGCGTTACCCCCATGGCACTGGCCGCGGCCTTCCAGATCTTCTATGATGGCGAGTACACCACCCCGCACCTGTACACCCGTGTGCTGGACCGGGACGGCAACATCTATCTGGAAAACAACGCCACCAGCTATCAGGCACTGACCCCCGATACCGCTTATGTCATGAACCGTCTGCTGAAGAATGTTCTGTTCTCCAGCGTAGGTACTGCCAGCGGCCGCTACCCCAACTCCAACGGCATGGAGGCCTTTGGCAAGACCGGTACTGCCAGCGACGAAAAGGATCTGTGGTTCGTGGGCGGCACGCCCTACTATGTCACCGCTGTGTGGTGGGGATATGATGCACCTTACGATATGACCAAGACTCTGTCCAAGCAGCAGGCCAAGACCCGCACCTGTGTTATGGCGTGGAAGGCACTGATGGAGCAGGCACAGGCAGACCTGCCCTATAAGGCATTCCCCACCTCCGCAGGCGTGGTGGAGCGCCGTTACTGCACCCAGAGCGGATTGCTGGCCGGTGCAGGCTGCCCGAGCACTGCCGTGGGCTACTACCGTGCCGATGACCTGCCCGATACCTGCACCTATTCCCATGCCGCACCGCAGGCTGCTGCCCCTGCCGAGAACACAGACGATGCTGTGCCTACCCAGCCGGTCATCCCCACCGATACCAGCGCACTGGACACGGAATAAGGACAAAAATCGTACTTTTTCACCCCTTTGCTGAAAAATCCGGCAAGGACAGGGCGCACTTCACAAGACAAAACTGGACAAAGTGACAAAATAGCATCCGGGCACTTGCATTGCAGGGGTTCGGATGCTATTATATTTTCTACAAGAACACTTGTGTTTGAGAGGTGAACAAGTTGGAACGCCGTTTTTATCTGGTGGATGCGCAGGTACTGCCGGAGGTTTTTCTCAAGGTGGTACGCGCCAAGGAGCTGCTGGCCAGCGGCGAAGCCCGCAGCATTTCGGCTGCGACCCGCGCCGTAGAGCTTTCGCGCAGTGCATTTTATAAGTATAAGGATTGTATCTTTGATTCCGAGAACGGCCGTGAGGTCATCACGGTCATGGCCACCCTGCGGGACGAGACCGGTGCGCTGCAAAGCCTTCTGGCCGGCATCAGCGCCGCAGGTGCCAGCATCGTGACCATCAACCAGTCCACCCCGGAAAACGGGGCTGCGCTGGTGGCGGTCACCATCCGTACCGATACCATGCAGATGTCCCCGGAGGAACTGACCGAGAAGCTTTCGCGCCAGCGTATGGTCGTGAGTGTGCGCTGCGGGTATAACCTGTAACAAAACAGGAAACGAGGGAAAGAGAGTATGGCTAAAATTGCAATTCTGGGCTTTGGCACGGTGGGCAGTGGCGTATACGAGGTGCTGTGCCACAATGCTGCAAGCGTCTCCCGCCGGGCTGGCGAACCGGTGGAGGTAAAATACATTCTGGACCCGAAGGATTTTACCGGCAACCCGGTGGAGCCTTTGGTGGTCAAGAATATCGACGTGATCCTGCAGGACCCGGAGATCCGGGTGGTGGTGGAGACCATCGGCGGTACCCGCTTTGCTTACCCCTACGTCAAGGCGTGTCTGGAGAGCGGCCGCAGCGTGTGCACCTCCAACAAGGAGATGGTGGCCACCTACGGCGCAGAGTTGCTGGCACTGGCCAAGGAGCACGGCTGCGCCTTCCTGTTCGAGGCCTCTGTGGGTGGCGGTACGCCCATCATCACCCCCATGCACCAGTGCCTGGCGGCCAACGTCATCACCGAGGTGGAGGGCATCGTGAACGGTACCACAAACTTCATGCTCACCAAGATGGTGCGGGAGGGCTTGAGCTTTGAGGATGCGCTGCAAATTGCGCAGGAGCTGGGTTACGCAGAGACCAAGGACCCCAGCGATGACGTGGACGGCCGCGACGCCTGCCGCAAGATCGCCATCCTGTCTTCCATGGTGTGCGGCCACCAGATCTACCCCCAGAACATCCCCACCCGGGGCATCCGCGCCATTACCGCCGCCGATGTGGCCAGCGCCGAAAAGCTGGGCTGCGTTATCAAGCTGATCGCATGGATGAAGCTTGGCAAGGACGGCAGCGTGGCCGCCGGTGTAGAGCCGTGTCTGGTGCCCAAGGCAAACCAGCTGGCCAGCGTGGACGATGTGTTCAACGCGGTGCTGGTCAAGGGCGATATGCTGGGCGATGTGGTGTTCTACGGCAAGGGCGCAGGCAAGCTGCCCACCGCCAGCGCTGTGGTGGCAGACGTGGTGGATGCGCTGAAAAACGGCGCACAGGTGCACGACAGCCTGTTCTGGCAGCCTGCGGACCCGGTGGACGGCATGCTCACCGACCCGGCTCCTGCTGCATATTATGTGCGTGTGGCGGGCATTGCACCCGCTGTGGTGGAGGCCATCTACGGCTACGGCAAGGTGGTGGATGAGCGGTACGAGGGCTGCGCCTACTTTGTGAAGCGCGCCGATGAGCGTGCGCTGGCAGAGGCCGCGCGCAAGGTGGAGGCCGTGGGCGGCAGCGTAAAGCTGGTGCTCAAGCGTCTGCCCGAGGAAGTGTAACGGAAAGGAACTGCGGCAATGAAGATCAAGGTTTCGGTCCCTGCCACCAGCGCCAACGTGGGCTCCGGCTTCGATGCGCTGGGTCTGGCAGTTACGTTGTACAACACGGTCACCTTTGAGGACAGCGAGGTGCTGGAGATCTCGGCATCGGACGGCACCCGCATCCCCCGGGGCGAGTCGAATCTCGTGTACCGCTCCGCCAAGGGTCTGTTCGAAAAGGTTGGCAAGCAGATCCCACCCCTTAAGATCACCCAGACGAACCCCATCCCCATGGCACGGGGTCTGGGCTCTTCTTCGGCCTGCATCATCGCGGGTCTGCTGGGCGCAAACCGGATGCTGGGCGATGTGCTCAACACGCAGGAGCTGCTCACGCTGGCAACTGCCATTGAGGGACACCCCGATAACGTGGCTCCGGCACTGCTGGGCGGCCTGACCAGCAGCGTGTTCGAGGATGGCAAGGTGTATTCGGTCAAGCGGAATGTAGATGAAAGCCTCTGCTTTGCTGCCATCGTGCCGGACTACAAGCTGCTGACCGAAGCCGCCCGTGCGGCCCTGCCCAAAGAGGTCACCCACAAGGATGCGGTGTATAACCTGTCCCGTGCGGCGCTGGTGCCCGCAGCCTTCTGCGAGGGGCGGCACGACCTGCTGGCCATTGCCACCGAGGATAAGCTGCACCAGCAGTATCGCATGCCCCTGATGCCCGGCTCCCGCGAGGTGTTCGATATGGCGCGGCTGTGCGGCGCAAAGGCCGTATATGTGTCCGGTGCAGGCAGCACGGTCATGGCAGTGGCAGAAAAGGCCGAGGCCGAAAAGTTCTATTCCAAGCTGGAAAAAGGTCTGGAGCTGCTGGAAGGTCTGGACGGATGTGAAGCATTTACACTGTTGCAGCTGGATGCCGATAACACCGGCGCAACCGTGGAATGATAAATGGGTAAGGGAAGTGCAAGGACGCTTCCGCCCGGCAAGCCCCCCGCAAGCGCGGGGCGTTAAAGAGGAGAGTGACAAGATATGGCGTTGATCGTACAGAAATTCGGCGGTTCTTCCGTAAAGGACCGTGACCGTATCTTCAACGTTGCGCGGATCGTGGCCAACACCCACAACGCGGGCAATGACGTAGTGGTGGTAGTCTCCGCACAGGGCGACACCACCGATGACCTGATCGCCAAGGCAGGGGAGATCACCCATAACCCCTCGGCGCGTGAGATGGATATGCTGCTGGCCTCCGGCGAGCAGATCAGCATCGCACTGCTGGCCATGGCGCTGAACGAGCTGGGCTGCCATGCCATCAGCCTGACCGGCTGGCAGGCGGGCTTCCGTACCGACCGTGCCTACACCAAGGCGCGCATCACCCGGCTGGAGACCGAGCGGATCTCCTCCGAGCTGGAGCGCAACCGCGTGGTGGTGGTGGCAGGCTTCCAGGGCTTGAACAAGCTGGATGACATCACCACTCTGGGACGCGGCGGCTCCGACACCAGTGCTGTGGCGATTGCCGCTGCCCTGCACGCTGACCGCTGCCAGATCTACACGGATGTGGAGGGCGTTTATACCGCCGACCCGCGCAAAGTGAGCAACACCCGTAAGCTGGAGGAGATCACCTTTGACGAGATGCTGGAACTGGCATCTCTGGGCGCACAGGTGCTGAACAACCGCAGCGTGGAGCTGGCTAAAAAGTACAATGTGGAGCTGGAGGTGCTCTCCAGCCTGAACCCCATCCCGGGTACGGTGGTTAAGGAGGTTACAAAGGACATGGAAGGTATGCTGATCAAGGGTGTCGCCAAGGACACCGATGTTGCCGTTATCACGATTCTCAACGTTCCCGATGAGCCGGGCATGAGCTTTAGGATCTTCGGTCTGCTGGCACAGAAGAACATCAACGTGGACATCATTCTGCAGTCCACCGGCCGCGACGGCAAGAAGGACATCAGCTTTACCTGTGCCGAAGGCGAAGCCGAGCTGGCCATGCGTGTGCTGAAGGAAAGTGCACACTTCAGCGATGTCAGCGTGGACACCACCTGCGCTAAGGTCTCCATTGTGGGTGCCGGTATGCAGAGCCACAGCGGCGTTGCCTCCAAGATGTTCGAGGCAATGTCCAACAACAATATCAACATCAAAATGATCTCCACCAGCGAGATCAAGATCTCCTGCATCATCGACCGTGCAGACGCCGACAAGGCTGTCGGTGCCATCCACGATATGCTGTTTGACTGATCTGCGTAAAATTTTTAATTGTGGCCTGTCTGTTCCCTGCCGGGGGCGGGCGGGTCATAATTTTTTTACACACGGCGGCGTTTACACAAATTGCAAAGGGGTGTATAATATAGTTTGAATCTGTGCGGCGCACCGGCGCTGCAACAATGCCGAAAAGGAGCCCCGCCGCATGAGTGAATCCACCCGTACCTCCAGAGCGCCTGCCGAGAAGCGCCTGACCTATCAACAATGGAAGCGCCGCAAAATGCTGCGGCTGGCCCGCAACTGGGTACTGTTTCTGGCCGGCTGCGCGGCAGTGGTGGCGCTGCTGACCGGCGGCATCCTGTGGCTGCTGCCCAAGGTGCACGGCCTGCTGGCCGGGCCAAAGGTATTTGCAGCCAGCGTGTACGACGGCACAGACTATGTATTTAACGCCGCAGATGCCCGGCTGGTACTGGTGAACGCCAATCTGCCCCTGTCTCTTATACACATCTGACGCTGCCGACGAACTCTAGGGTGTAGA
>ERZ1026945.579-NODE-579-length-11906-cov-3.981605_pt1 | contig 11906 bp, 9 predicted proteins | sample MGYA00519304_ERZ1026945 | MGnify/ENA primary metagenome ERZ1026945 (study PRJEB26926, sample SAMN06164619) | human gut metagenome | biome: ENVO:00009003; feature: ENVO:2100002; material: ENVO:00002003 | host: Homo sapiens | place: USA | collected 2012 ...
GCGCGCTGCATGATGGCAGCGGCGCGGCGCAGCTCGGCGTCCCCAAGCTCGGCACGCATCCGGCGGTAGCAGCGCTGCAAAAGCGCCTGCTCCTCCGCCATCAACTCCACCGCCTTGCTGGAAAGCTCCACATAGGTGCGCCCGGCCTCGCGGTCGGTTTTCCACGTCACAAAACCGCTGTCCTGCAGCTTCTCGATGCCCTTGGAAAGCTCGGTCACCCGCAGCCCCATGGCGGCGGCAAGGTCGGCAAGATAGATCTTTTCGCCGGGATGTGCCTCCTGTTCTACCTTGATATAATACAGGATGAGATAATCTGCCCGCTGGATGGTGCTGAACACCTTATCCACGTTGAGCTCGTGGAGGAAGAACCATTCCCCCTGATGCTGCTGTAACTCTTCCATACTGATGCCCTCCCTTTATGCCCGCTGGCTGCGCGGGATATAATCGTGGGTGCCGCCAAGGCTCTTGTAGGCCGGGCGGATGATCTTGTTGGCGCTGAGCAGCTCCTCGATGCGGTGGGCGCTCCAGCCCATGACGCGCGCCACGGCAAACAGCGGGGTGTACAGCTCCATGGGGATGCCCAGCATCTCGTACACAAAACCGCTGTAAAAGTCCACATTGGGGCTGACGCCCTTGAAGATCTTGCGCTCCTGCGCGATCAGCTGGGGTGCCATGCGCTCGATACGGGTGTAGAGGGAAAGATCCTTGTCCCGGCCCTTTTCGTGGGCAAGCTGCTCCACATAGCCCTTGAACACCACCTCGCGCGGGTCGCTGAGGGAGTAGACGGCGTGACCCATACCATAGATCAGACCCTTGCGGTCAAAGGCCTCACCGTGGAGCAGCTTTTTCAGGTAGGCTTCCAGCTCCTCGTCGTCCTCAAGGTCGTGGAGGTTGTCCCGGATGTTCTGCATCATGTGCATGACCATCAGGTTTGCACCGCCGTGGCGCGGGCCCTTGAGGGAGCACAGCGCCGCCGCCATGGCCGAGTAGGTGTCGGTGCCCGAGGAGGACAGCACACGGGTGGTAAAGGTGGAGCAGTTGCCGCCGCCGTGGTCTGCGTGGACCAGCAGGCACATATCCAGCAGTTTTGCCTCCTCGTGGGTGAACTTCTGATCCGGGCGGTAGGTGCTGAGGATGTGCTCTGCCGTGCTCTGGCCGGGCTTGGGCAGGTGGAAGAACATGCTCTGTTTATCGTAGTAGCGGCGCTTCATCTGGTAAGCGTTCACCATCATGGTGGGCATGCTGGCGATCAGGTTGATACTCTGGTTCAGGATGTTCTCAAGGCTCAGATCCTCGGCGCGGTCATCGTAGGAGTACAGGCCCAGCACGCAGCGCTGCAACTTGTTCATGATATTGGGCGAGGGGGCGTTCATGGTGTCCATGAAGCCGTCCGGCAGGGCGCGGGATTCTGCCAGGATCTCGCAGAAATCGTCCAGCTGCTCCCGGGTGGGCAGGCTGCCGAACAAAAGCAGCCAGATCACTTCCTCAAACACGAAGCGGTCGTTGCGGTAAGCCTCGTCCACGATCTCGTTGATGTTGACGCCCCGGTAGATCAGCTTGCCGGGGGTGGGGATCACATGACCCTCCTGATCCTTTTTGTAGCCCACAACGTCACAGACGTTGGTCAGGCCGGCCAGCACGCCGGTGCCATCCGGGTTGCGCAGGCCGCGCTTGACCCCCAGCCGCTCGCTGGTCTCCGGGTCGATGTAGTTGTTTGCGATGTACTCCTCGCACAGGGTACGCATGGTCGTCGGGTCCAGCGTTGCCACTTCTGCGTGTGCAAAGTTCATAGGAGTGCTCCTTTCCATCTCTTACTTCTTATACTTTCCGATCCAGTCCATCCTACTCTCTGATGGACATACTTTTATAATATCGCTTTTATGAAGTAAATTCAAGCGCTAAGTGTACACTTCTCACCGCAAAGCGCAAAAATACTGGGGCTTCCCTGCGCATTTCCTGCCGGTTTGCACGCTGCCGGGCGTATGATGTACCCAAAGCTTGCGTTCCGGGAGGAGGTCTAGTATGAAACGTTCCTTTTTGCTGCTATGCACCGTTCTGCTGGTGCTGGGCTGCGCGTTGCCGTGTGCTGCCTACCGTCTTGCCCGTATGGCGCTTGTTGTGCAGGGCACTGCGCCGTCCGCAGCAGAAGCGGCCTCTGTCACCTCGGAAGAAAGCAGCAGAGGGGCTTTCTCCCCTGCTGACACAGCCGATACCGTTTGCTTTACGGATCAGAGCACCGGGCAGACGGTAACGCTGCCGCTACGGGAATACCTGATTGGGGCAGTTGCCGCCGAGATGCCGGTCAGCTGGCCGGACGAAGCGCTGAAGGCACAGGCGGTGGCGGCGCACAGCTATGCTCTGTACCGCCGGGACCGCAGCACCGAGGAAAACGGCGCATGGTTCACCGCAGACCCCGCCCGTCGACAGGGCTGCCTGACCGATGCAGTATTGCACAGCTACTGGGGCACCGCATACGCGGCCAACTACGCCCGGCTTTCTGCGCTGGTGGATGCAGTACAGACGCAGGTGCTATATTACGAGGATGCCCCCGCCGGGACAAGCTACTTTGCCATGTCCAATGGCCGCACCGAGGCCAGCGAGAACGTCTGGGGCACTGCCCTGCCCTATCTTGTGCCGGTGGACAGCAGCACCGACACCGCCGCCGACAACTACGAATACACCCTGAACCTTTCTGCCGCCCAATTACAGCAGCTGCTAGCTGAGCGTCTGGGCATCGCCGCCGATCTTTCGCAGCAGGCGCAGTGGTTCGGTACGCCGGTACTCACTCCCTCCGGCTATGTGGACAGTCTGCCGGTCTGCGGGCAGACGGTGCAGGGTACCGCCCTGCGCAAAGCGCTGGGGCTACGCAGCGCCTGCTTTACGGTGGTCTGCCAGAGCGGCACCTTCTCCTTTACCACAAGGGGCTACGGCCACGGCGTAGGCATGAGCCAGTGGGGTGCAAAGGCACTGGCAGAGCAGGGCGCAGACTACCGCGCCATTCTGGCGCACTATTACCCCGGCACAGAACTGCGGGGGTAATAGCCGTGGAAAAATCATTTTAAATTTTGTGGTTCAGAACCGCCTGCGGGCGGTTCTGAACTACTTTTTTGCAGAAAAATCCTAAATTACACAAATAGGGCTGCTGCACAAAGCAATGTGCAGCAGCCCTGAATTATTTCTTTTTATCAGTCGAACAGCTTTGCAAACCAGCTTACGGTGGTCTCAGCAGCAGTTTCTACCGTGGTCTCCATCTGCTGGACCGTCTGCTGCAGCTTGGTGCCCTCGGCATCCTTGACCGACCAGTAGGTCTGGGTGCTGCTTGCGCTGCCGGACACCGTGAAGTCCGAGGCAAAGCACAGGCTCTCGCCCGTAGAGTCGGTCACCAGCACCATATAGCTGTAGCTGCCCTCCGGCAACTCCCCGAAGCGGATCTGACTGTCCAGCGTGTTCAGAGAGAAAGCGGCGGCGTTTGCCTGCGCCGCCGCACTCTGCACGGTCTGATCTGCCGCATCCAGAATGGCCACCTGTACACTGGTCAAAGTAGTGCCGGTAGCGCTGTTAGCCGTACCGGTCAGCGTCATGCCGCTGCCGGTGCGGATATTCACCGGGTAGCGCACGCCCTCCAGCCGCAGACCATCGGCCTGTGCCGCCACGCTGTTGTGATCTGCAGTGACGTACCAGTAACAGGACGCTCTTGCAATGGACACGCTGGAGCTGGTAATGGGAATGCGGCCGTAGCCGATGTTCCCCGCCGGGTCGGAGCAATAGAAAATACCGTTGGTGTAGTCCGTCAGCAGCACCGCATGGGGCTGGGTGCGGTCGTAGAGGACGATGCCCTCCGGGTGCTGCTCCAGCAGGGAGATCAGCACCGCCGTTTTGCTTTGCAGCCCGGAAGGCAGGGTGGCGTAGCCCACCTGCATTTCCTTATATGTAAAGCTGTGCGCAAGGCCGTTGGCCCATGCTGTGGAGCGCACACTGTTCTCGGTCACGTTCGTCCAGTCGCTCAGCCCGTCAAAGTAGGCACGGCGGCGCAGCATCATGGCTGCGGAGGCCAGCGTACAGGTGCCGCCCCGGCTCTGCTTGAAGTAGAAGCCTGCGTCCACATTCAGGTCCACTGCCAGTGCAGCGGGCAGACAGGTAAGCAGGAAAGCAAGGCTCAGTGCCAAGGTCAGCAATCGTTTTTTCAGGGCGTGCGGTGCGGCGGTATTCACGGTTCGGTATTTCCTTTCTTGTTTCTTTGCGGATCTCATAGGGATCTACCGCTATAAAGTATACCAGCCTGTCATTCTTTTGTAAACAATCCTCCGTCTTTTTTCTCAATATCAACACGTTTAGGGGATATTCATTGGTCGCCTTTCACAAATTTTTCTGCAATATTCCACGCATTTGACAAAGTTTCGTCCTACCCACCGCAGGACTATGAAAAGAAATTTCTTTTTCGCCCGGCGCGCGAGGGCGCAAAAAAAGTCCGGTACGCCTGCGCATTCGTCCCAGCATTTCACAAAATAATACCCTTCTTGGCAATGCCGCAGTCCGTCCGTCGTTGTCTGCCGCAGTTTGGGCAGCAGAGGACAGCGCCTCTGCAAACGGCTGGCAGTTCAAGGCCTTCGGCACCTCCTCCGCAGCAACCGTTAACACCCTTGCAGACGGTGCAGATATTCACGGTAAGGTCACCCTGAACGCTTGCACCGTGAAGGAGGACGGCACCATCTTCCCCTTCTGAGTAAGGCGAATGCTGCCGCATAACCATTAAAAAACAGAAAACCGGAACCTTTTGAGCCCTTGCGGCTCCGAAAAGGTTCCGGGTTTTTTGCAATCTTTTTTCAGTGAGCCATCGCCCACCGACTATACTGCTTTTTTGCTCAGCCCAGTGCCTGCTGGATCTTGGCAAAGTCCTCCAGCGTCAGTGCCTCCGGGCGGATGCGGGCATCAAAGCCTGCGGATTCGATGGCGGCAATGACCTTTTCCTTGGGCAGGTTCAGCCCGCCTGCAATGGCATTGGCAGCGGTCTTGCGGCGCTGGCCAAAGGCGGCGCGCACCAGCGCAAAGTAGCCCGCCTCGTCCTCCACCTGCACAGCGGGGGTGGGACGGATGTCCATGCGCACCACGGCGCTGGTCACCTTGGGGGCAGGATAAAAGCTGCCCGGTGCGGCGGTGAACATCAGCTTGGAGGTAGCGTAGTAGTTCACCGCGCAGCTGATGGCGCTGGAGGCGCGGGTGCCGGGCACAGCTGCCAGACGGTCGGCGGCCTCCTTCTGCACCATGACGGTCAGGCTCTCGATGGGCAGGCGGTCGCCCAGCAACTTCATCACGATGGGGCTGGTGATGTAATAGGGCAGGTTTGCGCACACTGCCACCGGCATTCCCGGGAACTCCTCGGCAATGAGGGCTTTCAGGTCCACCTTCAGCACATCCTGCAGCACCAGCTTGAAGTTGTCCACCCCGGCCATGGTCTCGGCCAGCAGGGGCGGCAGGCGCTCGTCCACCTCGATGGACACCACTTTGGCGGCGCGCTTGGCCAGTTCCTTGGTCAGCACGCCGATGCCAGGGCCGATCTCGATGACACCGTAGCGCTTGTCTACCCCGCTGGCATCCACGATTTTTGTGGGGATGCCCGGGTTGATGATAAAGTTCTGCCCAAAGCCCTTGGAAAGTGCAAAATCGTATTTTTCGCACAGGGCACGGATCACAGAAAGGTCGGTCAGTTCCGGCATAGGGTCAATTCCTTTCTCAGAAAAAGGCTGTTGCAGAACGCAGCAGCCTTTTTGGTGTTTATGGTTCAGGATTGCAGGGTTCACTCCGCTGCGCTCGCAGCCGTTTCCGGCTCAGACGCAGCAGTCTCACCCTCGGCGGGCTCTCCTTCCGCAGTCTCTGCGGGGGCGGTATCCTCTGCTGCGGCAGAGGAAGCAGCGCTGTCCGCTGCGGCGGCAGAGCTTGCGCCTGCCAGCGTAGTGGTGCCGCTCAGCTGCTGGGCAGCGCTGACAGCGCGCTGCACCTGCGGGTCGGTCTGGGGGGTGTAGTCGTAGAAGTTCGTTGCTTCCTCTGCGCTCAGGGCGCGCTCCACATCCACGGTCAGGCCGGTGCCATCAAAGCAGCTGCCGTCGCCGCAGACCAGCTTTGCCACCGTGATGACCACGGCACTGCCGTCCGACAGGCGCTGCGGGCTGCTCTGAATGGTGCCCTTGCCCATGGTGGTGGTACCCACCAGACGGGCACCGTTCATGGTGCGCAGGGTGGCTGCGAACAACTCGGCTGCGCTGGCGGTGTTGCCGTTGACCAGGCAGACCATCGGCAGACTGACGGCACTTTCGGCATCGCTGCTGCCGATGACGGTGCGGTTGCCGTTTTTATCCTCGGCGTAGGCCACCGTGCCCTCCGGGGCGATCAGGTCAATGCAGTTGACAGCATCTTCCAGAATGCCGCCGCCATTGTCCCGCAGGTCGAATACCAGACTGGCTGCGCCGTTTGCGGTCAGGGTGCGCAGGGCATAGTCCAGCTCGCTGGGAGTGGTGCCGTCGAACTGACGAATGCGGATATAGCCCACATTGTCCAGCAACTGGTAGTCCACGGTGGTGCTGGTGTATCCAGAGTGGGTCAGCTCAGCCGTTTTGCTGGCGGCAGAGCTGTCCAGCCATGTCACGGTAACGGTAGTGCCCGCCTCGCCCTGCAAGGCTTTGTACACAGCATCTGCGCCGGACAGGCTCTTGACATCGGTATCGCCCACGGTGGTGATGTAGTCCCCCACGGCGATGCCTGCTTCCTGTGCAGGAGAGCCATCGTAAACACGGGTCACCTTAGCGTAACCGGTCTGGTCGATGCCAAGCTCCACGCCGATGCCCAAAATCTTGCCGCTCTGGATGTTCATCAGCTCGGTGTAGGCGTTGGCAGTGTAGTAGCGGGCGTACTTGTCGCCCGTGCCCAGCAGATAACCGGCGGTCAGGCGGTCGTACAGAGTAGTTTCGTCGATGGTATAGTAATCGTTGCTGCGGACGTAGCGGTCCACCTCAGCGATCTTGTTGTACATACTTTCCTTTTCTTTTACGCTGTTGACCGTGCTGTCGAACAGACGCATGGCGATGAGCATCGTGATGGAAAAGGTCACGGTCATGGCAAGGATCACGATAGTGACCGCCATACCCAAAGAAATTTTACGGTTCATGGTTTTTTCCTCCCGGTCAGAGCGGCAACATCATAAAGATGCTGCCCAGCAGCGAGAGTACAAACACCCCTGCCAGAACCAGACAGCCGATGCGCAGCGCGCGCTTGCGTTTTTGTTCATTCATAGATCAACCAGACTCCTTGCCTTGCTTATTAGTTGTGGGGAATGGGGATGCAGCTCCGAGGGTTCACAGCGTTGGCCTTGGAACCGCCCTTCCACACCTCCAGATGCAGGTGGTTTCCGGTGGAATTGCCGGTGGTGCCCACATAACCGATCAGTTCGCCCTGCTTCACATACTTGCCCGCACTGGTAGCCACCGAGCGCATGTGCGCATACAGGGTGGTATAGGTATTGCCATCGGACATTTTGCCGTGGTAGATGATAACGTAGTTGCCGTAGCCGCCGGTAGACCAGCCAGCCACCTGCACATAGCCGCTGGCAGCTGCGTAGATAGGCGTGCCGCCGGCTGCCGCAAAGTCGGTACCGGCATGGAGCTTGTTCACGCCGGAGACCGGGTTCTTACGCCAGCCGTACTCGCTGGAAATGCGGCTGTAACTCTTCAGCGGGCAGGCAAAACCGCTAAAGCTCAGCTGCGGCTTGCTGGCAGAGGCCGCTGCAATCAGCTTCTGGATCTCCTTTTTCACGGCCTCATAGTTCAACTCGTCGGATTCGATGGCCGCCTGCGCCTTCTGCTGCGCTGCCTGTGCCTCGGCAGCGGAAAGTTTTGCCGCAGAGATGCTGTTGTTCAGCTCGCTCTGCTTGCCCTTCATCTGGGCGTTCTGGCTGTCCAGTTCACTCTTCTGGCTCTGCAGCTCTGCCTTTTCGGCTTCCAGACCGGCCTTCTGCTCTTCCAGTGCGGCCTTATCGTCCTCCAGCCCCTGCTTGGCGGACTTCATGTTGTTCATGATCTCGGTGTCCTTGATAGAGATATCCTGCATCACCTCATTGAAGGTAAGCAACTCATACAGGTCATTCACCGCACCGAGCATGGCCACACTGCCGCCGTCCCGCAGCTCCTGCATGGCAGCCATGTGCTTTTTAAAATCGTCCCACTGGTCATCGATCTCGTTCTGCTTTTGCTCGATCTGGGTCTGCTTGTCCGTGATCTGGGTCTGCATCACGCCGATCTGCTGTTCCTTCTCGCCGATGCTGTTCTGCACTGCGGCGATCTGACCGCCCAGCACGCTGATCTGATCCTGCAGGACGGTGACCCGTTCCTTCAGCTCGCTTTCCAGCGCCTTGGCGGCAGACTCCTTCTTTTTGGCATCCGACAGCTCCTTTTTGTGCTGGTTGATAGACTGGGAAAGCTTATCCAGCTTGCTCTGCAAACTGGCCATGCTGGTATTGCTGGTAGCCGCCGAAGCCGGGTACACCGTGGCTGTCAGCAGCAGGCAGACACAGGCCAGCCCAAGGCTGACCGCACGGATCAGCTTGCTGCGGGGGCTTTCCGGCCGGGCGTGTCGACCAGTATAAGGGCCTGTGAGCCGGAAGGGCTTTGCGTGCATTGCTTTACTCATAAAACGCGGCTCCTTTCGGTCACACATTCAAATGCTTGCGGATAGAGAACATACTGCCCACGCCGCCTACGATGGCGCCGCTGAGCAGGCTTGTTACCACGATGGTCGGCAGCACGTTTGCCACCGGCACCAGTGCACGGCCCATGAGCATCTGCCAGATGCCGCCCAAGCCGCCAGCGGCGTTGACCACATAACTGTAACAGCCAAGGCTGACCGCTGCGGTCAGGATGCCGGAGATCAGGCCCATGGTCAGGCCCTCCACAAAGAAAGGCAGGGTGACCATACGGTTTGTGGCACCCACATACTTCATGATCTCGATCTCGCGGCGGCGGGCAAAAACGCTCAGACGGATGGTGCTGCCCACCGTGATGATGCTGACCACCATCAGCACCATCACGATCATGCGGCCACCCTTGGTGACTGCCTTCTGGATCTCCACAAAGACATTGGTCATCTCCACCGGAGCAGTAACGCTGACAACGCCCGGGATGGCCTGCATCTTCACGCTCATGCGCTCCATCTGGGTCAGGTCGCTCAGGGTGACCCGGTAGTTGGCCTTAAAGGGGTTGTCGGTCTCAAATTCATCCCACAGGGAGGAATAATCCTGCATATAGCCGCGGTAGGTGTCGAGCACGTCCTGCTTGGAAACGTACTGCACCCCGCTGACCCCCGGCATAGCCGAAAGGGTCTCGCCTACCTGCGCGGCGGTGGCATCATCACATTCGGGGTCCAGATAGACCACCGTCTCGTTCTGGCTGCCCAGATAGGCCACCATGCTGCCCACGTTCACCTCGGCCAGACTGGCAAAGATATTCAGGGTCATACACACGCTCAGGGAAGCGATGCAGGCAATGGTCATGGCCCAGTGCTTGCCCAAGTTGCGCACACCGCGCCGGGTAAGGAAAAAGAAAGTAGAGGGTCGCATCATACGGCAGCCACCTCCTTTTTGGCAGCGGACGCATCGTCCGCATCAAAGGCGGCAACATCCAACGAAAGATCATCCTCGGCGGCGGCCACGGGGTCTGCGGGCACGTCCGAGACGATGCGGCCATGGCTCAGGGTAACCACACGCTGATGGAAGCGGTGCACCAGCTCGTGCTCGTGGGTGACCACCAGCACCGTGATGCCCATTTTGCTCACCCGCTCCAGCAGCTGCATCATTTCCAGACTCAGCTCCGGGTCGATGTTGCCGGTAGGCTCGTCCGCGATGACCAGCTTGGGGTTATGTACCAGCGCACGCGCCACAGCCACACGCTGCTGCTCGCCGCCGGAAAGGGTATCCGGGTAGCACTTGGCTTTGTCCTCCAGATGCACCAGCTCCAGAATGTACTCCACGCGGGGACGGATCTCCTTGCGGGGCACGTTGAGGACGTGCATGGCAAAGGCCACATTCTCGTACACGGTCATGCTGGGGATCAGCCGGAAGTCCTGAAAGATGATGCCCATCTGACGGCGCAGATAAGGGATCTTGTGGCGGCGCAGCTTGGCTACGTCCTTGCCCAGCACGGTCACCTTACCGGAGGTAGGCAGAGTCTCCCGCAAAATCAGCTTGAGCAGGGTGGATTTGCCCGCGCCGGAGTGACCCAGCAGAAAGACGAACTCGCCTTCATCCACATGGAAGTTGATATCCTCCAGTGCAAGGCGGCCACCCTTTTTATATTCTTTGGAAACGTGTTCAAAATCGATCATGGAATCGTATTAGCTCCTGACATCAAGATTTTTGACGGTCAAGACAGCCCGTCCGCAGCTAACACTGCAAAAAGAACCGGCCAGCATCGGTTTCGAGCGGCCGGTTCGGCGCCGGCGGGGCAAAACCCGCACAGCAAAATATCAGTATTTGGCCGGGTTGTTGGACAGGTACTTCTTTACCATCAGCGCTACCTTAAAGACGATAGCGTCGTCGAACTCACGCAGATCCAGACCGGTCAGCTTTTTGATCTTTTCCAGACGATACACCAGCGTGTTGCGGTGCACAAACAGGCCGCGGCTGGTCTCGGACACATTCAGGTTGTTCTCAAAGAAGCGCTGGATGGTGAACAGGGTCTCCTGATCCAGACTTTCAATGCTGCCCTGCTTGAACACCTCGCGCAGGAACATCTCGCACACGGTGGTGGGCAGCTGGTAGATCAGACGAGCAATGCCCAGGTTATCGTAGCGGATGATCTGCTTTTCGGTATCGAACACCTTGCTCACTTCCATGGCGATCTGAGCTTCCTTAAAGGAGGTAGCCAGATCCTTCACGTTGGCAATGGGGGTGCCAATGCCTACCACGGCCTTGATGTAGTGCTCGCCGGAGAGGGTATCCACGATGCTGGCAGCCAGCTTTTCCATATCGGTGCGGTCGATGCCCTTGCGGATCTCCTTGACCAGCACGGTGTCGGTCTCGCTGATATTGAACACAAAGTCCTTCTGCTTATCGGGGAACAGGCTGCTGACCACATCGTAGGCAGAGATATCGCCGCCGCTGATCACCCGCACGATGAACACCACGCGGGAAACGTCGGTGGCAAAGTGCAGCTCGCGGGCCTTGGCGTAGATGTCGCCGGGCAGGATGTTGTCCAGCACCACGTTCTTGATAAAGTTGGCTTTGTCGAACTTCTCGTCGTGATACTGCTTGATGCTCTGCAGGCTGATGGACAGCACAGCGGCAAACTGGCCCGCAGTCTCGTCCGCACCTTCCACAAAAACGGCATAATCGTTATGCTTTGCGCTGGAGAACTGCTGGTAGGTGTAGCCATCCCGCACGAAGCGGTCACCGGCCGTCAGACGCTCTGCCATAAAGCCCTCGCGCACCTCGCCGATCAGATTCAGCTCCGAACAGGAGATGACAGCGCCGGTCTCATCCACCACGCCGACCACCCGGTTGATCGCATCTTTCATCTGGTAGATCACGCTTTGAAATACTCTATTGGCCATAAATGGATACCCCTTTTCCTCGTTTGTGCAAGCCGCGGCGGCATGGGTTGTGATTTTAAACAATTTAGCCGCATTACAATCTATATTTTACACAAAAGAATTTACTTTTGCAACAGATTTCAACAAAAAAAATAATTCTTTCTTGTTGAAATTATCTTTCGGGGCCATTTTTTGCCAAAAAAGTGCCTTTTTGCGTGGTTCTTACCGTTATTTTACCGGTAAATTGTGATACATTTTTGAAAGTCGCGTGAAAAGTGCAGTGTTTTATCTCTGTCTCTTATACACATCTGACGCTGCCGACGAACTCTAGGGTG
>ERZ1026945.582-NODE-582-length-11838-cov-4.404142_pt1 | contig 11838 bp, 9 predicted proteins | sample MGYA00519304_ERZ1026945 | MGnify/ENA primary metagenome ERZ1026945 (study PRJEB26926, sample SAMN06164619) | human gut metagenome | biome: ENVO:00009003; feature: ENVO:2100002; material: ENVO:00002003 | host: Homo sapiens | place: USA | collected 2012 ...
GCTGCCACTCCTTTAAGAACTCATCCAGCAGGCGATAGCGGAAGCTGACTGCCATATGCTTTTCCGGGAGGTCCGGGTCGGTGTGAAGGCCAAAGGCTACACGACCGTAGGAGGCCGGGTAAGCAGGAGGTACTATCAGGAGAAAATCTACGGGGCAGGGGAGGAGTGATAGGATGCCAGCCTACAAGGACAGCAAACAGGGCACATGGTACGCTTCCTTCTACTTCGAGAACTGGCAAGGTGTGAAGCAGAAGAAGCTGAAACGGGGGTTTGCCACCAAGAAAGACGCTCTGGCGTGGGAGCGTGAGTTTCTTCTTCAGCAGGCAGCAGACCTGACCATGACCTTTGAAGCCTTTGTGGAAATTTATATCACGGACAAGAAAAAGCGGCTCCGGGAAAACACCTGGTCTACCAAAGAGCACATCATCCGAACGAAAATCTTACCGTATTTCAAAGAAAAACGGCTCAGCGAGATAAAGCCACGGGATGTGATCGCATGGCAGAACGAGATGCTGAACTACCGGGACAAAAACGGCAAGGCCTACTCGCCGACCTACCTCAAGACGTTGCATGGACAACTCAGTGCCATTCTGAATCACGCCGTCCGGTTCTACGGGCTGAAATCAAACGCAGCGGCCACAGCCGGGTGCATGGGGTCGGAAAAGCACAAGGAGATGCTCTTCTGGACGAAGGAGGAGTACCTCAAGTTCGCGGAAGCGATGATGGACAAGCCGCAGTCCTATTACGCTTTTGAGGTCCTCTACTGGTGTGGCATCCGGGAGGGCGAGCTGCTGGCTCTGACCCCGGCAGACTTCGACTTGGACAAGGGGCTGCTCTCCATCACCAAATCCTATCAAAGGCTGAAAGGCCGGGATGTGATCACCGACCCGAAAACACCCAAGAGCGTCCGGGTCATCCAGATGCCGCAGTTTCTGACGGACGAGATCAGGGACTATCTGAAATCCCTCTACAAAGTCCAGCCAGACCAGCGGATCTTTGAGGTGACCAAGAGCTACCTGCACCACGAGATGGACAGGGGAGCCAAGGCAGCCGGGGTGAAGCGGATACGAATCCACGACCTGCGGCACTCCCATGTGTCGCTGCTGATCGAGATGGGCTTCTCGGCTCTGGCAATCGCAGACCGGGTGGGGCATGAGAGCGTGGACATCACCTATAAGTACGCCTACCTCTTTCCCTCAAAGCAGCAGGAGATGGCGCAGAAGCTGGACATGGAGCGAAGGGAGGGATGAAGATGGAACGAGTACTCGACCAGCAAGGCCGCTGGCGGAACAAGGTGGTGGCCTTCCGAATGTCCCCGGAAGAGGACGAGGTTCTGGAAGCCAAAGTAAAGCTCTCCGGGTTGACCAAACAGGAGTATATCATCCGCCGCCTGACTGACCGGGAGATCACCGTGGTAGGCAACCCAAGGGTCTACAAAGCCCTACGAGGCCAGATGGAGCTGATCTATCAGGAATTGCAGCGGCTGGCCGTGGATGAAGAAGTCCCGCCGGACTTGCTGGAGACCCTGCAAATGGCAGCCCTGACGTTGAACGGACTTAAGGAGGAATGCGAATGACGGACAATAGAAAAACGACCGTACCGGGTGCATCTGTTGGCGCAGATGCGGTACAGTCGTCTGATAAAATTACCACCAATATTATAACAAATTCGGGCAAGCAAATCAATCTGCAAGCCGCGAAAAAGTCAAACAATTTCGGACTGAACACGATATCAATGACCGAGTTGTACGACACGGTGTATCCACCTCGGAAACCCATCGTGAACGACTTGCTGTACAGTGGCAGCTACCTCTTCGTAGGTGCGCCCAAGGTGGGCAAGTCCTTCTTCATGGGGCAGCTTGCCTACCATGTGGCGATGGGGCTTCCGTTGTGGGAGTACGAGGTGCATCAGGGCACCGTCCTCTACCTGGCATTGGGGGACGATTACGCCCGGCTGCAGCGGCGACTCTCCCGGATGTTCGGGGTAGAGGAGACCAACAATCTCTACTTCGCAACGCAAGCTAAGTCCGTGAGCGAGGGACTTGACCAGCAGTTGGAAGGATTCATCCGGGAGCACCCGGATGTACGGCTCATCATCATCGACACCCTGCAGAAGGTGCGGGAGATCGGCGGTGACCGATACAGCTATGCCAGCGACTACGAGATCGTGACCAAACTGAAAACTTTCAGCGACAGGTACGGCATTTGCCTGCTGGTGGTTCATCACACCCGGAAGATGGAAGCCGAGGACAGCTTTGATATGATCTCCGGCACCAACGGTCTGTTGGGTGCAGCGAAACCTCGTCCGCAGACGGAGGCCCCCGGCAGGGCGCAAAGACATCTTTTGATGGACGAAACGTCTGTCAAAAGTGCTTTTGCGTTACTTTCGACGAAAGTAACAAAGCCTTTGCCGTGTCCGGCACCAGTTACTTCCACAGAGAAAGGACGTGCGATTGAAAAGAACTATTTCCGCAATGCGGGGTCACGGTTCCCTCAACCATAACCGGAGAAGCTTTACCGCTGAAAACGTAGACCCGGAGCGCAGCAGCCTGAATGTTGTGTACCGGGATGAACCGATTCAGAAGGTGTACCACGAACTTTTTGACGAGGCAGTGAACCGCTACAACGCCAAGCAGAAGCGCAAGGACCGCTGTATCAACGACTACTATGAGCACCTGCGGACAGGCAAGCAGGAAAAGCTCTTCCATGAGTTGATCGTCCAGATCGGCAACAAAGATGATATGGGTGTCCTGACCGAGAACGGCGCACTGGCAAAGGAACTGCTGGACGAGTATATGCAGGGCTTCCAAGAGCGGAACCCGACACTGCGGGTGTTCGGGGCTTTCCTCCACATGGACGAAGCTACGCCCCATCTGCACATCGACTTCGTGCCGTATGTGTCCGGCTGGAAAGGCAAAGGACTGGACACCAAGGTCTCCCTGAAGCAGGCTCTGAAGGCCTTGGGCTTTGCAGGCGGCTCCAAACGGGAATCCGAGTTGAACCAGTGGATCAACGCCGAAAAAGAGCAGCTTGCTGCCGTGATGGAGCGGCACGGCATCGAGTGGGAACAGAAAGGCACCCACGAAGAGCACCTGTCTGTGCTGGACTTCAAAAAGCAGGAGCGTAGTAAAGAGGTAGCGGCTCTGGAAGCTGCCAAGCAGGAGTGCCAGACCGACCTGACCGAGATGCAGGAACAGCTGGAAACAGCGCAGACAGCCGTAGAAGCCGCTGAACAGCGGGTACAGAAAGCAGAGCTGACCTACCAGAAGCAGAGCCAGAAGCTGAACAAGCTGGCTCCCATCATGGAGGGGCTGGAAAACCTGTCAGCGCAGTACTCCCAGCGGCCAGAAGAATGGGTGCCGGAAGCAGCCACGTTTGAGACCGCCAAGAGCTATCGGGAGAAGAAGGCAATGCCGCTGATCCAGAAGTTGGTGAAGGTACTCTTTGCCCTCCATCGGAAGTACTGGGAGGTCAAGGATGAGCGGGATAAGTATCTGCACTTCTATCAGGACGAGAAGAAAGCTACCCATCATCTAAGCCAGCGGCTGAAAGAGGTGGAGGCTGAAAACTCTCAGTTCTATGCGATGAAACGTGATTTCAGGCGAGTATGGAACTATTTCGGTGCCGAAAAGATGCAGCAGGTCATTGGGCTTATGAGGGGGCAGGAGCAGACCGCGGATAGAAGCCAGAAGAAGAACAGGCAGAACAGCGTAGAACTGTAAGCGTAGTAGACCCCCGCTAGCGGATGTTGGCGGGGGTCTGTACATATAAGTGATAATTCGACCCCGAAAAATGCAATAGAAATTTTTATCGGCTTGCAATCACGGAAAAGCTGTGGTACGCTTTACTAGGATAGTATAAAGGGAAAGTATATCCTTTTTGGGAAAAACACCATGGTGTACCAATAGTGGTACTTACTATGTTAAAATGGAAGAAAACAATGCGGAAATCCGCATTTGATGGAGGAAATAAAAATGGTAGACACCAAAAAAGAGCAGGAACGCGAAGAGCTGCACCGTGCAATCTGGGCGATTGCGGATGATCTGCGCGGCGCAGTGGACGGATGGGATTTCAAGAGCTACGTTCTCGGTACGATGTTCTACCGTTATATTTCGGAGAACATTGCCAGCTATATCAATCAGGGCGAAATTGATGCAGGCAACCCGGATTTTCGCTATGAAGATATGCCTGATGCAGAGGCAGAGCAGGCACGGGAAGGACTGGTACAAGAAAAAGGCTTCTTCATCCTACCCAGTGAGCTGTTCTGCAATGTGCGGGCAAAAGCGGCCAGCGATGAAAACCTCAACGAAACGCTGGAAACAGTCTTCCGGCACATTGAGGAATCCGCAAAGGGCAGCTCCTCCGAGGGGCAGTTTGCAGGGTTGTTCGATGATTACGATGTCAACAGCAATAAGCTGGGTGCGACTGTTGCCAAGCGCAATGAGAAGCTCGTGAAACTGCTGAACGGCGTGGCAGATATGAACCTTGGCGATGTGAAAGAGCATGACATTGATGCCTTTGGCGATGCCTATGAATACCTGATGACCATGTACGCCAGCAATGCGGGCAAGTCCGGCGGCGAGTTCTTTACGCCTGCCGATGTTTCGGAGCTGCTGACCCGGCTGGGTACCGTAGGCAAGAAGGAAATCAACAAGGTCTATGATCCTGCCTGCGGTTCCGGTTCGCTGCTGCTGAAGGCAGAAAAGGTGCTGGGACGGGATGCCGTGCGCAACGGCTTCTTTGGACAGGAAATCAACATCACAACGTACAACCTGTGCCGCATCAATATGTTCCTGCACGACATTGAATTTGACAAATTCGACATTGCCTGTGAGGACACGCTGACCAATCCGCAGCACTGGGATGATGAACCTTTTGAGCTGATCGTATCGAATCCGCCGTACTCCATCAAGTGGGCCGGTGACGAGAATCCGCTGCTCATCAATGACCCGCGTTTTGCCCCGGCTGGTGTGCTGGCTCCGAAGAGCAAAGCGGATTTGGCGTTTATCATGCACTCGCTGGCGTGGCTGGCTTCCAACGGTACGGCGGCAATCGTCTGTTTCCCCGGCATTATGTACCGTGGCGGTGCAGAACAGAAAATCCGCAAGTATCTGGTGGACAACAACTTCATTGACTGCATCATCCAGTTGCCGAGCAACCTGTTCTTTGGTACCAGTATTGCCACCTGCATCATGGTGCTGAAAAAGGGCAAAACAGATAATAAGGTGCTGTTCATTGATGCTTCTTCCGAGTGCGTCAAGGTGACGAACAACAACAAACTCACCCCGGAGAATATTAACAAAATAGTGGACACCTTTGCACAGCGGGCAGAAGAAGCACACTTCTCCCATCTGGCGGAGTATTCCGAGGTGCAGGAAAATGACTACAATCTGTCCGTTTCCACTTATGTGGAAGCCAAGGATACCCGCGAGAAGATCGACATTGTGAAGCTGAACGCTGAAATTGCGCAAATCGTAGCACGAGAAAACGAACTGCGGGCCGCCATTGACCAGATCGTGGCAGAAATCGAGGGCTGAAATGGAAAACGAAAAGAAAGATTCTGCATTGGTACGTTCTTCTGCGGCGGAATACCTGACCTTTGTTGCCTCTACGGGCGAGGATAAGGACAGCATTGAGATGCGCTACGAGGATGAAAACATCTGGCTGACGCAAAAGATGATGGCGACCCTTTACGATGTGGGGCTTCCGACCATCAATGAGCATATCAAAAAGATTTATGCTGACCATGAGCAGGACGAAGCGGCAACTATTCGGAAATTCCGAATAGTTCAAAATGAGGGTGGCCGACAGGTTACTCGCAGCGTGAACCACTATAATCTGCAAATGATTATTGCGGTCGGCTTCAAGGTGAACAACCAGCGGGCGGTGCGGTTCCGTGTCTGGGCAAATCAGATCGTGGAGCAGTACACCATCAAGGGGTGGGCAATGGATGAGGAGCGCCTGAAAAACGGCGGCACAGTCCTGACCAAGAAATACTTTGAAGAGCAGTTGGAGCGCATCCGGGAGATTCGCATTTCGGAGCGCAACTTCTATCAGAAACTCACTGACATTTACGCTACTTCGCTGGATTATGACCGCAATGCGCTGACCACAAAAGAGTTCTTTGCGAAGGTGCAGAATAAGATGCACTATGCCGTGCATCGCCATACGGCGGCAGAGCTGATCTATGAGCGTGCCGATGCCGAAAAGCCGCACATGGGGCTTCACACATGGAAGGATACTCCCAACGGCAAAATCAAAAAGAGCGATGTTTCGGTAGCGAAAAACTACCTGACCGAAGATGAAATGAAGTCCATGGAGCTGATCGTTTCGGCATACCTCGACCTTGCCGAGAACCGTGCCCGCCGTCATATTCCCATGACCATGGAGGACTGGGCTAAGCGGCTGGACATCTATTTGCAGGCAGATGATCTGGAAGTGCTGAAGGATGCAGGCAAAATCTCGGCACAGCTTGCAAAAATGCACGCCGAAACGGAGTTTGAAAAGTACCGTGTGGTGCAGGATCGGTTGTACCAGAGCGATTTTGACAGGTATTTGGAAGATGGCGAAATTCTGTAACCATACTCTTTGAGGTGTGAAAATGACAGAACGTGAAGCATTTAGGATTGTTCAACCGCTACTTGAAGGCTATACGGAAGGAATATACTGGGATTTCAAGAAAGGTCTGACTGACGAACATATTCCGGCTATCATTAAAGACATCCTAGCATTTTCCAATAGTGATTATAATGGAGATTCATATATCATTGTGGGAGTGGGAGAAAGCAAAGATGAAAACCAGCGAAAAATACCGCTTTCAACAGAGGATAGACGAAGATTAAATACAGATGCTAATTTCATTTACTTGCCCGGAAAATGGGATTTGTGTGGGTTGAGCGCTGATGATTTGGGAAAGATGAAACAGTTCAGCGCAAAATTGACAGAAAAACTTGAAATGTATATGTTGATTAGCCATCCCAAGTGTGAGTTTGTTCCGATTGCGATTAGTAAGAATAGATGGATTTACTTGATTGTAGTAAAGAAGGCACCGGGAGTTTTTATAAGCAATCGAGACATTGAAGATGGCTATAATAAGAGTAAGTTTGCAGTCAGGCAAGGAGTGCTTTATGTTAGGATGGCAGATTCCACCATGGGCGTTAAAAATGGAGTAGCAACAGCAACCGAATACATAAGAGTTTGGAAAAACTATATTGATTGGCTGGAGAAGAAAGAGCAGAAATGAGTAGACTTGATGAATTGGTTCAAGAACTTTGCCCGAACGGGGTAACATATAAAAAGCTAGTAGATGCTGTATCAATTGAACGTGGAAAACGTGTGGTAAGAAGCCAGCTTTCTACAAGTGGAAAGTACCCAGTGTATCAAAATAGCTTAACGCCGTTGGGATATCACACAGATTGCAATTATAGTGCGAATACAACTTTTATTATTGTAGCTGGTGCGGCTGGAGAAATCGGATTTAGCGATAGGGCATTTTGGGCAGCAGATGATTGTTTTGCTATTGTATGTCCGGAAGGTGTTTTGAATCGGTATGTTTATCATCTGCTCCTCAACAACCAAAACCAACTCCTTTCAAAAGTAAGAAAGGCGAGCATACCACGACTGTCGAGAAGTGCGATTGAAAATTTAGTGATTCCGGTTCCCCCTCTTGAAATTCAGCGTGAAATTGTTCGTATCTTGGACAATTTCACGGAGCTTACAGCGGAGCTTACAGCGGAGCTTACAGCTAGAAAGACACAGTATACTTATTATAGGGATAAGTTGCTTGCGAATAGCTATAAAGGCGAAATAAAACAGTTAGAAGAATGCTGCGATTCGATAGCGGATGGCGATCATCAGGCACCACCTAAAGCGGATAGCGGTGTTCCGTTTATTACAATTTCAGATATTGATGAACGACATGAAATTAACCTTAATGTAACAAAATATGTTCCGGATGAATATTATAACCGGTTGGCGGACAAGCGTAGACCCCAAAAAGGTGATGTGCTGTATACAGTGGTAGGGTCGTATGGAATCCCTGTGTATATTTCTGAAAATAAAAAGTTTGTATTTCAACGACATATTGCAATATTGAGACCAAACAATGCTGTTATTGATTCACGGTATTTGTACCATGCAATGAATGGAACAGCATTCCATAGACAAGCGGACTTGGCGGCAAAGGGGGCTGCACAAAAAACAATAGGGCTTGCGTCATTGGCAAAAATGACAGTTCCGGTTCCTCCCCTTGATGTCCAAAACCGCATTGTAAATGTACTGGACAACTTTGAGAAGATCTGCTCCGACCTCAACATTGGTTTGCCTGCAGAAATTGAGGCCCGGCAGAAGCAGTACGAGTATTACCGTGATAAACTCTTGACATTTGCAGAAAATGGCAACACAATTTTGAGCAGAGCAGAGCAGAGCAGAGCAGAGCAGAGCAGAGCAGAGCAGAGCAGAGCACTGATTAAGCTCATGCAGTATGTGTTTGGCTATGTGAGAATCTCTTTAGGTGATATTGGCTCTATCTGTATGTGTAAGCGTATTTTGAAGAGCCAGACAAATACAGTGAGCGGTGTTCCGTTCTATAAAATTGGAACTTTTGGAAAAAAAGCAGATGCCTATATTTCGCAGGAAACATTTAACGAATATCGGTCGAAGTATAATTTTCCGAAAAAAGGCGATGTGCTGATTTCTGCGGCGGGAACGATTGGCAGAACAGTTGTTTATGATGGGAAGCCTGCATACTTCCAAGATTCTAACATCGTTTGGATTGATAACGATGAAAGTATTGTTTTGAATAGCTATCTTTGCTACTGCTATGAACTGAAACCGTGGAAAGCATCTGAGGGTGGAACAATTCCGAGATTGTACAATGACAATATTGCAAAGGCTGTGATTGCAGTACCACCTGTTGAGGAGCAAAAGCGCATTGTTTCTATCCTTGACCGTTTTGATGCGATCTGCAATGATTTGACCAGCGGCCTGCCCGCAGAGATTGAAGCAAGACAAAAGCAGTATGAGTATTATAGGGATAAACTATTAAGCTTTAAGGAGTTGACCTGATTGAAGTATACTGAAATGAGGGCGGAAATTCTTCGACCATGTATGGTGATTGACAACTTTATTGATGGAACGATGGAGCCATACTCGTATGAAGATTATCTGCGAGATTTTGTAAATCATTCAGACTACTTCTTGCAAAAGTCAAATGGAAAACCGTATAGTAAACCTGTTTCGGAGTCAAATGGAGAATGGGACTGTATTTCGGATGGGTATTCATTTGATTTTAAACTTTTTACATCTCAATCAAGACTACAAGCGGCAAGAATTTTTTCGCAATCAATTACACTGGTTGCACCGGGGGTGGTGCTTTATGGTCCGCCGCTGATATCAAAAAATGATGAAAACTATAAAGAAATCACTTGTATTATTCCGTATGCGATGTTTAGGAGCTTGAACTTTAACGAGATAGTTGAAATTCGAAAAAAAGAAAAGAATGCCAAAGAATTGGAAAAAGAGGTCGTGCAGATTATAAAGAAATTTGAAACGAAGAAAAATTTGATGATGTTCTTTCCGTATAATATCAATTTCGACTTAAATGATGATTTTGAATCTGGAAAAAATCTAGCACTAAATAGTATTTATTCGGATTTTAAGGAACTCTTTCAATACCGAACGGAGAATTGTGCGGAATACGATACCTATATTGCATTTATATATCAGGCAAGAAATTTTATGATTACACGCTGGACGGGCGAAAAACTTGAGTGTGTTGATATAATACCGACTCAGAGAAGCACATTATTTTGCGATTTAGAACGATATTCAGGAAAACCATTGGCAGGAGGAATTTGAAATGTCCTTTTTCAATATCGTTGCGGCTACCAACGAAGATACTGTTGTTGCTGCCTATGAACCCTCCAAGGTGCGCTCTGACAGCTACCAGAGTGAGGCAGAACTGGAGAAAGAATTTATCCGGCTGTTGTGCGAGCAGGGCTATACCTATCTGCCGCTGCATACCGAGGATGAACTGATTGCCAACCTCCGCAGCCAACTGGAAGAGCTGAACCACTACCAGTTTTCCGATACGGAGTGGCAGCAGTTTTTCAGTGATGTTATTGCCAACCCCAACGAGCATATTCCCGAAAAGACCCGGAAGATTCAGGAAGACAATGTGCAGGTGCTGCACCGGGATGATGGCAGCTCCAAAAACATCACGCTGATCGACAAGAAGAACATCCATAACAACCGCCTGCAGGTCATCAACCAGTATGAGGTAAAACAAGCAGACGGCGCACGGCATGATAACCGCTATGATGTGACGATTCTGGTCAACGGCTTTCCGCTGGTTCATGTGGAACTGAAGCGGCGCGGGGTGGCCATCCGGGAGGCATTCAACCAGATCAACCGCTACCAGCGGGATTCGTTCTGGGCGGGCTGCGGTTTGTACGAGTATACGCAGATTTTCGTGATCTCCAACGGCACAAATACCAAGTACTACTCCAACAGCACCCGCTATAATGCCATCAAGGACGCCAAACACGGCAAGACGAAAAAGGAAAAGACCAGCAACAGCTTTGAATTTACCTCCTACTGGGCCGATGCGAACAACCGTGTGCTGACGGATCTGATCGACTTTACCCGGACATTCTTTGCAAAGCATACGATTCTGAGCGTGCTGACCCGGTACTGCATCTTTACCTCAGAAAAGATGCTGATGGTGATGCGCCCATATCAGATCACGGCAACCGAGAGGATATTGAACCGCATCGAGATCGCCAACAACTACAAAAAGTATGGCAGCATCGAGGGCGGCGGCTACATCTGGCACACCACTGGCTCCGGCAAGACGCTGACCTCCTTCAAGACAGCACGGCTGGCATCGCAGCTGCCCTACATCGACAAGGTGCTGTTTGTGGTAGACCGCAAGGACTTGGACTACCAAACTATGAAGGAATATGACCGCTTCGAGAAGGGCGCGGCAAACTCCAACACCAGCACCACGATTCTGAAACGTCAGTTGGAAAACCCGGAAGCACATATCATCATTACCACCATCCAGAAGCTGGCGACCTTCATCAAGAAAAATCCGGGGCATGAGGTCTACCAGAAGCATGTTGTGATCATCTTTGACGAGTGCCACCGCAGCCAGTTCGGTGATATGCACAAGGCTATTGTTCACAATTTCAAAAAGTACCACCTGTTCGGATTTACAGGAACGCCGATTTTTGCAGTCAACGCAGGAAGCTCCACTGATCCACGCTATTTCACCACGGCGCAGACGTTCGGCGACCAACTGCACACCTACACCATCGTTGATGCCATCAACGATAAGAATGTGCTGCCATTCCGTGTAGATTACATCAAGACGATGGATGCAGAGCCAGACATGGACGATAAACAGGTTTGGGATATCGACCGGGAAAAGGCGTTCATGGCACCCAAGCGTATTTCTCTGGTGACTAAGTACATCCTTGACCACTTTGACCAGAAAACCTATCGGGGAGACAAATCGTATGAGTTTAATCTGCTGACGAATGTGGCAGAGGTGGCCTCTGCCCAGCGTGGTGCGGTGGATGAAATCAAGCAAAAACAGCGCGTCAGCGGTTTTAATTCGATTTTCTGCGTGGCATCTGTGCCGATGGCAAAGCTGTATTATCAGGAGTTTAAAAAGCAGATGGCGGCAGATCCAACCAAGCGGCTACGCATTGCTACCATTTACAGCTATGGAGCCAACGAAGCGGAAACGGATGGCATTCTGGACGAGGAAAACCCGGAAGACACCTCCAACCTTGACCAGAGCAGCCGGGATTTTCTGGACGCAGCCATTCAGGAT
>ERZ1026945.583-NODE-583-length-11834-cov-5.347398_pt1 | contig 11834 bp, 13 predicted proteins | sample MGYA00519304_ERZ1026945 | MGnify/ENA primary metagenome ERZ1026945 (study PRJEB26926, sample SAMN06164619) | human gut metagenome | biome: ENVO:00009003; feature: ENVO:2100002; material: ENVO:00002003 | host: Homo sapiens | place: USA | collected 2012 ...
ATCTACACCCTAGAGTTCGTCGGCAGCGTCAGATGTGTATAAGAGACAGAAACAATATAGTGCATCATGCGCTGCAGCAGAAATGCAGGTTTATAGTACAAGGAAAAATAAAAGATGATAAGACCACAGACGGCATATCCAATCATGGATGTGTCCATCTGCCAATGACTGAAAATACTGACAAACTGCCAGATCGTTGTAAGAAGAATGGCTCCGAAAATAATAAGATATTTCTCCGCATAGAGCATGGGTGTGCGGAAAATTTTTACCGCAAGGGCAATAAAAATAACAGCAAGATACACACAGGCCAAAAGCATATGAAGAACGTGTCCCGTTCCGGAAAGAAGCTCGAAATAGATCCCCCCGTCCGGAAGGACAATTCTCTCCGCCCGGTACGCATGTCCAAAGACAGGGTTCAGCGCGATCTGCGCCACATCCACCGCTGTAATACAGACCAGTACACGGTGCACGCCCTCATATCGCCCATGGAAGTGGCAGCTGTTCACAACAAAACGAATCAGATACAGGAACATCAGATCCGATAATATATGTACAAGAGCCAGAGTATGTTGATGAAAACGATATAATTTCAACTGATGATACAGCAACGATAGATGGTATTTCATATAAAATTGATTCATATGAGCATACCACAGAGTTTGGAAACAGAAATAAGGATACGGTTGCAGAGTCTTTGAAAGATAGCTATGAAGGAAATATAGATGAAAATTATAACCTGAGCAATGGCTATAGTTACATTTTTGTCACTATGACATATACAAATAATACAGATGAGCAGGTTGAGATATCAAGAAATGCAGGAGCTTTTTATATCATAAATGATGATCTGGAGAGATTACAGGTTGGTGATCCCGGTGGGATTTATATAGACAACTATTGGACAGAAGGCAAAGAAAACGAGAGATATCATTATGTACTTGGTGCAGGAGAAAGTGTTACATCAGAGGTTGGATATATTATTCAGGATGAATGGATGTCAGAAGACTCTAAGTATATTTATTATTGTATAGAGGGTATAGATTCAAAAACCAATGATAAGGTACAAAAATATTTTAAACTGGAGCTGTAGTTATGAATAGAATATTTAAACTCGAAATAAAACGTGCTTTTAGAAATAGATTATTTGCTGCCACATTGTGTGTTGCGTTTGCAATATGTGTATGGCATTTTATGGAAAATGTGTGGATATGGAGGATGTATATTTACTCCGACACGTATCCATTGTCTGCATATGAGAAATGGATAGGTGCAGATAATGCAAGTGTGCAGCCGTTGCTGCTTTATCTGATAATGCCCGCTTTGTGTGCCATACCGTATGGCAGAAGCTTTTATTTTGATGTTAAGTCAGGGTATGCTGCCCAGATTATTTCAAGAGGAAAGAAGAGCGATTATATAAGAGCAAAATATGGAGCTGCATTTGTAAGCGGTGCGCTTATTGGAATGATACCACTGGTGTTTGACTTTCTGCTTACTGCAATGGTATTTCCGATGGTAATACCACAGGTAGGAACAGGCACATTCCCGGTAGCGGCAATGGATATCATGTCAGGGGTATTTTATACACATCCACTTGTATACAATCTGATTTTTGTGCTGATTGATGGCTGCTTCTGGGGACTTTTAAACTGTGCGGTGTTGTGGGCGGTTAATTTTGTAAGAAACCGGTTCTGGATATTGCTGACACCGTTTATCATATACATATTTGTGTTCTGTATGGTTCATTTTGTAAACAGGGTGAGTTTATCACCGGTAATGTTTCTTAGACCAAGTGCACCGTTTAGAAATGATATCCGGGTTGTGATCTGTGCGTTTATTATCCTTATAGTGGTAAATATTATATTTTACATACACGCGGTAAAGAAAGAGCTTGTTGCTTATGAATAGGAGAATTTTTGCAAATCTGATCTTATATGATATCAGAAAAGGATTTAGGGAAAACAAGATAAAATGGATAGTCGGAGTATTCATATTTGTATTTTTTTCATTTATCACCGTCAGTGATTTTAGTGTAAATTCACCGGAGCTTGGATTTTTGGCATACTTTACAAATATACTTCAGGGTATGCCGCCATACATAAAGACAGATGACAGCGTATTTACCATTCCGGTGTCGTGGTTTTTGTTTTATGCGTTTTTATTTTTTATGGTAGGATTTTATCCATTGTCAGATCTGTATGGTGCAGGCAAAAAGACACTGATATTGTCCGGCAGCAGGTTTAAGTGGTTATGGAGTAAGTACATATGGACGGTCATAAATGTGATCGTGTATTATGCTGCAATGATACTGGTTCTTGCAGCTGTGACATGTGCAATCGGGAAGTGGAGCACAAAGCCTGATGATATGCTTATGGAAATGGGAATAGATATGCAGCAGTTTGCGACCGGAAATGAAGTGCTTGTATGGCTGATACTGCCAATGTTATGCGCCTGTACAATTGCGGTGGTGCAGCTTACTATCAGTATTTTTGCCGGTGCAATCGCTGGATATATTGTTTCCATAGTTTATCTTGTGGTATCTGTTTACTGGGTGAGTCCGTTTCTTATGGGAAATTATCTTATGATCATCAGAAACAACAGAATCTGTGCGGGCGGAATGGATGCGGCTGCTGGAATAATAAGCTGCATTATTGTGATGGTGGTTTCTATTGTGTCCGGAAGTGTGTATTTTAACAGAAAGAATATTTTGTGAGGTATTTTATGAAGATAGAGATAGAACATGTTTCTAAAAAGATAAAGGATGCTCTGGTACTCGATGATGTATGCATGACACTGGAAAGTGGTAATATATATGGATTTCAGGGCGTAAACGGCTCAGGCAAGACAATGCTGATGAGAGCGGTAAGCGGACTTATGTATCCTACAAGCGGTAGCATCAGGATTGATGGAAAGGTGCTTGGAAAAAATATGGCTTTTCCGGAAAAGATAGGAATGCTTATTGAGAATCCTGCCTTTATAGATAGTTATACAGGCTATGACAATCTAAAAATGCTTGCATCAATAAATAAAGGTGAAGTTGATATAAGCAGGGCACTTGAAACGGTTGGACTGAACCCGCATGATAAGAGAAAGTATAGAAAATATTCTCTTGGAATGAAGCAGAGACTGGGTATTGCCTGTGCCATTATGGAGGAACCAAAGCTTCTTTTGCTGGATGAACCTTTTAACGCCCTGGACAAGGAGGGACAGGAAAAACTGTCAGAAATCATAAGGGATATGCGTGATAAAGGAAGTCTTATACTGCTTAGCTCTCACGATAAGGATGAGCTTGAAAATCTATCCGATGTAATCTATCTGGTGGACAGCGGAAGGTTTAAATTGAAGTAACGAGGAGAATTTATTATGAAGCAAAGGAAATCAAAACAAGTAAGACTTTTATCGGGAATGCTCATAGGAATTGTGATGATTGCTGTTTTGGCAAGGATTGTTTATCTGAATCATTGCTATCCATCCCCAAAGGTCATCACATATACAGAAAATGACACTATTAAGCTTGGAAATTATGAAATAAAGCAGACCGGATGGGAGTGGGGCGATGGCAGCCTCCTAAAAGAAAAATGTCCTGATTATGTATATGATCAGATGGATGATGGTTCAGAATATCCTTTCGACAGTGTGCGTGTGGGATTTATAACGTTGTCAGTTACCAAGGTAAAGGACGATACAACATCGCTGGAGCTTACAAGCATTGCATTTGAAATGGGAACTAATGGTAATCAGTATGACATGGAACTGTTTTTTGCATTAAATCCTACGTTGGAATCTTTGGAAATAAATCTTAATGCCGGTGAGGATGTATCTTTTGTGATACCGTATACAATGGATGAAAGTCAGGTCTCAAAGACTGACTGGAACAGGATTGATAAGATGAAGCTGTATATGGTGCTGCAGTATTATCCGCAGAAGATAAGGTTGTGTTGTACTGGTTAATAAAAAGTTTATAATTTTTATTAGCACTCACTATTGACGAGTGCTAATAATGGTGCTATAACATACTTGTAAACAAAAGAAAGCAAATTTCCAAAAGGAAAGTTACAGGTATATAAGGAGGTATGACCTATGTTATTAACAACTACAAACAACAACTTATTTGATACATTTTTCAGTGATCCATGGTTCAATGATCCTTGGTTTGATGACAGGGACGTACAGAAGGCACAGAAGAAATTATACGGACACAACGGAAAGAGAATGATGCTCACCGATATCAAGGAAAGCGATAAAGGCTATGAGCTTGAGATGGATCTTCCGGGATTCAAAAAGGATGAGATTAAGGCTTCTTTAGAGAATGGTTATCTGACCATTACAGCAGAGAAAGGCTTAGAGAAAGATCAGAAAGAGGAAGAGGGCAAGAAGTATATCTGCAGAGAGCGCTACTCAGGAAGCTGTCAGAGAACCTTCTATGTGGGTGACGAGATTGAGCAGGATGACATAAAGGCATCCTTCAAGCATGGAATCCTTCGCCTGGATATTCCAAAGAAGCAGCCTAAACCACAGGTTGAGGAAAAGAAATGTATCTCCATCGAGGGATAATCAGATATTGCAAATGATAAGCGGGCTGCCTGTGCAGTCCGCTTATACTATATGGTGTAATGTATATTGTTTAATTATGATGATAAATTGTTACAGGTAAATAGAAAGGCAGGTGAGTATAATGGCAGCAAAGAGAGATTATTATGAGACTCTCGGAGTGAACAAGAGTGCGGATAAAGAGGCAATAAAGAAGGCTTATCGTAAGCTGGCAAAGAAGTATCATCCTGATACAAATGCAGGCAATCCGCACGCTGAGGAGATGTTTAAGGATGTCACGGAGGCATACAATGTACTAAGTGATGAGAAAAAGCGTAAGCTCTATGATGAGTTTGGTTTTGCAGGACTGCAGGAGGGCTTTTCCGAGGAGGCTGCAAGACAGGCTGCCCAGGGTGGCTTCGGTGGCTTTGGCGGCTTCGGCGGCAATGGTTCTTTCAGTGGCTCATACAGCTCAAATGGCGGACCATTTACACATCAGGAATTTCATTTTGAGAACGGTTCCGGGGATATGGATGATATTTTCTCAATGTTCGGAGATATGTTTTCACATGGTGGCAGCTCCGGAAGTCGTGGCTCGTACAGCACAGGTGGTGCAGGGGGCTTCGGTGGAAACAGTGCAGATTGGAGCAACTTCACAGGTGGTTCAGCGCGGGGACGTTCATCGAGCCGCAAGGGTTCTGATGTTATGGCTGACCTTACGATTTCATTTGACGAGGCTGCTTTCGGATGCGAGAAATCTATTTCATTACAGGATCCGTCCACAGGCAAGGTTTCCAATCTGTCCATCCATATTCCGGCAGGAATCGAGTCGGGCAAGACAGTCAGACTTAAAGGACAGGGCAATTCTGGCAGAAACGGTGGTGCAGCCGGAGATGTGCTTCTCAAAGTAAATGTGACACCGAGCAGGGAGTTTGAGCGTAAGGGACAGAATGTATACAGTACAATCCGTGTTCCGTTTACGACAGCGGCTCTCGGTGGTAAGGCGAGGGTGCATACTCTTTATGGAGATGTGGAGTGCAGCATCAAGGCAGGTACACAGGGCGGCAGCAAGATACGTCTCAAGGGCAAGGGTATTTCGAGCATGAAGAATCCTTCAGTAAAGGGAGACCAGTATGTGACTGTTGAGATTTCGGTTCCACGCAGGCTTACGCCAAGGGCAAAGGAAGCGCTTGAGGAATACAGGGCTGTGAGCTGATGAATTTTATGTGCTTTATATGGAAAACAAATTTGGAATCCGCTATACTATAGGTATTATAGTACAGCGGATTTTTTGCTTGATGGGATAATAAGAAAGGATACAACATGAGCAATTATATAATGGATCTTAGAAAGGTGGTCGGACATGCCCCTTTACTGCAGGCGGGAGCGAGCATCATCGTTGAAAATGAAAACGGACAGGTGCTTCTCGAAAAGCGCACAGACAATCACCAGTGGGGCTATGCAGGCGGTTCTATAGAGCTTGGAGAGACTGTCGAGGAGGCTGCAAAAAGAGAACTCTTTGAGGAGATGGGACTTGTTGCAGACGAGATGGAGCTGTTTTATATTAATTCAGGCGAGGAGACTCACTACATCTATCCTAACGGCGATGAAGTCTATAATGTGGAAATCATATACATATGCCGCAAATATCATGGCACCATAAAGCGCCAGGAGGAGGAAGTCGAGGAGCTTAAGTTTTTCGATGTGGATGATATTCCAGAGGATATTTCTGAGCCAATCAGACCTGTATTTCGTGAATATATAAAGATGAGGAAAAGAACAAAATAAACTTTAACGCTTTAAATGAAAAAAGTGCTTGCGCATGTCTTATAAAAGAGTTATCATAATACAAAACGAAACACTTAGGAGGATTTACAATGGAAAAGCGTATTTCAGGTCACACAGGCTTATTAGCACTCATAGGATCACCGGTCGGTCATTCGGGTTCACCGGCTATGTACAATTATAGTTTTGAAAAACTCGGTCTGGACTATGCATACGTTGCATTTGATATAAAAGAAGACAAGGTTAAGGATGCTATTGCAGCAATGAAGACCTTCAACATGCGTGGATGTAATGTGACCATGCCTGATAAGGTAGAGGCTGCAAAGTATATGGACGAGCTTTCACCGGCAGCCCAGATTATCGGAGCCATAAACACTATAGTAAATGATAACGGCAAGCTTACAGGACACATCACAGATGGTGAGGGATTCGTACACAACTTAAAGGATCACGGAATTGACATCAAAGGAAAGAAAATCACAGTTGCCGGAGGCGGCGGAGCCGCTACAGCTATCCAGGTGCAGTGCGCATTGGATGGAGCTCGTGAGATTACTATTTTCAACAAAAATGATGCTTTCTTCGAGCGTACACTACAGACTGCAGAGAAGATCAAAAAAGCAGTTCCTGAGTGTGTTGTAAATGTATACGATATTGATGATACAGCCAAGATGACAGAGGAAATCCAGTCAAGCGATATCTTTGCAAATGCAACAATCGTTGGCATGAAGCCTCTGGATGATCAGAGCGTGGTAAAAGATCTTTCAGCTTTCAGACCGGGGCTTGTAGTTGCAGATGCAGTTTACAATCCGCAGGAGACAAAGCTTCTTCGCGAAGCAAAAGATGCAGGCTGCACATGCGTAGGCGGAAAGGGAATGCTCTTATGGCAGGGCGTCGCCGCATTCAAGCTTTACACAGGACAGGATATGCCGGTTGATGATGTGAAGAAACTGTTCTTCAGCTAGATTTAAGTTCTTATTACAATATCATTAGATAGCTTCCTGTTATACAGGAATATGATAAAACAACAGCTCGCAGTTTCCCGCGAGCTGTTGTTTTTTAGGAGTTTTTATAGGTTTATTATTTTAAAGGAGAATTTATAAATAATCGTGACGGGCAAGCACGTTTAAGATATTTCTACCTTCCTCTGTACCCTCAATGATTCTGCGGGCACGCTTGCTGTCTCCGATATTTACGATTTCAACATTGGTATCACGGAAAGCCTCATCAATCTCTGAAAGAACAGGTGTGTTGGCTCTCATACCAAGGCAGATGAATCCGTAATCAAATGGGATTTCCTCAATCTCACCCTCTGGATTCTTTACGATGAAACGGTCATTCTTAACCTCCTGCAGAGCAGTGTTGGTCATCTGTTTTACACCGTATTTTGCCATTTTTGCGTTTGTGTCACACTTTGTGACAGGGTCAAGTCCGTTTCCAATCATTGGAAGCATCTCAACCATTGTTACCTCTGCGCCTCTTTCTGTGAAGAATTCCATAACGTCAAGACCTACGGCACCACCGCCGATGATGGCGATTTTCTGTCCCTTCATATCCTCAGGATACTCATTGATGCGCTCAATCATCTTAAGGACTGTTGCAACATTTGTGCCATCCTTGTCAACGAGATCGTGAAGACCTGTGATAGGTGGGAGAGTAGGTACAGAGCCTGTTGCGTTTACAATGATATCAGGGTTTAAAGCCTTTACCATATCAACTGTTGCTGATGTATTTTTGAAAACAAACAGGTTGTGAAGCTTGCTTGCACGGTGAATCATGTAGTTAGGGAAGTCTGCAAGACGCTTCTTGTCAGGAATCTTGGAGATAACTGATGCAAGTCCGCCAAGCTCAGCCTTCTTCTCAATGAGGAAGGTTGTACATCCAACCTCTGCTGCTGTGCAGGCTGCCTCAAGACCGGCAGTACCACCACCGATTACAACCACGTTGCAAGGCTTGTTTACCTTTGTCTTCATGTAATCCTCACCGCTGTTTACGGCAGGGTTTACTGTACAGCGGATTGGCTGGTTGAGACCGATTCTGTGTCCGGCGCATCCGATGTTACATGAGATACATTTTCTGATATCGCACACATTTCCGAACTCTACCTTATTAACCCACTCAGGGTCTGCGATAAGTCCACGGCCCATACCGATGAAATCAGCATCGCCTCCTGCAAGGATATCCTCGGCTACCTGTGGGTCACGGATATTTCCTACTGTGATACATGGCTTGTTGTATTTCTCTTTTACAGCCTTTGCCATGAATGAGCGCCATCCGTCAGGTAAGTAGTTTGCATCAATCTGGTACTGGATAGAGCCGTTGAGACCGCATGATACGTCGAATACATCTACTTCCTTCTCAAAATACTTTAAATACTCAAGTGTATCCTCAAGTGTGTTTCCACCCTCCATGAGCTCGTCTGCACTGATACGGACGAAGATAGGGAAGAAAGGTCCAACCTGCTTACGAACCTCCTCGATAACCAGCTTTGCAAATCTTGCACGGTTCTCGGCAGAGCCGCCGAACTCGTCAGTTCTCTTGTTTGTGATAGGTGAAAGGAACTGACTGATAAGGTAAGAGTGTCCTGCGTGGATTTCAACAGCGTCGAAGCCGCAGATCTGAGCACGCTTGGCTGCCTCACCGTATTTCTTTACGATATGCATGATTTCATCCTTCTCGAGAGGTCTTGGGATTTCTCCGCCTGCCTTTGAAGGTACGTCTGATGCTGATACAGGCTGCATTCCGATACGTGAGCTCATTGCAGAAGCACCGGCGTGATTTAACTGTATTGCGATACATGCACCATGCTTGTGAACACTCTCGCAGAGCTTGAAAAGTCTTGGGATGTAGTTGTCCAAATCAATACGAAGCTGTGTAGTTCCGTTTGAACCCTGCGGAGAGTCAACGCTAGCATTCTCAACGATGATGAGACCAGTGCCGCCCTTTGCTCTCTGCTCATAGTAGTTTATGTGGAGAAAGCTCATTTCTCCGTTCTGCTCACCGTAGTTAGTTCCCATTGGAGTCATGACGATACGGTTCTTTACTGTCATTCTGCGTACTGTAATTGGCTCAAAAATATGTGGATATTTGTTTTTCATAGTATTTTTTCTCCTTAATCTGCTAACCGGGTGGGCACACGGTAGTGTAAATTGCTCTCATTACATTATAGTTTTGTTTCATTAAACTGATTGTAAATATTTGTGATCAAAGGCTGTGATATACAAAGTATGTGATTTTTTTAACAATCAAAAAGTGCAATGCACTCTTGTTACATTCAAGGTACAGCAAAAATGTATAAATGTCCAATGTATCTTTTATACGAAATCTATAGTTTTTGTCTATCAAATGGTGTATATTATTGCTAGAATTTGTTGTGAGCATTTGCCAGAGGTCCGCTTGCCCTGCGCTGCACACCGGTGGTATATGCTCTCATAATTCCTTAGTCTAGTGGGAGTAAATGCCGCCTCAAACAGAGTTTATTAGGCGCGAAAAATCAAACGCGCTTTTTACTTTACTGGTATACTAAAGGTTGTGTTGCTTGAACGAGTATTTTCCGCGCCACTTTTGCTTGAGGCGGCATATAACTCCCACACGACACGTCATAAATCGAGCATATACCACCGGTGTGCAGCGCAGGGCAAGCGGACCTCCGGCGAATAAATATATAAATACACAGGGGGTGTACTATGAATCTGAGTCAATTGCAGTACTTCAAGGTACTGGCACAGGAAGAACATTATACGAGGGCGGCAAAGATGCTGTCGATTACGCAGCCGTCTTTAAGCCATGCAATCTCACAGCTAGAGCAGGAGCTTGGCACGCGTTTGTTTGAGAAAAAGGGAAGAAATGTCGTACTGACCAGATATGGGAAGATGTTTCTGCCGTATGTTGATGAATCATTAAAGGTGCTTAATGAGGGTGTGCAGCGCATTCAGGAGGTCAATGGCAGCAGGCATGGAATTATACATCTGGCATATATATATACGATGGGAAGTGAGTTCGTGCCAAAGCTGGTGCGTAAATTTCTCGATGCATACCCGGATTATGATATAGAATTTCATTTTACGGTTGGAACAACCGGTGAGATTATAGATGGACTAAAGGATGATAAATATGACATAGTTTTTTCTTCTTATAAGGATGGGGAACAGGATATAGATTTTAAGAAGATTGCGAATCAGAAGCTTGTGCTTGCAGTGCCCATGGACCATCCGCTTTCCATAAAGGACAGTGTGGATTTGCGGGATACAATAGAGTATCCGCAGATTTATTTTGAGAAGGGCAGCGGTCTGCGTCCTGTTATTGACCAGATGTTTGAGGAGATAGGACAGTTTCCGAAGGTAGCCTTCGAGATGGAGGAGGATTCGAGTATGGCGGGTCTCGTGGCGCAGGGCTTTGGAATAGCTGTGATGCCTGATATTCCAATACTTCGGTCACTTTCTGTAAAGACGCTTGATATATACAATCCTCCTTATGAGAGAGCGGTGTATCTGGCAACGCTTAAGCAGAGATATTTATCACCGGTTGCGAAGGCATTTATCAGGTTTGTGATCGAGGAGACTGCCTAGCTGCAGCTTTCCCGCACAAACTCTATGAAGCGCTTGATAGCCGGAAGCTGGTATTTGCCTGTCATGTAGCCCATGTATACAGTGTGTGAGAATGACTCATGCGATACGAGGTGGCGTATGCAGATGTCATCGCGGTGAATTGCATCGACATCTGCGACAAGCGCAATGCCAAAGCCCTGCGCCACGAGGGAGGCGATGCCGTTCTCATCGGGTGACTCACATATGAAGTTTGGTGATACATCATGCTTCTTGAAAAAGCTTCTGGTGTACTTGCCAAGGCCTGAGTGTCTGGCATAGCCGATCACGGGATAGTCAGCGAAATCAGTGGCTTCTATGGTATCCTTAAGTGTCAGTGGGTGGCCGGGAGGCAGTATGGCAACTATTTCCTGCCTTATAATAGGAACAAAATCAATACCATTTTCATCTGGCGAGTATGAACCGAAAATTATGTCATACCTGCCTTTTTTTAATCCATCAATATTCACAGAGGTGATGTCCTGAAAGAAATTGAACGTGATATTTTTATTTTCCTTTTCGGTGAGGAAAGAGCGCACGATAGCTGGGATAAACACCTTTGCAAGAGGTGATACGTAGGCGATATCGATGTGTCCGCCGTCGGTTGCAATCTGGTGCATTTTGTTCTCGGCTCTCTTTATATCGTCCAGAATAGTAGACACGTGTTCTAAAAAAATCTCCCCGGCCTTGGTCAGTATTACATTCCTGCCTCTCTTTTCAAATAAAGTGACGCCAAGCTCGTCCTCTAAAGCAGCTATCGAACGGCTGAGGCTTGGCTCTGTGATATTCATTTTTTCGGCAGCCTGATTGAAGTGTTCCAGAACTGCCGCTTGGTAAAAATAACTTAATTGATTGAGTGTCATACATAAATCTCCATAAAATAATAGATATAGTCTATGAATTACAAATATTACTGTCTCTTATACACATCTCCGAGCCCAC
>ERZ1026945.597-NODE-597-length-11739-cov-11.395327_pt1 | contig 11739 bp, 7 predicted proteins | sample MGYA00519304_ERZ1026945 | MGnify/ENA primary metagenome ERZ1026945 (study PRJEB26926, sample SAMN06164619) | human gut metagenome | biome: ENVO:00009003; feature: ENVO:2100002; material: ENVO:00002003 | host: Homo sapiens | place: USA | collected 2012 ...
CGAGAACAGCGCGGATTTTGCGCAGCAAAACCAAGCGAGCGAGTTCAAACTAAAAAATCAAAAAAAGGTTTTCCGTATGGAAAACCTTTCAGCACTATAAAAAAATATTTCGCAAACGAGGCGTCCTCGCAGTTTTTAGCGTTTAGAAGCGGCGACCCGAATTGTTATTCATCATTCCGGGGATTCCGCCTTCCCAGTCGGAAGGACGCCCCCAAGGGAGGTCGCTGCCATCGGTCTGACGCGACGGCAGGGACTTTTTCTTTTCGGTCGACGCGCACGACGCCACCAAAAGCCCGAGAATTAGAACTACAATAGCGGGTAGATACTTCATCGCAAAAACTATTCTTCCGAAGTCGATTCGGCAGAAGAGGATTCTTCGGAGGCCTCGGGCTTGGCTTCGGCAGCCGCGGCGGTGTTCGCCTTAATTTCGGGAGTGGCAAGCTCGAACTGCGCATTGAGCACGACGTATTCTGGAAGTGCCGAGTTTTTGTCGAGCAACAACGCCGACATATTTTCCGAAACATTCTGGACTTGCGCCTGCGCCACAACAACACCCTCTTTTTTGAGAACGACAACCTGCAACGGATTCAGACCGTCGGCCTTACCCTTGTTGATTGCCACAACACCGTTTTGTGCATCGGCGGCAACGACTGTTGCGATATCGCCAGTGGGAACGTAGGGAACTTTAACAAACTTGCGCTTGACCTTGTTACCCGCGGCGTCGGTTTCGATGACTTCGACAACTTCCGCCATGTCGGCAATTTTCGCCTTTTCCAAAGCGGCGGTCAAGTCCTTCTGCTGTTCGGCGACTTTGCGTTCAAGCTCGGCAATTTTGTCTTTGAGGGTGTCGACATTATCCTGCTTCGCAAGCAGTTCCTTCGACGCCAAAATTTCCTTTTTGAGCGATTCTATCGTAGAGTCGCGCTCTTGGAGAAGTTTCGAAACCGAAGCGAGCTTCGTGTTGAGGCGGCGGATTTCGCCGTTGTTCTTGACGATTTCGGCGGAGGCAGCCACGTTCTTGGAGCGTTCCGATTCAAGTTCGTCCGAAGCCGACTTGACGTCGGATTCCAAACTCTTGACGCGCTTTTCGAACGCGGTGATTTTCACCTTGCGCTGATTGTTTTCTTTGTTGATTTTAGCGGCTTCGGGTGCTTTTTCGACAAGCGTCTGGCCTTTAATGTCGGCCATATGCTGTTCGGCCGAGCTGATTCTGCCTTTGACGTCGAACCACGCATACACGCAGAAAGCCGCCGCCAAGACAACGAGGATTTTTAGGATAGGGGATAATACTTTCATAAACTATTTGCTTTTTTTAAATTTCCTGTCGAAACCTACGCCCTCGGAAACAACGTTCCATTGAGCGTTGCATTCAAGGTGTGATAGAAGTTTAAATACTATTTCGGTTTCGTTTTCAAGCTTTATTTCTTTTGCGATTTCGTCCGCCGACATTTTCGCGCCGCCGTCGAGAACCTTCAAAATTTCCGCCTTAATCTGCAACATCTTGCTTGCCGCTTTCTTGCCAGCTTCGACACCGGGCTGGTGGTAGGCGTTGATGTTGACGAGGCTCGCGTAGAGGCCGACCGCGCGGTCGTAGAGGGCGATAAGCATACCGACGGTAAACGGAGAGCAATCGCGGACGGTGATTGTGATGCTTTCCCTGCCCTTCGCCGAGAGGGCTTCGCGCGTGCCGAGCATAAACGCCTGCAAGTAGTCGCCGGCGGTTTCGCCTTCGGCGACTTCGGGGCTTGCGCCGCGGCGGTCGGAGAGGACTTCGATAAATGTGACGAAGAAGTTGTCGATACCGTCCCTGAGCTGCTGTACGTATGCATGCTGGTCGGTCGAGCCCTTGTTGCCGTAGACCGAAATGCCCTGCTCGACTTTGTTGCCGTCGAGGTCGAGCTCTTTGCCGAGCGATTCCATAATCAGCTGTTGCAAGTAGCGCGAAAGAAGCAGGAGTCTGTCTTTGTAGGGAAGGATAACCATATCCTTCAACCCCTTGCCCGACGTGCATTTATACCACATAAGCGCGAGCAATGCCGCGGGGTTTTTGCGCATATCGGCAACGCGAGTTGCTTCGTCCATCGCGCCCGCACCCTGCAAGAGTTTGTCGATGTCGACACCCTGCAATGCGGCGGGCAAAAGCCCGACTGCGGCAAATTCGCTTGTTCTGCCGCCGACCCAATCCCACATCGGGAAGAATTCCAAATAGCCTTTTTCCTTGGCGAAGTTGAAGAGCTTGCTGCCCGCGCCCGTCGTGACGACCGCGTGTTTTGCGAAGTCCAAGCCCGCGGCTTCCCAGCGGGCGATTGATTCCATCATCGCGTTTCTGGGTTCGGGAGTGCCGCCCGACTTCGAGGCGATAACCGCGAGAGTCTTGCCGAGTTTGCCTTCGAGTTTGTCGAAAACGACATCGTAGCCGTCGGGGTCGGTATTGTCGAGGAAGAACACGTTCATCTTTTCGTTCTTGGGGTCAGCCAGGGCTTCGCGCACGAATTGCGGGCCCAAAGCCGAACCGCCGATACCGATGCAGAGGACGTTTTCGAACTTGCCGTCCGCACCCACGATTTCGCCGTTGTGGATTTTTTCGGCAAAAGCCTTGATTTTGGCGACTGTCGAGGAAATTTCGTTTTTGATTTCGTCCGAGGGCGCGAGAGCCGCATTGCGCAGCCAGTAGTGCCCGACCATACGCTTTTCGTCGGGGTTTGCGATAGCCCCGCCTTCAAGTTTTTGCATTGCCACAAAAGCCGAGGCCATTTTCCCTTCCATAGAAGCCAAAAAAGCGTCGTCGAAAGCGACTCTGCTTACATCAAGACCGAAACCGAGGCTGTCCAAGCCGAGGTAGTATTTCTTATAGCGTTCCCAAGACATAATTAGGTGTATTCCGTTTATATATAAAGTTATTTATACACTAACGCCCGCGCGGGCGTTGTCAAAAAATTTTTTCGAATATTTTGCGGAAGAAAACGATATAGCCTACCGCGCCAACGTAGTTTTATGCGCGTTTGAGGACGGCGACGTTTTCGATGTGGCGCGTCTGCGGAAAGAGGTCGAACGGCTGCAAGACTTCGAGCGCGTAGCCGTTGCGGGTCAAATACGCCAAGTCCCGCGCCTGAGTATCGGGCGCGCACGAGACGTATACGAGCTTCGACGGCGCAAAGTCGACGAGCTGCCGCAAAAAAACCTCGTCGCAGCCCGCGCGCGGCGGGTCGATAATCATCGACGTTTCAGACCCGACAAACCGCGCCGAAACGTCGGCAAAAATCGCCTCCGCCTTGCCTATCATAAAATCGCAATTTTCGATTCTGTTTATTTTGGCGTTGGCATTGGCGCACTCGATGGCCTTCGCGCTGATTTCGACGCCCGCGACGTTTTCGAAGTGTTTAGCCCCTGCGAGCGCGAACATTCCGACGCCGCAATATGCGTCTACCAAGTTGCGGTTGCCCTTTGCGTGTTGCATTGCGAAATCGACAAGTTCGGGCAGCACAAACGGATTGTTCTGGAAGAATTCGCCCGCGCAGAAGCGGTATGTTATGCCGCCGACGGTTTCGCTTACAATGGCGTTGTTGTCGCGGCAGACGCCCTCGTTGCAGGCGCGCAAAAGCAGAGTTCCGCCGCGGCGCAGTTTTGACGAGCGCGCTAGAATTTCGGCGCGAGCCTGCGGCAAATCGGCGTTGATTGCGTCGACGGCAATCGGGCACTGGGGCACGTCCACGAGCGCGTTGCGTCTGCCGCGCATTATGAAGCCTATGGGCATTTCTCCACCGCGCGGACGCTCGTAGTGCGGGGTGAGTTTGGAGCGGTAGGCATACTGGACGGGCGACGGGTGTGTGGGCGCGACTTCGAAGTCGATTCCGCCTATGCGCTTCATCAAGTCCGAAACCTGTTTGTTTTTCCAGCGCAGTTGGGCGTCGTATGAGAGATGTTGATACTGGCAGCCGCCGCACTTTTCGAAAAGCGGGCATTTGGGCTCGACGCGTTCGGGCGAAAAGGTCAACACTTCGACCAAGTCCGCCTCCGAATAGTTTTTGTGGTTTTTATACACGCTCGCCTTCACGCGTTCGCCCGCGAGCGCGTTGGGCACCATTACGACCCAGCCGTCGATTTTCCCGACGCCCACGCCCAAATTCGAGAGGTCGACGATGTCTACCTCAATTATCTGTCGGTATTCGAACGGGGTCGGAACAAAATTGCGCGGGGGTTTTGATTGGCTCATACGTTATTGAAAAATTAAAGTTGTAATCCATTTTTTTCTGTTTTTGTATTAGTGCAAGAGTAAAAACAATGTCGGAAGAATTTATACAAAGCAGGCAAAACCCGAGGGTCAAAATGCTAATGAAGCTCCAAGACCGCGCCGCGCGGCGCAAGCTTGGGCTTTTTGCCGTCGAGGGGCTGCGCGAGCTTTCGCGCTGTGTCGAAAAAATCGGCGTCGACGAAATCTATTTCTGCCCCGAGTTTTTCAAAAGCCCCGACCACATCGCGTTTCTTGACAAAGTCCGCGCCGAAAAACAAATTCCGCTTTGCCGCCTCTCAGAGGGCGCGTTCGAAAAAATTTCGAACCGTCAGGGTTGCGACGGGCTTGTGGGCGTAGCCCGACAATGGGACACTTCGCTTGAAAACATCGAGCTTGCGCAGAACCGCGCCCCGCTCGTGCTCGTAGCCGACTCAATAGAAAAGTCGGGCAACCTCGGCGCGATAATCCGCTCCGCCGACAGTCTCGGCGCGGACGCGGTAATCGTCACCAATCCCGTTTGCGATGTCTTCAATCCGTCGGTTGTAAGGGCTTCGCAGGGCGCGGTGTTTTCGATACAAATCGCGCAGGCTACGCCGCAACAGTGCGCCGACTGGCTGAAAACCCGTTCGATAAAATCCTACGGGGCACATTTGAAGGCGGAAAAATACATTTGGAATGCCGACCTCGCTTCTGCTGCGGCAATCGTCATGGGCAGCGAAAAGGACGGGCTTGGAAGCGACTGGGAGGCGTTGCTTGACGAAAAGGTGATAATACCGATGTCGCAAAACGGATTGTCCGACAGTATGAATGTCAACGTAGCTGCGGCTGTCTGTCTCTACGAAGCCCTCCGCCAAAAAAACGCCTGAGGACGTGCGCCTCTGGGGCAAAATTTATTTCATAATGCTGAAAGAAGTTCCATTCGGAACTTCTTTTTTTGATTATTAAATTTGCCCCAGAGGCGCACTCACGGCTAAAAGACGGTTTGTTCGGGTGGTCTGTGCATTAGCACTATCCCACCAGCTCACAAACGCGTCTTTTAGCACGCGCCTCAGCCGTTTTTTACAGAACCCACGGTTATCCTAATCCGACAAACAATGTAAAAAGTCTTTCCCATTCGGGAAATCCTTTTTTGTTTTTAGATTCACAAGAATCTAAAAACAAAAAACACTATAAAATCGGCTTAGAATTGACATAGGTTCTTGAACTAAAAATCGCGAGGCTCGAGGCAGGATTCGCGTTTTCGAGTGGTGGGATAGTGCTAATGCACAGACCACCCGAGGAAACCGAATGATGCCCGAGAGCGTTTCTTTGGTGGTGAATTTATTTACAAAAAAAAGGCGTTCTTACGAACGCCTTTTCTCATTTTTAAAATTCACCACCACCAAAGAAACGCGCCCTCGCGGCTTTTAGAGGAAGTAGCGGACACCGGAACGAAATATCCCTTGCGACTTGTTGCCCGAAATATTCTTGCCGACATTCACACCAAAACGCTCACTGTGCCCCATTTTGCCCAGCACAAGCCCGTCGGGACTCGTAATGCCCTCAATCGCGCACATCGAGCCATTCGGATTAAACGGAATCTCGCCCGAGGGCTTGCCCGAACAGTCGACATATTGCGTGGCAACCTGCCCATTCTTTTCGAGCTGCCGAATCACACTTTCGGGCGCAATGAACTTGCCTTCTCCGTGCGATACGGGAATCGTATGGATTTCGCCCAGCTCGCATTCGGCAAACCACGGGGAAAGCTTGCTGACAACCTTGGTGTTCACATAACAGCTCACGTGGCGGGCAATGTTGTTGTATGTCAGCGTCGGACTGTCCGCTTTCAGCTCGCGCACCTCGCCGAACGGCACCAGCCCGAGCTTGACGAGAGCCTGAAAACCGTTGCAAATGCCGAGCACAAGCCCCTTGCGGTCTTTCAATAGCGACATAACCGCGTCCGCAAGCGCATTGTTGCGGAAGACCGCCGCAATAAACTTGCCCGAACCCGCAGGCTCGTCGCCCGCACTGAACCCGCCGGGAATCATCAAAATCTGGGCTTCGTCAATGCCGCGCTTCATCGCCATAATCGATTCGGATACATCGCGGTCGGTAAGATTCTTGAAAACGAAAGTCGAAACGTCCGCACCCGCCAATTCAAATGCGCGCGCCGAGTCGTATTCGCAGTTCGACCCCGGGAAGACGGGAATGAACACCCGCGGACGCGCAACCTTGCACGGGGCGAGAGCCACATTCTTGCATTCGAAGGCGATTTCCGAAACCGCGCCACTTGACGCCGCAGCCTTCGTCGGATACACACTTTCGAGCGGCTCACACCACGCCTTGTAAAGCTCGCCGACCGAAACCTTCATCGCGCCGAGCCCGATTTCGGGCTTCGCGACAGTCGAACCAATCAGCTCCGCGCCGAGCTCCGCCGCGACCGATTCGTCCGCAAGCTCCAACACAATCGCGCCATAGTTTAGCGCAAACACATCGCGCATAAAACCGCCGATGAACTCGAAACCAATCGAGTTGCCGAACGACATCTTCGCGACCGCTTCCGCAAGCCCGCCGAAACGCAGCGAGTGCGCCGCCAAAACCCTGCCCGCTTTGACCGCTTCAAACAACGCGCCGTATTTTTTCATCGCGTCATTCCAGTCGGGCATCAAGTCGCCCGATTTCGCGACTTCAAGCAACGCAACCGCCGAGCCGGCCTTCTTGAATTCGGGAGAAATCACAAAACGCACATCGCACGGACACATCGCAAAACTGACAAGCGTCGGCGGTACGTCAATATCGTTGAACGAACCCGACATCGAGTCCTTTCCGCCGATTGCCGCACACCCCAAACCCATCTGGGCTTCGAACGCGCCAAGCAACGCAGCCAGCGGCTTGCCCCAGCGGCGCGGGTCGGTTCTGAGCTTTTCAAAATACTCTTGGAACGTGAAACGGATTTTCGAAATATCGCCACCGGACGCCGCAATTTTCGCGACCGATTCCAGCACCGCATACACAGCCCCATAGTAGGGACTCCAACTCGACACATTCGGATTGAACCCGAACGAAAAGAGCGTTCCCGCATTCGTTTCGCCTTTTAAAAGCGGAATCTTCGAGCACATCGCTTCGGGTTGCGTTGCCAAATTCTTTCCGCCGAACGGGTGCAAAACCGCGCTCGCGCCAATCGACGAGTCGAACCGCTCAATCAGCCCCCTCTGACTCGCGCAGTTGAGCTGGCGCAAATTGTCCAGCCACCTGCCTGCGTCTTCATTGACCGCGCCGCCAGCCGATTCTTCAAGCGGCGATTTCCCGCAGGGCTCTTCAATCTCGGCGGACGCAAGCGCGACAGTGCCGTTCGTGTCGAGGAACGCCCGCGACAAATCCACAATGCTCTTGCCGCGCCATTTCATCACCAGACGCCCCGAATTCGTGACAGTCGCCACATGCGTACACTCCAAATTCTCCATAGTCGCATAGCGCGCAAATTCGTCCGCATCTTCGGGCGAAACCACGACCGCCATACGCTCCTGCGATTCCGAAATCGCAAGCTCCGTCCCGTCGAGCCCGTCATACTTCTTCGTGACCGCGTCCAAATTTATCTCCAAACTCGGCGCAAGCTCGCCTATCGCGACCGACACGCCGCCCGCTCCGAAGTCGTTGCAACGCTTAATCAGCAAGCTCGCTTTCGGATTGCGGAAAAGCCGCTGCAATTTGCGCTCCATGGGTGCGTCGCCCTTCTGGACTTCGGCGGAATTTTCCAACGCCTTCTCGGTGTGGTCTTTCGACGAACCGGTCGCCCCGCCAATGCCGTCGCGCCCTGTGCGCCCGCCGACAAGCAGAATGAAATCGCCCTCCGCAGGCACACCGCGGCGCACCATAGCCCGCGGCGCGGCGGCGACAACCGCCCCGATTTCCATACGTTTCGCCACATAGCCTTCGTGGTAAATTTCGCAGACTTGCCCCGTCGCCAAACCAATCTGATTGCCGTAGCTGCTGTATCCGTTCGCAGCCCCGAGCACAATCTTGCGCTGCGGGAGCTTGCCGGGCAAAGTCTTTTCGAAGGGCGTGCGCGGGTCGCCCGCGCCCGTTACGCGCATGGCCTGATACACATAGCTGCGCCCCGAAAGCGGGTCGCGAATCGCGCCGCCCAAACACGTCGCCGCGCCGCCGAACGGCTCGATTTCGGTCGGGTGGTTGTGCGTTTCGTTCTTGAACATCACAAGATACTCACAGGGCTGGCCGTCGATGTCGATGTTCACGACAATGCTCGCGGCATTTATCTCTTCGCTCTGCTCCAAGTCCGCAAGCTTGCCCTGCTCGCGCAACGCCCGCATACCGATGAGGGCGACGTCCATCAGACAAACATTCTTGCCTTTCGCGTCCAGCCCCAACACCTTGCGGGTCTGCAAATATTCGCTCCACGAACGCTTCGCGGCGGCATTGAACCTGCCGTCGTCGATTTTCACATTTTCGAGCTTCGTCAAAAACGTCGTGTGGCGACAGTGGTCGCTCCAATACGTATCGAGAACCCTAATTTCCGTAATTGTGGGATTTCGCTTCTGCTCGTTCGCAAAATAGTCGCGGCAAAATTCGAGGTCGTCAACCGACATCGCAAGCGACAGCCTTTTGTGCAACGCTTCAACCGCCACCCTATCCATATCGATGAACCCTTCAACCACCGCAACGTCTGCGGGCACTTTCACCTCCCGCACAAGCGTTTCGGGCTTCGACATCGACGCTTCGCGGCTGTCCACCGCATTGATTAAATATTTCTTGATGCTTTTTAATTCCGCTTCCGACAGCTTCCCGCGCAAAACAAACACCCTCGCGCACGCGACCTTCGGACGACTCTTCGCCACAATCTGAATGCATTGCTCCGCCGAGTCCGCCCGCTGGTCGAATTGCCCCGGCAGATATTCGATTGCAAACGCCACTTCGTCGGCGGCAATCGGGAACTCTTCGCGGTAAATATTCTCCACGGGAGCCTCGCAGAATATGAGATTTTCTATTTTTTCATACGATACATCATCAAGTCCCTCCACGTCATAACGCTGCAAAACGCGCAGCCCGACGAGCGGCGCAATGTTTAAATTGCCCTTGATGTCATTCAGGAGGGCTGTTGAAGTCGAGGGAATTTTTTCTTCTACAAATACTCTACGAATCATACACACATTCTCACACCCCCGTCCCCCCATTGCAACAAAAAACGGGCGAGGTCATGCGCCTTCGTTGCAAAATTTTTTATTACATACGGAAACATTCCGCGTTGCGGAATGTTTTTTGTAATTAGATTTGCAACGGAGGCGCATTCACGGCTAAAAGACGGTTTCCTCGGGAGGTCTGTGCAAAAGCACTATCCCTCCACTCGAAAACGCGTCTTTGTAGCACGCGCCTCGCCCGTTTTACAACATAAAGCTGGGTCTAAACCAAAAAATAATGTAAAAGCTTAACTTCGTCCCGCTTTATTTTTTTCACAAAAACAGAAAAGGATTTCCCGAGCGTAAAAGACTTTTTACATTATTTTCGGTTGAGAATAAACATAGGTTCTTGGGCTAAAAATCGCGAGGCTCGAGGCAGGATTCGTGTTTTTCAAGGCGTCGGCGGGCTGAAGCCCGCAAGTCCGAAGAAAAACCGAATGATGCCCGAGAGCGTTTGCTTCGACGAGTTTTCTATTATCAAAAAAAAGCGGAACTTCCGTTCCGCTTTTATACATTAAATTAAAACTCGTCGTCGAAGTAAACGCGTCATCGCGGTTTTTAGCGGCGTTTGCGGTAGGCTACAAAGCCCATCGCAAACAACCCGAAAATCGCCGCAACCGTGGCAGGCTCGGGCACCGCCGCAGAAGAATTGACATACCAGCCACCCTTTGTTTCATTGTAGATAAGGAACGCTTCCTGACCGTCTACGAAGATGTTCGAGGCGCGGACGTCCGTGTCGTCAAGATAACTTTCAATGTTGGCAATGTCGGCAGTTCCGTCGGCCTTTTTGCCGCCCTTGATGAAAATCTTGAAGTCTTCCGATTCGGTGATTTTGAGCATTACACTACCCGTCTGCGATTCCGTGTCGACAACACCAAAGCCGCCGATTGTCGAGCTAAACCCGTTGGCGACAAACGTCAAAACCGATTCGCCATAGAAGTTGAGCTTGCCGAAATCGTTGTCCGCATCGAGGATAAATTGAGCCATTATCGTGCTGTTAAACTTCCTGTTGGGTCTGTCAACAGAACAGATGTCGAACGAGGCTTCGCCCTGCTTTTTGCCGCCAATAGTAATAAGATTGCTCGCGCCGAGTTGGAGCTTGCCGCGAATGCGCAAATCCTTTTCGAGGTCGAAATTCTTCACACCAGCCTTAATCTGTAATTTGCCGCTTTCGACAATATTACCGATAAACGAGTCAGTCGTTCCCGAATTCTGCTGAACCAGCGACGAACCCGCTTCAAACACGGTCGTGCCATAGTTGTAGCCGAGAATCACCGACGCGGTTTCCCTGTTTTTATTGACTTCAATAGAGCCGAAAACTTTGGCATTTCTCAGAAGCAGCCCACCCGCAGTGCCTCCACCCGAACCGAGCTTTACAACCGAGTCCGCATGAAAAACCGAAGCTATCGTGCCCGACGTACCGTGCAAATTCAGCTGGCTGTTGATAGTGATGTTCCCGTGGAAGTCGATATGCGAACCTTGGTCGAACACGACAAGCGAAACCGCCGTCAGCCCCTTGTTGAAGGAGATTCCCGCAGCCCCAAAATTGGCCTGACCGTTTACAATCGAAACATTCGTGTTGAATTCCAGAGTCGAAGCCGTCGCGACAACATTCTTTCCTTTGCCCCATAATTCGAGCGTGCCGTCGCCATTGAACGTGAGCTTTTTGCCCGCCGCAACACCGAGAGAGTTTTCTTCGCGCAGAAAAAGCGTGCTGCCGGAAGCGATGTCAATCGTCGCGTTATACGAGCCGAAGTTCAGCGTTCTAACCGACGTCTTTCCACTGCCGTCAACCGTCAGCGTAATGTTGTCCGCCCCGAAAATAACATTGTCCGACACAGTCGTCGAGGGAACTTCCCCTCCCGACCAAATCGAGGCATCACTCCAATTTCCCGATTTCGAAACCGTGTAGTCCGTGGCAGAGACAACCGCCGCCGCCATAAACAACGCGCCCGAAACCATATAATTTCTCGCTTTTTGTATATTCATAATTTCTCTGTTGTTTTAGTTGATATAAAAATCCTTAAAATTTTCTTCGACGAAAATACCCCCCCCGAGAAAACGTCAAGTCCTTTTTTACAAAAGGCTTAACTTTCCCCAATTCAAACGTTTTTTTCGCATTCCGAAAACATAAAACACACCCATAACCATTGGCTTCGCCAATCCGACAATTGCGAATTTAAAATACAAAAAAAGAAGTTCCAACTGGAACTTCTTTCAACATTATAAATCGGCTTAGAACCAACATAGGTGCTGGCTAAAAACCGCGAGGCTCGAGACAGAAAACAAGCGAAGCGCGTTTGAGCGTTGCGAAGCAACGACCCCGAAGGGGCG
>ERZ1026945.603-NODE-603-length-11660-cov-4.393710_pt1 | contig 11660 bp, 10 predicted proteins | sample MGYA00519304_ERZ1026945 | MGnify/ENA primary metagenome ERZ1026945 (study PRJEB26926, sample SAMN06164619) | human gut metagenome | biome: ENVO:00009003; feature: ENVO:2100002; material: ENVO:00002003 | host: Homo sapiens | place: USA | collected 2012 ...
CTTAGTCTCGTGGGCTCGGAGATGTGTATAAGAGACAGGGCGCATCGCGACCGTTGCCCTGCGCGACATTTTCCGTCAGGCCGAGCAGTCGATGATCGTGCGCAACGCGCACCTCGTCAACACCGGCATGCCGCCCAAGCTCAAAAACGCGGCGGCGAACGACTTTTTCTTCCTCCCCCGCCGCGACAGCGTGCGGCTCGTCGAAACCGTGGTCGAGCTGTGCAAAACAAGGCTGCCCGACAAAATGGGCATCCCCGCGGACGAATTGCAGGTGCTCACCCCGACGCACCGCGGCGACGCGGGCACGCGGTCGCTGAACTTCGCTTTGCAGGCCGCGCTGAATCCGCCGAAGCCCGGCAAACAGGAGCGCCGCTTCGGCGAGCTCATCTTCCGCGAGGGTGACCGCGTCATGCAGACGCGCAACGATTACGACGTCGTCTGGCAGAAGGGGGACGGCACCGCCGGCACGGGCATCTTCAACGGCGATGTCGGTAAGATCGCAAAGATCGACCCGAGCGGAGAACTTTTGGAGATCGTCTTCGACGACCGCACCGCGACCTACACGTCCGACATGCTCGCAGAGCTCGACATGGCCTACGCCATGACTGTACATAAGGCGCAGGGCAGCGAATACCGCGGCGTTGTGTTCGTCGGCGCGCCGTGTGCGCCGTCGCTGATGGTGCGCGGCGTGCTCTATACCGCCATCACCCGCGCGCGAGAGCTGCTCGTCATCGTCGGCGACGACAGCGCCGTCAACAAAATGGCAGAGAACGACCGCCGCAGCCGCCGCTACAGCGGGCTTAAGTGGCGGCTCAGGAAAGGTGGGGAGGAAAAATGAGCTTGCTGGAATCGCTCGCGTCCTTACTTTTTCCACCGCGCTGCGCGTTCTGTGGAAAACCCGGCGTTCACGGCGTGTGTTCTGAGTGCGAAAAGGCGCTCCCCTACTGCAAAAGCTCCACCAGCAAGCCGCAGGGCGCATCATCCTCTTGGCGGGTTGTGGAGTGAACGAGCAGAACATACGCAGCCTCTACGAACAGACGGACATCAAGGAATATCACTTCTCTGCCCGCGAGCCGATGAAAAGCAAAATGGAATACAGCAATCCCGAGGTCTTCATGGGAGACCCCAACGCCGACGAAGACACCTTGCTTTACACGACGGAGGAGCGGGTACGCGCCACTATCGCCCAACTAACAGGAGAGAAATAGCCAGACGGGACACCTAACCGTCTCATTTTGAATCAACAACAGTTTCTCATCGAAACTCAAAAAGGGTGTCAAGTCTCCCGACAACACGAGGCTTGACACCCTCTTTTGGCTCTAAAAGCGTATTTTATTAGAAAATTTATTTGCTTTTCATTTGTAGTTTGCCCAAAATACACTACCTTTGCAATCGCTTTTGGCACATAATAAAGCAAAATCCATAACTAAACCAATATAAATGAAAAGTAACAAAACTCTCACATTTCACCTGCTGGCACTCTTCGTGGTAGCGATTTGGGGAGGTACTCTCGTCAATACAAAGGTGCTTGTCCACGCCGGCATGTCGGCTTTGGAGATTTTTTACGCTCGCTACATCCTCGCTTATGTAGCCATGCTGCTGATAGCCCACAAACGCATCAAGGCCGACACATGGCGTGACGAGCTGATGATGGTGGTGCTGGGTATCACAGGTGCCTCGCTCTATTTCGTCAGCGAGAATGTGGCCATCTCCATGACCAACGTCAACAACGTCAGCTTCATCGTGAGCGCATCGCCCATCTTCACGATGCTCTTCAGCATCCTCTTCATAAAAGGCACGCGGATGACCTCCAACTTTGCCATAGGCACACTCACGGCAGTTGCCGGTGTAGCCATTGTCATATTCAATGGTCAGGGCGAGTTGCACTTCAATCCTGCGGGAGACCTCATAGCGGTGCTTTCATCCGCCTCTTTCGGTCTCTATTCCTTCCTCTTGAAGCCCCTTTCTGCAAAATACGACGCAGCCACTATCACGCGCAAGGTCTTCGGCTACGGTCTCATGACCGCATTCCCCTTGTTCTATTTCTGGCCTTGGAAATTCCCTTTGGGCAACCTGCTCCACATAGAGGTGCTAGGCAACTTGCTCTTCCTCGGCCTCATCGCGTCGTGCTGCTGCTTCTTCCTCTACAGCGTCATCGTTGACAGGCTCGGTGCCATCACTGCCTCCAACTACAACTACCTCAGCCCGCTCTTCACGGTGGTCATCGCAGCGATGTTCCTGAGCGAGCCCATGACGGTAATGGCATACGTCGGCTGCGCCTTGATTCTCATGGGCGTCTATGTCGCCAACACCACAGGATTCCTGCCCAAACGAAAGAAGTAGATCGAACTACCACCGCAAGGGGAGAGTTTGAACAAGACTTTTCAGTTAATATTGTATAGCTTTACCGTGCCGCCAGATCCCAATTAGGATTCTGGCGGCACATTTATCATACGCCTAAAACACGAAAAAAGAGATTTCTACCCTTTTGTGTTGTCTATCTGTATTTTTTTGACTACATTTGCAAAACATGAACGGCAACGAAGCAAAAATCACCAATAACTAATCAATAAAATAGCTATGATGAAAAAATTTGGAAAGACAAACGTTCTCGCCTTCTTGGCAGTAATGTCCTTTGGTTTGCTGGCCTCTTGCAGCCAGGGCAACGACAACAACCCCGACAAATGGGCCCAAGATGCTATCGCTATGGCTGAGGACAGCGTGGAGAAAGTGGACAACGAGATAGTTGGCAAGTTGCTCTACATCGACAATTGCAGGCAGTTTGCCAGGAAAGCCATCGACGACAAGATCTCCGACACTTACAAAGAGATGGAAGAAAAAGTGAAGGACAAGAGCGACGAGGAGAAGTGGGAGCTTTTCAAGGGCTTCCGAGCTGACATCGACTCTGCCTTCTCCAAGATGGACCAACACTACGATCAGGTCTCTCAAGAAGAGGAAAAGAAGCTTATCGGCAAGTCGCTGAAAGTGGCTTCTGACACCCAATCATTTGACAACACCAAGACGAAGGCCGAAATTGTAGATTTTAGCCATCGTTCAAAGGTAAAAATCAAGGTGACATTGACCCCCACGAAGCCTTTGGGCAACAGTTTCAGAATGATCTTGGTCGATAAGGACCAAAAGCCCATCGCTCCTTTCGCACTGATGACCATGCCCAAGAAGGCCGGCGAAACCTTAACGGTAGAAACCAACGTGCCGATAGCCTTGCTCGCCCAAACCAGTATGCTGCTCTTCGACGCACGCTAACCTCCCCTCACGGCTAAACACTAGGCGAATTCCTACTACAATGCCCCGGCTCATGGAGTCGGGGCATTGCTTTGGATCCCCTAGCTAACTCTCTGTCTTTTCCACATTTAGCTTCGGTATATGAGCACGACATCTTCTTAAAGAGTGTTGAAAAATATGGTGTTTCAAAAGAAAGTATGTACATTTGCACCATGAAACAGAATCACAAGGGCAAAGTGCTTTTTGTCATCATAACATCCATCCTACTGACATTGTGCACACAAAACATCTTTGCGCAAAAAATAAAAGACGGAAAGGCTACATACTACAGTGGCAAACTGTACGGAAGACGAATGAGCAACGGCGAGTATTACCATCCCGATAGCATGACCTGCGCACACCGCACACTCCCGTTTGGCACACGAATCCTCGTGACCAATCCGAGAAACGGCAACCAGGTCGTCGTCCGCGTGACCGACCGTGGTCCCTATGTACGGGGCAGGGTGATCGACCTCTCCTATGCCGCAGCACGAGAACTGGGCTTTCTGTCTGCCGGAGTGGCCTATATGAAACTGGAAGTGGTGGATGAGGATCTTCCCCTTCCCTATTATAATAAGGAGAAAGAAGAAACCCTGAAGCTACAACCGATAGAGTATGGCATGGTGGGCGTGGGATATGAGTTCATCCCCCAATGGCGGAAAGCGGACGACCAGCCGCGGCAGGTACAAAGGAAAGTAAAACCCTCCATCACTCCTCAGAAGGCAAAGAAAGCAGCCAATGGGGCAAAACCCACTCCCTCCCAACCCGCTACGCGCAAAGCAAAAGCCAAGGGCACAGAGGAAAACCACTGGGTCAAGTTTTTCCGCGGATTGTTTGGAGGAAACACCGGCGGATAACTCATTCCTTGACAAGCCGTATCGCCAAGACTACTTGGCAATACGATTCCTCACGAACAAAAAGGGAATATTTTCCTCAACCAGACCTTTATACAAGGATTTTTTTGTACCTTTGCATTCCTTTTCGCACAAAAACAAAAACGGCTAATCAGTTTTCCAAACATGATTGAACAGGACAACAACGGTATGAAAACACCATGGACAGAGCTGGAGTTGGGCAACTCCTGCTACTCTTCCTATATCGTAGAACCCATCTTCGTACCCAAGGAGACGGCCTTTTGGCTTTGCCGTCCCGACGGCACACGAGAGGCTTCACGCCTCACCTTCGCCGTCTTCTCACAACGTGGCACAGACGAGTGGGAGGACGACCCGATGCTGGGCCCCATTGACGTGACCCTGCTGGACGACGACAACATCCGTCCCTTTCCCACCATCTACCTTGGCGTAGCCCCCGAAGACTTCGTCCACCTAGAAGAGGAGGACGAGGAGAGCGTGACGTTCAGTTTCCACTGGATCGAAGGCGACATCACGTCGGCACAAGGAGAAGAGACGGGGGGTGGTTTGCGCTTCCGCAAGAGCTTGTTTGAGGGTGGCAAGACGGTCTCCCTGAAATTGACGCCCTACGACAGCACGCCCTTTGTGCTCCACCTTCGCATTCCCGTCAAGGGTTTCCAGCTGCTCGATGCCGAGGATCGTCCTCAACAGGGCGAACTGGTCGTCGATCCCGCCACGGCGAAAGAGTATCAGTATCAGTTTGTCGGCACCCCCAACGACGACCGCTTCACCATTGCCATCAATGGCGGCCTGCACATCCTGCTCTGCATCTGGCAGGAGGACGACACGCTGACGCTGCGCGACCACAAGAACGGACTGGCCGTCGTGGGCACAATACCCGCCAAGGGATCACTCACGGAACTGATGATGCAAGGCGACGAAGCCCTCGTGAAGTACAAGGAGCACCGATGGCACATCGCTGTCAAGAGTCAGTTGACTGCGGAGGAAGACCTGCCCGAATGCACTCCCTCTGCCCTCGTAGCCCATGCTTTCCACGCCTATCGACAAACGGAGGACAACGGGCGCGAAAGATTGGAGCACGAATTGCTCGGCATGGAAGAGCGCCTCTGCTTCCAATGGTTCTGGATGGATGAGAAAGAATGGGACTTCGACCACATCGGCCCACTACTGGAGGTTGACAAGGTGGCTGGCGACCCACAGGAGATGATGCGGCTGGCATTGGTATATGACAATTTCTGCGCATTCATGCGCCGGCTCTCCACGCTTTCTTACAAGAACGGAGGACGAATCGAGGTTGATCAGCTTCAGGCACGCAACAACAAGCGGAAGATAGCGCGCTGCGTACGCCATATTGCCAAGCACCGCTCTGGCGAGATCAACATTTGGGAACTGGAAGAGTCCGCTCGCGAAGAGATCGTGAAACTCTTCCGCATCTTCCGAAACGAGTTTGTCAAAGAACTTGAAGCAGAGGGATAGCGACAGAAGGACGCCACTCCCCAAAGGCCCTAACATATCGACTGATAGCCATGCTGGTCAAAGCATGGCTATCAACTTTTCTACCAACCGCGGCAACGCATACTGATCCAAATCGGCCTCATCCACCCAGCGATAGCCTTCGGGAAGCGCTGGAGGAACGGCGGGGTGATAGAAATAGAGGTCAGCATAGAGCACACGATGGGTGAGAACATGCTTCACGCGCTGCGCCCGAAGTTCATAGACGGGTCGCACCTGCGAAGCATCCAGGAGCAGTGGCTCCCACAGACCCTGCCAGATGTCACCAGCCCCTCGCTGATGGATAGCCGTCCGTCCGTCGCAACGGAGATACAGATAGATCAGCTTGCGCTCTTTGACGCTCACGGTCTTTCGTTTGACGGGCAATTCCCCCACACGCCCTGTTCGCAACGCTTCACAGGTTTCAGCCATCGGGCACACCTCGCAACAAGGCGACTGCGGCACACACTGCGTAGCGCCAAAGTCCATCATCGCCTGGTTGAAGTCCGCAGCCCGGCCTTTGGGAAGCAGCGACTGCGCCAGTTCGGCAAAAGTCCGCTTGCCTTTGGCGTCATTGATAGGGGTGTCGATGCCAAAGTAACGACTCATCACACGGTAAGCGTTACCATCGACGGCAGCGTAAGGAAGGCCAAAGGCAAAGGAGGCGATAGCGGCAGCAGTGTAGTCGCCAACCCCTTTCAGACCACGGATGGCCTCATAGGTGTCTGGAAAATGTCCCAATGCGGCTATCTGCCGCGCAGCGGCATGGAGATTGCGTGCCCTCGAATAGTAGCCGAGTCCCTGCCACATCCGCAGCACCTCGTCCTCGGAGGCAGCAGCAAGCAGATCTACCGTGGGCCATTTCTCCAAAAAGCGGCGCCAGTAGGCTTCTCCCTGCACCACCCGCGTCTGCTGCAAGATGATCTCGCTGAGCCAGACGGCATAGGGCGTTCCCGCCTCGCGCCAGGGCAAGGAGCGACCATGGGAAGCATACCATGTGAGCAGTGTGTTAGTAAAGTTCATATTGCAAAGGTACGGCTTTAGTTCCCGCTACCGTTGACCAAAGGCAATAAAATGGCTTCGTTTTAATATTTTTAGGACTCACCGTCCCTGTAGTTGCCGAAGATTTTGTAAATTTGCACACTTATTATTATAAAAAGCAAGACAAATGGCAGGCACAAAGCAAATCAAGACTGCGCTGATCTCGGTCTTCCACAAAGATGGCCTTGAGGATCTCCTGAAGAAACTGAACGAAAATGGTGTGAAATTCCTTAGCACTGGCGGTACCCAGAAGTTCATTGAGTCGCTGGGCTACGAGTGTCAGAAGGTGGAGGACGTGACCTCCTATCCTTCCATCCTTGGCGGACGAGTCAAGACTTTGCACCCGAAGGTGTTCGGAGGCATTCTCGCACGCCGCGACAACGAGGGGGACCGCGAGCAGATGAAGCAGTATGACATCGTGCCCATCGACTTGGTGATCGTCGATCTCTATCCGTTTGAGCAGACCGTGGCAAGTGGGGCAAGCGCAGAGGAGATCATTGAGAAGATCGACATCGGTGGCATCTCGCTCATCCGCGCCGGAGCCAAGAACTTCAAGGACGTTGTCATCGTGCCGAGCAAGGGCGAATACGCCATGCTGGGCGACATCCTGGCAGCCAAGGGTGCACAGACAGAGCTGGAAGAGCGCAAGAAGTTTGCCGAAAGAGCATTTGCCGTAAGCAGCCATTACGACACGGCCATCCACGAGTGGTTTGCCAAATAATGCTTTTTGCCGGGCACATTACACAATAACAACAAAAAGTCAAGAAGAAAGAAGGAATGAAACTCTTTTCATTTATCCAAGAGATAGCAATGGACCTGGGAACGGCCAACACCATCATTATCAGCGATGATAAGATCGTGGTGGACGAGCCTTCCGTTGTGGCCCTGGACCGACGGAGCGGCAAGATGATTGCCGTCGGTGGCGAGGCGAAGATGATGTACGAGAAGGAGCATGCCAACATCCGCACGATCCGCCCGCTCCGCGATGGCGTGATCGCCGACTTCACGGCTTGCGAGCAGATGATCCGTGGCCTTATCAAGATGGTCCACACGGGCAGCCGTATCTTCTCGCCGTCGCTGCGCATGGTGATTGGTGTGCCTTCGGGCAGCACCGAGGTGGAGCTCCGCGCGGTTCGCGACTCTGCAGAGCATGCCGACGGACGCGACGTCTATCTGATATTCGAACCCATGGCTGCCGCACTGGGCATTGGTATTGACGTGGAGGCTCCTGAGGGCAACATGATCGTCGATATTGGTGGCGGAAGCACGGAGATTGCTGTCATCTCGCTGGGTGGCATTGTGAGCAACAACTCCATCCGCGTGGCTGGCGACGACCTCACGGCAGACATCCAGGAGTATATGAGCCGGCAGCATAACGTCAAGGTCAGCGAGCGTATGGCAGAGCGCATCAAAGTGCATGTTGGCTCCGCGCTGACAGACCTGGGCGAGGATGCACCTGAGGACTATGTCATCCATGGTCCAAACCGCATCACAGCGTTGCCTATGGAGGTGCCGGTTTGCTATCAGGAGATAGCCCACTGCCTTGACAAGACGGTGGCAAAGATCGAGAATGCCGTGCTCTCTGCCTTGGAGAACACGCCGCCCGAACTCTATGCAGACATCGTGAAGAACGGCATCTGGCTCACTGGTGGCGGAGCGCTGCTTCGTGGTCTCGACAAGCGACTCACCGACAAGATCAACATTCCCTTCCACATCGCCGAGGATCCGCTCCATAGCGTAGCCACGGGTGCGGGTATCGCTCTGAAGAACGTTGACCGCTTCTCATTCTTGATGAGATAAGAGGCGATTGGATTTATATCACAAAACGAAGAAGTATTGGATGGTCTGACCTCAGACTATTCAATATTTCTCATGTAAAAAGCGCCGATGCACAATCTTACGGAGTTTTTGTCGCGCAATGTCCACTGGTTTCTCTTCATCATCCTGGAGATTATCAGTGGAGTTTTGTTGTTTCGTTTCAACAGCTATCAGGCCAGCGTGTGGTTCACGTCGGCCAACTATGTCGCAGGTATCGTCTATGAGCAGGAGGCCAAGCTCCTGTCGTTCTTCAGCCTACGCGAGAACAACGAGTTGCTGACGAAGCGCAATCTGGAATTGGAGCAGCAATTGAAAGCGCTCTCCAACCAGCTATATGACCAGACCAAAGACTCCACTTACCTGAAGCGTGGGCAATTCAGACTGCTCAACAAGTACCATTTGATTCAAGCCAAGGTGGTGGCGAACTCGCTGGATCGCCCCGAAAACTTGATGACCATCGACCGGGGAAGTGCTGACGGTGTGAAGAAAGACATGGGTGTGGCTTGTGGCAACGGTGTCGTAGGCATCGTCTATCTGGTCAATACCCACTACTCCGTAGTGATACCTGTGCTCAACAACAAGTCGAATATCAGTTGCTCCATTGATGGTCGCGACTACTTCGGGTATCTCCACTGGTCAGGCGACGCGCCCAACATCGCCTATCTGGACGATGTGCCCCGCCACGCCCGCTTCAAGATTGGCGACCGGGTAGTGACAAGCGGCTATTCAGCCGTGTTCCCCGAAGGCTTGTTGGTCGGCAAGGTGAAGAAGGTGTTCAACTCTGAGGACGGACTTTCCTACCGCGTCCAGGTCGTATTGTCCACCGACTTTGCCAATCTACGAGACGTCTGCGTCATCGACGCTCCACAACTCGCCGAGCGGAAACAGATCATGGAGGCTGCCAAAGACTCCATCAAGTCGCCATCGGAGAACTAAACGTACGGCATACTATCTTTTGCCGAGAACATCTACCGGCGTTTCAGCAGACTTGGCCGGTTCTGCAATCAAGGCTGCAAACGTGTTTCCATGCTTTAGGGCAATAATATATAATAAGGAGAAAGAAGAAAAGATGAATGTTGACTTGCTTCGAAGAGGCGCGCTCTTCGTCATCCTGTGCCTCGCACAAGTGCTGGTGCTCAACCATATCCACCTCTTCAGTTGTGCCACACCGCTACTCTATGTCTATTTCATCATCAGCATCCGTCGCCACTATCCACGCTGGGGACTGCTGCTGTGGGGATTCTGCATGGGATTGCTGCTCGACACGTTCTCCAATACGCCGGGCGTCACGGCCGCCTCGCTCACCCTGCTCTCCTTCGTGCAGCCCTATCTGCTGGCCTCGTTCATTCCCCGCGAAGCGGCCGAAGACCTGAAGCCATCCATTGCCACTTTGGGCGTGAGCAAATACACATGGTATAGCTTCTTCAGCATCCTGCTTTTCTGCGTCGTCTTTTTCTCGTTGGAGCAGTTTAGCTTCTTCGATCCCATCCAGTGGTTACTGAATGTGGGTGGAAGCACGCTGCTGACATTCCTCCTTGTTTTTGTCATTGATAACGTGAGGGGCCGCTAATGAAGAATTTTGACTTGGAGAAGAGGCGCTATGTGCTTAGCGCCATCGCCTCGCTCATCATTGTAGTCTATATTATCCGGTTGTTCTCGCTGCAGATAGCCAGCGACGACTACCGCAAGAGCGCCGACTCCAACGCGTTTCTGAAGAAAATAGAGTTTCCCTCGCGCGGCACCATCACCGACCGAAACGGCAAACTACTGGTCTACAACCAACCGGCCTACGACATCATGGTGGTCATGAATGAGGAGGCAGGCCGACTGGACACCATGGACTTCTGCAATGCCCTGGGCATCACAAAGGAGTTTTTCAAGAAACGTATGGCAGAAATCAAGGATCGGTCGAAAAACCCTGGCTACTCACGATTCACCCAACAGTTGTTCATGGGTCAATTGCCAGACAAGGAGTTCAGCGCATTCCAAGAGAAGATCTTCCGCTTCCCTGGCTTTTACATCCAGCGTCGCAGCATCCGGCAATATAAAGAGCCGCTGGCAGCTCATCTGCTGGGCGATGTGGCAGAGGTCTCACAGGGCGACATTGAGGAGGACGACTACTATCAGCCGGGTGACTACATCGGCAAGCAAGGCATAGAACGGCAATATGAGAAGGATCTGCGCGGTCGTAAGGGCGTGCAAATCCTACTCCGCGATGCCCGTGGGCGTATCAAAGGACGCTACAAGAACGGACAATTTGACCAAAAGCCACTGCCAGGCAAGGACATCCAGCTTGGACTGGACGCGGAGCTGCAGAAGCTTGGAGAACGTCTGATGGAGGGAAAACTCGGTGCCATCGTAGCGATAGAGCCCAAGACGGGGCAGATACTGGCGATGGTGTCATCGCCGACTTTCGATCCCAGGACCATGATCGGCAAACTGCGTGGAAAGAATCAGGCACAACTGACGCTCGACCCTGCCAAACCGCTCATCAACAGAGCCATCGGCGGACAATATCCACCGGGAAGTACATTCAAGACGACACAGGCCGTGACCTTCTATACAGAGGGTATCGTCAGCGACTCCACTCGCTATCCCTGCGCCCACGGATTCTCCTTCAAGGGACTCCACGTCGGTTGCCACTCCCACGCGGCTCCTATCTCGCTCATCCCGGCCATCAGCACGTCGTGCAATAGCTACTTCTGCTGGGGATTGTACTATATGTTGTCCAATAGGAAAAAGTATCCGACTCTCGACGACGCGATGAACGAGTGGCGCGACTACATGGTCTCACAGGGCTTCGGCTACAAACTGGGCATCGATCTGCCTGGCGAGCGCCGCGGAATGATTCCCAACGCACAGTTTTATGACAACGCCTTTGGCCGTTGGAATCCGCTCTCGGTCATCTCCATCTCTATCGGACAGGGAGAGGTCAATGCCACACCACTGCAAATTGCCAACCTGGGTGCGACGATAGCCAACCGCGGCTACTATATCACGCCACATGTGGTACGCCATATCAAGGGAGGACGCATCGACCCCAAATACCTTGAACGCCACCAAACAAAGGGCAGCCATCAAGCCTACGAGGAGGTGGTCAAGGGCATGGTCTCTTCTGGTAGTGTCTCTTATACACATCTCCGAGACCACGAGACT
>ERZ1026945.605-NODE-605-length-11652-cov-5.042856_pt1 | contig 11652 bp, 9 predicted proteins | sample MGYA00519304_ERZ1026945 | MGnify/ENA primary metagenome ERZ1026945 (study PRJEB26926, sample SAMN06164619) | human gut metagenome | biome: ENVO:00009003; feature: ENVO:2100002; material: ENVO:00002003 | host: Homo sapiens | place: USA | collected 2012 ...
GCAGTAAACAGAATGATTGATGAAAATGTAGAAGGTGTGGAGCTGATAGCGATCAACACGGATAAACAGGCACTTTCATTAAGCAGAGCTACAACAAAGATTCAGATTGGTGAGAAGCTGACAAAGGGACTTGGTGCAGGTGCAAAGCCTGAGATCGGTGCCAGTGCAGTTGAAGAGAATAGAGAAGAGATAGCAGATATTATCAAAGATGCCAACATGGTATTCGTAACATGTGGTATGGGTGGTGGTACCGGAACCGGTGCAGCACCTGTTGTTGCGGAGATGGCAAGAAATCTTGGTATCCTGACAGTTGGTGTTGTAACAAAGCCATTTGGTTTTGAAGGAAAGCCTCGTATGAAGAATGCGATGGAAGGAATTGCAAGATTAAAAGAGAATGTTGATACACTGATCGTTATTCCAAATGATAAGTTATTACAGATCTGTGATAAGAGAACCAGTATTCCGGATGCTTTAAAGAAAGCAGACCAGGTTCTTCAGCAGGGTGTTCAGGGTGTAACAGACCTGATCAATAAACCGGGTCTTATCAACCTCGACTTTGCAGACATCCAGACTGTTATGAGAGACAAGGGTATTGCACATATCGGTATCGGTTCTGCAAGCGGTGAGAACAAGGCTGTTGATGCGATCAAGGAAGCTATGGATTCACCATTACTGGAGACAACAGTATCCGGTGCAACCGATATTATTGTAAACTTCTCAGGAAATATTGGTATCGTGGAAGCATACGATGCAGTTACTTACCTGACTGAACAGGCCGGTGATGGTGTAAATATCATCTTCGGTACAGTTGACAATGATAACATGGGTGAAGAGATCAGCATTACGATCATTGCTACAGGCCTTGAGAAAGCAGAGACAACTACACCTGTCAGCAGATTCGCAGGAACTGCAGCTCCAAAGCTTGATACAGTTAATACAACATCATTTGGAGAAGCAAGAAAGACAACACCTACTTATGGTGGACAGGCACTTGGTGGATCATCTTCCATCCGTCCTACTTTCCTGTCAGATGCAGGAGCAGCATCACAGACAGCAAAGCCGGTAGTTCCAAATACAACAAGAACAGCCGCTCCGGTTGAGCCGCATGTAGCTCCGTCTCCAAAACCGGCAAGACCGACTGTACAGTCAAATGACAGTATCAGAATACCGGAATTTTTAAAGAAAAGATAAATAGCAGAGATGCGGACAGATATGTATATGTACGGATGCCATGGCGATATTGCCATGGCATTTGTGCAATAAGCTGTTATGTAGAAATAATATCTGCATCAGTTAATGGATATAAAAATCATAACATGGAAGGAGACAGATATGAGATTCCTGGCAACCGGAGAGGAAATGCAGAAGATCGATCAGATCTCCATTGAACAGATTGGAATTCCCGGTCTGGTGTTGATGGAACGTGCAGCACTTGCTGTAACAGAAGAAATAGAAAAAAGATTTTCACGGATAAAAACAGGAGAACATGATACCGGACGGACAGCATATACCAGGATCCTTGTTGTAACAGAATGCGGCAATAATGGAGGGGACGGTCTGGCTGTAGCAAGGATGCTGGCAGAAAAAGGATATCTGGTAGATGTGTACTGTATCGGACAGGTTAGCAGAGCAACAGAGAGTTATAAGGTTCAGGAGAGTATACTTGGACAGCTTGGGATTAAGATTACAGAGGATTTCCCGAATGGAGAATATGATGTAATCGTAGATGCAATCTTTGGAGTTGGATTAAAGCGTGATATAGAAGGAATCCATAAAGAGGTCATTGATCATATCAATGATATGCCGGCATATGTGGTAGCAGTAGATATCCCATCCGGTATATCGGCTACGACCGGACGGGTAATGAATGTTGCGGTAAAAGCAGATCTCACTGTAACTATGGGACTCATGAAGGTCGGTATGACCGTTTATCCGGGACATGGATATTGTGGAGAGATCCTTGTAAAAGATATCGGATTTCCGGATAAGGCAGTTGATATGGTGATGCCGGAGATATTTACATATAATGAAGGGGATCTGAATCGGCTGAATAAACGAAGACCGGATGGAAATAAAGGAACCTTTGGAAAAGTTGCAGTCATAGCCGGCAGTCGGGAGATATCGGGAGCGGCCTGTCTTGCGGCATCAGCAGCCTACCGGGTTGGAAGTGGTATGGTAAAGGTATATACCCATAAGGATAACAGAGTGATTGTCGGGGGATATCTGCCGGAAGCATTGATGATGACATATCAGGATGAGAAAACAGCAGTTATCTGTGCGGAGAATGCATGTGTATGGGCAAATATCATTCTGATCGGACCGGGTATCGGAACCGGAAAAGAAGCGGAATGTATGCTTAAGACAGTGCTGGAGAATTTCAAAGGAACGATCGTTGTTGATGCAGATGGACTTAATCTTTTGTCAGCACATAAGGAGCTGCTTGCAGCAGGGAAAATCAGCAGACAGACAGGGAATATAGCACTTGTTATCACCCCTCATGTAAAAGAAATGTCCAGACTGACAGGAAAGACAGTGACTGAATTAAAAGAAGCACCGGTTCGTGAGTGCAGGACATTTGCGGAAGCAGAAACACTCGTGTGTGTATTAAAAGATGCAAGAACCTGTGTCAGTGACGGAGGCGTGCATACTTACATGAACACTTCGGGAAATGATGGTATGGCAACAGCAGGTTCAGGGGATGTTCTTGCCGGAATGATTGCAGGGCTATCTGCCGGTGGAATATCTCCGTCAGAGGCAGCAAGACTTGGGGTGTATATACACGGGCTTGCAGGGGATCGTGCAAAGAAACGGTATGGAAAGGCGGCTATAACCGCCGGCAGTCTGATCGATGAGATCGGTCCGATCATGAGTTCTTATGTATAAAATATAATAGGCAGAGGCGCAGACAAATGAATAAATATAGAAGAATAGAAGCAGATATCAATCTGGATAATATCAGAGAAAATATAAAAATGATGAAGGCATGTGTGCCGGAGAGTATGAAGATGCTTGCCGTGATCAAGGCAGATGCCTATGGCCACGGAGCAGTAGAGGTTTCAAGAGCCCTTTCTGATCTGGCAGACTTTTATGCGGTTGCCTGTATTGATGAGGCGGTAGAGCTACGTCATGCAGGATGTGAGAAGCCGTTGTTGATACTTGGATATACAGACCCATCAGAGTATGATGAACTGATCACATACGATGTAAGACCTGCGATGTATGATAAAGCTGAATGTACCATTCTCTCAGATGATGCGGTAAAGAAAGGGTCAAAAGCAAAGATCCATATCAAGATGGATACCGGTATGAGCCGGATCGGCTTTCAGTGTGATGATGCAGGTATCAATGATATCGTGGAGATCGCGCATATGCCGGGAATTGAGATCGAGGGAATATTTACACATTATTCAAAGGCGGACGAATACGATAAAACAGCTGCAAATGGACAGCTTGCGTTATTCCGGTCTGTGATCCGCAGATTAGAAGAACGGGGTATATCGATTCCTGTAAAGCATATATCAAACAGCGCAGGAATCATGGAGATGGATAATGAAGGCTTTGATATGGTAAGATCCGGTATCGTAACATACGGACTATATCCATCGGATGAAGTCGATCATTCGATCGCGGCACTTAAGCCGGCAATGGAACTACTTGCCAAGGTAGTTCATGTGAAGAATGTGAAAGCAGGAACAGGTATCGGCTATGGATGGACATTTGTCGCACCGCATGATATGAGAATAGCAACCGTGTCTGCCGGTTATGCTGACGGATATCCAAGAGCACAGTCCAATATCGGGCGTGTGATCATTCATGGTAAGTATGCACCGATCACCGGACGTGTCTGTATGGATCAGTTTATGATCGATGTAAGTGATATACCGGAGACGTCAGTCGGTGATACAGTTGTTCTGATCGGAAAATGCGGAGATAAAGAGATCACGGTGGAAGAAGTTGCGGAACCGGCAAACAGCTTCAACTATGAACTGATCTGTAATATCGGAAGACGTGTACCAAGAGTCTATATTAGGGATGGAAAAGAAGTCGGGGAAGTGAATTATCTACGTCGGAACTGAATATCATAGAATAGAATTGGAAATACTTTTCACAACAGAAGATATTAATAAATAAATGGAGTGAAAAGAATTGGTAATCAGAAGAGGCGATATATTTTATGCTGATTTACGGCCTGTCGTTGGTTCGGAACAGGGAGGAGTCAGACCGGTACTTATCATACAAAATGAAGCGGGAAATAAACACAGTTCTACTGTGATCTGTGCAGCGATCACCAGCAAGATGAACAAGGCGAAGCTGCCTACACATGTTGAGATTGATTCCAGTCGGTATGATCTGGCAAAGGATTCGGTTGTGCTGTTGGAACAGGTGCGTACGATCGATAAACAGAGATTAAAAGAAAAAGTATGCCATATGGGAGATGACATTCTGAAAAAGGTAGATATTGCATTAAAGATCAGTCTGGATCTGTATTGATCTTTGTGGCATGGTAATTATAGACATAGTATAATCATACAGTTATACAGATTTCCATATGAATACGGATTATGCAGATTCTCATATGAAAAAATTGACGAATGTTGGAATTAATGATATATTTCCATTATATTTGCATTCGTGTGGAACTAAGAGTGAATGCAGAATGAAACGAACAGGAGAGGTGATTTGTAGACAGAGACTGTCTGGTATATGAAATTATTTAATAACAGAAAAGCTGATGAAGAAAAAGTTGAGGAAGAGATTATTTCCATGGTCAATGAGGGTAATGAACAGGGGCTCATTCATGATGACGAAGTAGAGATGATCACAAATATTTTTGAATTCAGTGAGAAAGAAGTCCGGGATGTTATGACGCCGCGTTCCGATGTAGTTGGAATCGACAAACATACTACAATGGATGAAACGATCAAGATCATGCTGGAGAATAATTATTCCAGATATCCGGTGTTTGATGATGATCTGGACAATATAGTCGGAATCCTTTATTTTAAGGATTTCGTAAAAGCGTATTTAAAGGATAAGAACCAGACGATCGAACAGATCATGGTTGAGCCGATATTTGTGCATCCGACAAAGAATATATCGGAATTATTCAAACGGATGCAGAAAGAGAAAATCCATATGGTTATTGTGGTGGATGAGTATGGTCAGACAGAAGGCATCATAGCGATGGAAGATATTCTGGAAGAAATTGTCGGCAATATTTTTGATGAATACGACGATGATGACGATGATATTGCACTTGCGGGTCATGGATATATCGTGGGCGGCAGAGCAGAACTGGATGAATTGTCGGAACATCTGGGAATTGAGTTTCCGGATGAGGATTTTCAGACACTGAACGGGTTTATGCTGTATGAACTGGGAAGGCTCCCTTATGAGAACGAAAAAATAGATATTACATATAAGGGATATAATTTTGAGACCATTGGGATCAAGGATAAGATGATCGATAAGGTGCGGATAACCAAGGTTGAAAATGAAAATCAGGTATGATATTATGAACCAGTTGGGCTTATAAAGCTTCAAAAAAGAAACCGATATCCGAAAATGGATATTCAAAAGATAGAATTACAGAGTTAAGGAGTAAAAAAATGTCAGGACATTCAAAATTTGCAAATATTAAACATAAGAAAGAAAAGAACGATGCTGCAAAGGGTAAGATCTTTACCATTATCGGTAAGGAAATTGCGATCGCTGTAAAAGAAGGTGGTGCAAACCCTGATAACAACAGTAAGCTTCGTGATGTAATCGCAAAGGCAAAGGCAAACAATATGCCAAACGATACGATCAAGCGTGGTATCGACAGGGCAGCAGGTGATGCAAACTCAGTAAATTATGTTGCTAATACATACGAAGGATATGGTCCGAACGGTACAGCGATCATCGTTGATACTCTTACAGATAATAAGAACAGAACGGCTGCAAATGTAAGAAATGCATTTACAAAGGGCGGCGGAAACGTAGGAACGACCGGTTGTGTATCTTATATGTTTGATAATAAAGGACAGATCATTATCGATAAAGAAGAATGTGATATGGATGCAGATGATCTTATGATGATGGCACTGGATGCCGGAGCTGAGGATTTCAGTGAAGAGGAAGACAGCTTTGAGATCATCACAACACCGGATGATTTCTCAGCAGTCAGAGAGGCTCTTGAAAAAGAGGGAATCAAGATGGCAGAAGCAGAGCTTACCATGATCCCACAGAACTATGTAGATCTGACAGATCCTGAGGTTGTAAAGAAGTTTACAAGAATTCTGGATCTCTTAGATGAAGATGATGATGTACAGGCCGTATATCACAATGCAAATCTTCCGGATGAGGAATAATTATATCGTTCATGCCATTTGTGCATGAAAGAATTTCCACAGAATCCACATGCAATTTTATGTAAGGGGGTGTGGGGATTCTACCATATATGTATGCCAGGCAGGCAGCAGGACGGCAGAAAGCCGTTTGGCAGCACGCCTGGCATATGGTATGTTAAAAACAAATGCAGAGAGCATATATACATTTTACAACAAGAGTAGGAGCGTAGAATGAAGGGAATATTAAGATATTTACGGGACTATAAAAAAGAATCGGTTCTGGCACCATTATTTAAAATGCTGGAAGCCTGTTTCGAACTGCTGATCCCGATCGTAATGGCACATATTATTGATACCGGTATTAAGAATCAGGACATGGGATATGTTCTTCGGATGTGTCTCGTTATGATCGCACTTGGTATCATCGGCCTGAGCTGTTCTCTGACAGCACAGTATTTTTCCGCAAAAGCAGCAACCGGATTCGGAACGGCACTTCGAAGTGATCTGTTCCGTCATATCACAAGTCTTTCTTATAATGAGATCGATACGATCGGAACATCGACACTGCTTACTCGAATGACCAGTGATATCAACCAGATCCAGACAGGTGTCAATCTGGTGCTCCGTTTGTTCTTACGTTCTCCGTTTATCGTATTCGGTGCGATGATCATGTCATTTACGATCGATGTCAAATCAGCCATGACCTTTGTGGTTACAATACCGGCATTGTCGATCGTTGTATTCGGAATTATGCTTGTCAGCATTCCATTGTTTAAGAAGGTACAGGCAAGACTGGATAAGGTCATGCTTCTGACCCGAGAGAATCTGGAAGGTGCCCGTGTGATCCGGGCATTTAACAGACAGCAAAAAGAGGTTGATGAATTCGATAAGTCAACCGATGATCTGATGGATATTCAGTTGTATGTCGGAAGAATCTCGGCATTCTTAAATCCTGTCACATATGTGATCATCAATCTTGCAACTGTTGCGATCATCTGGATCGCAGCCGGACAGACCGATATCGGTATCCTGTCACAGGGTAAGGTTGTTGCACTGATCAACTACATGTCACAGATCTTAGTTGAGCTTGTAAAGCTTGCCAATCTGATCATTAACATCACAAAGTCGATCGCATGTGCAAAGAGAATCAATGTTGTGTTTGATACGAAGCCATCGATCACAGAGGTTGAAGAAGATTCTGCTTTATCAGAAGCACAGAAGGCAGCCGGCCAGGATGTTCCTAAGGTGGTATTTGACAACGTAGCCTTACGGTATGGTAAAGCATCGGAAGATTCACTGACCGGTATATCCTTTACGGCAAAAGCAGGAGAAACGATCGGTATTATCGGTGGTACGGGTTCCGGTAAGAGTTCTCTGGTCAACCTGATTCCGAGATTCTATGATGCAACCGGTGGTGTGGTTAAGATCGATGGTGTGGATGTAAAGGACTATGATCTCCGTTCCCTTCGAATGAAGGTAGGTGTGGTTCCTCAGAAGGCAGTTCTGTTCCAGGGAACGATCGCCGAGAATATCCGCTGGGGTAAAAATGACGCAACGGAAGAAGAGATCAATGAGGCACTTACAATCGCACAGGCAAAAGAATTCGTTGATCAGAAACCAGATGGCATGAACTTTAAGATCACACAGGGTGGTAAGAATTTATCCGGTGGGCAGAAGCAGCGTCTTACGATCGCAAGAGCAGTTGTAAGAAAGCCTGAGATCCTGATCATGGATGACAGTGCATCGGCACTTGACTTTGCAACAGATGCAGCCCTTCGTCGTGCGATCAAAGAGCAGACAAAGGGTATGACAGTATTTATTGTTTCCCAGCGTGCATCGACGATCATGGGAGCCGATCAGATCATCGTATTAGATGATGGACAGGTTGCAGGTATCGGAACCCATGAAGAATTGTTACAGTCCTGTGAGGTATATCAGGAGATCTGTCAGTCACAGTTATCGGAAAATGAAGTATCCGGTAAAATGACTTCTGCCGGAAATGCAATGGCATAGGAAGGAGGAAGCGACGATGAGTAAAAAAGAAAAAAGTACGTCTGTCAATAAGAAAACACTTGGCAGAATATTAAAGTATATCAAACGATACAGTTTCTTAGTTGTCCTTTCCCTGATCTGTGCAGCGATATCCGTTGTTCTGACCTTATATGCACCGATCATTACCGGACATATGGTAGATAAGATCGTCGGAAAAGGAGCCGTTGATTTCGGAGCATTAAAGACACTGGCAATCCGTTTTGTGATTGTAGTTGCGGTTACGGCAGTCTGCCAGTGGATCATGAATATATTGAATAATAAAGTTACCTATCATGTTGTAAATGATGTCCGTACATCTGCATATAAGAAGTTAGAACAGCTTCCGTTATCCTATGTGGATTCTCACACCCATGGTGATATCGTAAGTCGTGTGATCGCAGATGTAGACCAGTTTTCAGATGGTCTGCTGATGGGTTTTACACAGTTATTTACCGGGGTTATGACTATCGTTGGAACGCTTTGTTTCATGTTATCGATTAACGTTGTGATTACGGTTGCGGTTGTTGTGATCACTCCGGTTTCTCTGTTTGTTGCGGCATTTATCGCAAAGAAAACCTACCATATGTTCAGAAAGCAGGCAGAGATCAAGGGTGAGATGACATCACTTGTTAATGAGATGGTAGAAAACCAGAAGGTTGTAACAGCCTTTTCCATGGAAGAAAATGTAAATGGCAGCTTTAACGAAGTAAATAAGAGATTGAATAAGGCCGGACTGGATGCGACCTTCTTCTCATCCATTACCAATCCGTGTACCCGTTTTGTAAACAGCTTAGTATATACCGGCGTTGGCATCATCGGTGCGGTCATGGCGATCAAGGGAAGAATATCCGTTGGTCAGCTTACCAGCTTTTTAAGCTATGCAAACCAGTATACAAAGCCATTTAATGAGATCTCAGGCGTCGTAACGGAGCTTCAGAATGCACTTGCATCCGCAGCCAGAGTATTTGAGCTGATCGATGAAGAACCGGAGATCGCGGAGCCTGCGGATGCCTATGTGATCGAGAAAGCAGATGGACAGGTGGATCTGTCTCATGTGGATTTCTCTTATAATAAAGATGTAGAACTGATCAAGAATCTGAATCTGAAGGTTGAACCGGGTAAGCGTGTAGCGATCGTCGGACCGACCGGATGTGGTAAGAGTACCGTTATCAATCTTTTAATGCGGTTCTATGATGTAGATGCCGGAGCCATTTCTGTAGATGACCATGATATCCGTCAGGTAACGAGAGAGAGCCTTCGTGATAACTATGGTATGGTTCTTCAGGAGACCTGGTTAAAGACCGGAACGATCAAGGAGAATATCGCATACGGAAGACCGGATGCGACGGATGAGGAGATTATAGAAGCAGCAAAACAGTCCCACGCACACAGCTTTATCAAGCGTTTGCCGGAGGGGTATGATACCATGATATCAGAGGATGGCGGCGGACTGTCACAGGGACAGAAACAGCTCTTATGTATTACCAGAGTTATGCTTGATCTGCCACCGATGCTGATCCTTGATGAAGCAACATCATCGATCGATACAAGAACCGAGATCCGGATCCAGCGTGCATTTGCGAAGATGATGAAGGGAAGAACGAGCTTTGTCGTAGCGCATCGTTTGTCAACGATAAAAGAATCTGATATTATACTGGTTATGAAGGATGGACATATCATAGAGCAGGGTAATCATGAATCACTTTTAGCACAGAAAGGATTCTATTACACCCTTTACAATTCACAGTTTGCACATTAGTAGGAACTAAAAATTTGTATTTATATAAAGGAGACAGGAAGATGAAAGTTAGTGAAAGCGGATATACAAAAGACGAATTACTTGACATAGTAGACAAATACCTCGCTGAGCAGTCCAGAAGATGGAATTTTATTGAAGAAAAGGGAGACGGCATGTATGTGTACGATGAGGAAGGAAATGAATATCTTGACTTCTTCGGCGGCATCGCAGTAAACAGTACCGGTAACTGTAACAAGAAAGTTGCGGCAGCAATCGCAGACCAGTGCCAGAATGTGATCCATGCATCCAATTACGCATATACACTTCCTATGATCCTGCTTGCAAAGAAGATTTGTGAGACGATCGGTATGGAGAAGGTTCTGTTCCAGAATTCAGGAACAGAGACAAATGAAGCAATGATCAAGATGGCAAGAAAATACGGAACCGATCATTACGGACCGGAGCATTATCATATCGTTACAGCCATTAACAGCTTCCATGGCAGAACCTATGGAGCGTTATCAGCAACCGGACAGCCGGACAATGCATGTCAGATCGGTTTCAAGCCGATGCTTCCGGGCTTTACATATGCAGAGTTCAATAATCTTGAGGATTTCAAGAACAAATGTACCAAAGACACAGTTGCAATCATGGTAGAGCCTGTTCAGGGCGAGGGTGGTGTATATCCGGCAACGGAGGAATTCTTAAAAGGACTTCGTGCTTACTGTGACGAGACCGGCATCCTGTTATTATTCGATGAGGTACAGACCGGATGGGGCAGATGCGGAGATACGATGGCATTTATGACCTATGGAGTGAAGCCTGATATGGTATCTATGGCAAAAGCGATCGGCGGCGGTATGCCGATCGGCGCACTTTGTACATCAGCAGAGCTTGCAAGTGCATTTACACCGGGGGCACACGGTTCTACTTATGCAGCCAATCCTGTATGCTGTGCAGCCGCACTTGCAGAGATCGATGAGATCTTAGACAATCATCTTGCAGAGAATGCAAAAGAGACAGGAGCTTATTTTGCAGAACAGCTTTATTCCCTTCCGTATGTGAAGGAAGTACGCGGACGCGGACTTCTGGTTGGCGTTGAATTCACCAAACCAATCGCAAACGAAGTAAAGCATCTGGCTGTTGAGAACAGACTGTTGATCACAGCGGTAAGACCAAATGTGATCCGTATGGCACCGCCATTGATCGTAACAAAGGAACAGTGCGATAAGGCTGTTCAGATCCTGATCAAATGTGTGTCAAAGGCAGCAGAAGAAGCAGATGCATAAGGAGGTAACAGAAGATGGGAAGAACCGCAGAAGAAATGGAAGATGTAACACTTCTCGGCAATAAGAATGTAAAATACAGCATGGACTATGCACCGGAGATGTTACAGACCTTTATCAATAAACATCAGGACAATGATTATTTTGTCAAGTTCAATTGTCCGGAATTTACCAGCTTATGTCCGATCACGGGACAGCCGGATTTTGCAACCGTATATATCTGTCTCTTATACACATCTCCGAGCCCACGAGACTAAGGCGAATCTCG
>ERZ1026945.606-NODE-606-length-11648-cov-3.486242_pt1 | contig 11648 bp, 7 predicted proteins | sample MGYA00519304_ERZ1026945 | MGnify/ENA primary metagenome ERZ1026945 (study PRJEB26926, sample SAMN06164619) | human gut metagenome | biome: ENVO:00009003; feature: ENVO:2100002; material: ENVO:00002003 | host: Homo sapiens | place: USA | collected 2012 ...
GATGGTGAACGTCCCCCTGGAACTGATAGGGAAGCCTGCGAGCGATGCCGCCGCCCGAGCCGAGGCTGCCGCCAAGAAAGCGGAAGGAGCCGTAGCCGGGCTGGAGGAAAAGACCCAGGCCGCCACGGAAGCCGCAACCAAGGCCAACGAAGCGGCAGCCAAGGCAGAAAACGCCGCTGCCAAGGTGGAACAGACTACGGCAGCAGCCATCGGCGGGGCTACCGCACGCTTTTCCTCATGGATGGAAACCGGAAACGTTTTACCTGACAAGTGTACCAAGCCGGGCGGCAGCGTGGTGTATGTGGCCGGTGCCGGGAAATTCGCCTACCACATGGACTCCACCCTGTACGGGGACTGGGACGTGGCGGGTGTGCCCCCTGCCGGCATGTTCATGAATGCGGACCGGTCAGGCATATTGCCGGACAAGCTTTACCTGCTGGGCGATGCCGTATATACCGGAACAGAAGGCCGCCTGAGGCTACTTTCCTACCGGCATGAGGTGATGAGCGGGGAAGCCTATGAGGCACTGCAGGACAAGGATGCGAATACGCTGTATCTGATTTATGAGGAGGATTGACGATGATAACCATAGGCGGTAAGGAAATAACGGCTGCGTATGTGGGAAAACGTGCCCTGTCGGCTGTTTATGCCGGGGCAAGGCTGGTATGGTCCGCAATCAGCAGCTGTTTCGGACTTGGATACTGGAAAGGCGACGAGCCGTGGAACGGGTCGGACGCATGGAACGGTAGCAGTAAAACTGATAAATGAATGATTATTATAAAAGGACAGTATTATGGCAAAAAGGAAAATAAGCGGAATCATCAACGCGACTGAACATCCGATGAATCTTGAAACACCGTGGAACCAGAAACAGCCGGACGGCACCTATCATGCCTATGCCGGGGACGATGTAGAAGCGTTTCTGAAGAAAGAGCTGTCAAACCGTACCCCAACCGAGGAACTGGTGAGCGGCGAGACGAAGCCCCCTACATCCGGAACGGTGTTTGATGCAATGGTGGGTACGGTGACGGACGTGGATGTGCAGGACAGTGAGGACGGCACCCAGTATGTGATGACCGTCAAGCAGAAGGATAACCAGGGCGGCGAGAGCTCGAAGGAAGTGCGCTTTTCCAAGTACACGGATGACGACAAGGTGGTGGTGAACATCGACCTGACAGACAGCGGCGGCGCGGGACTTCCCTCCCAGCAGTACCTGGCACTGGGAAGCGGCTTTGTGGTGAAATACTCCGTAGGTGTGGGCACTGCCGGTGGCGGTACGGTGGACGGCTACAGCGACCTGAAAGCCCGCGTGATTGTGAAACGCGGTTCGACCGTGATCAGTGAGTTCCAGGATGCGGAGTTTGTGGGTGTGACAGCCGGACAGGCTTATACCTTTGACGCTTCGCCCTACCTGACGGATGCCACCGCCTATACCGTGCAGGTGGAGGCACAGGCTACCTACCAGGGCGGCACGCTGATGAAGACAGCCACGGCCAAGGTGACCATGGTGGCCATGACGCTGGAGACGACTTACTCGGTGGGCAACGGGCTGGCCGACGGCGGATACCGGAACGACGTGAACATCCCCTTTACGGCCAAGGGTACGAGCGGCGAGAAGAACATCTACTACCGTGTGAACGGCAGCCAGGCTTTTACCCTCGGTCTTTCTGCCGGCAGCGGGGTGCAGCAGAAGAACGTGACTATCCCGCTGACGCAGATGCAGGAAGGTACGAACGTGGTGGAAGCCTACGCACAGCATGAGAACTCCGGTGTGGTGAGCCAGGTGCATTACATTACGCTGCTGAAGGCAGGCGGCGGTGTGACGGCCTATGCCGGCATGATGTTCAGCCACCGGGCGGCAGGGTTCCAGCGCGACTGGAAACGCCCGGTGCTGGAGGCAGAGCAATTTACGGCATGGAGCTTTTCGTATGCCGGCTATGACCGCGATGCGTACACGGCCCGCGTGAAAGTAACGAATCAGGGCAGTGTGGTGAAGGAAGACCTGCTGCAGCGCGGCGAGACCGGCAGCTACGGGCGGACGAACGTAAATGTGGAACCGCTGGACTACCGCGTGTCGTGCGGTGATGCCGTGCTTGAGGTGAAGGTGAACACGACATCGCACCCCGACATTGAAGCTACGCTGGCACCGGATGCCGTGTGTACGTTTGATGCCTTCGGGCGCAGCAACACGGAAAACAACCCGGCAAGCTGGGTGAGCGGTGACAAGCGGATGGAGTTCCGGGACGTGCTGTGGAGCGTGAACGAATACGGGGCAGGTAGCGGCTGGCACAAGGACCGCCTGCTGCTGGCCGGCGGTGCTGGCATGACCCTGACCGCCGACGGCGGTTATCGTCCCTTCAACGAGGCGGACAAACCCGAGGGATTTGCCATCCGTGACGTGGGCATGACGCTGGAGATAGAATACAGTACGGCCAACGTGACGGACACGAATGCCGAGCTGATCACCTGCCTGGGGCAGCTGGACAACGGCAACCGGTACGGGCTGATTGTGACCCCGGAAGAGGCCAAGTTCCTGACCGGTGTGGTGACCGAGGCGATGGATGCCGGACAGGTGCTGCGCTATGAGGACTCGGTGGGTACGAAGTTCCAGCCGGGCACGAACATCCGCATTACCTACGTGTTCTACCCGAACGTGCAGACGAACGAACAGCGCACGCTGATCGGCTTTTATGTGAACGGTGAAGAATCGGCAGCTTCCAAATGGCTGGACAAGGTGAACTTCAACATCCAGAGCCAGCTGGAGTTCAAGTCAACGGGTGCGGACCTGAACGTGAAGAGCGTGCGCATCTACAACAAGGCGCTGACATCGGACGAGGTGCTGAACAACTATATCGTGGACCGCAACCACCTGGAAGATGCCGACGGGGAACCGGGCGTGCGCTCTCTGGATGAGGACAACCGCGTGCTGAACGAGGGAGACACGGTGAGCATGGAGAAGCTGATGGGACTGATGAAGAAGCGCCGGAACTCGATCCTGGTACTGATAGGTACGGGCAGCGTGGGCAGTGAGGTGCCGAGCGAGAGCGACACGCTGAACGTGATGGATGCGCTGGCCCAGCTGAACAACAAGAAGGCCAACAAACTGTGCCGGGAAGTGAGATTCTACAACGGCGAGAACCGGGCGCTGGACTGGATAGCCCGTGACATTTATCTGCGTATTCAGGGTACCAGCTCGGTGAACTATGCCCGCAAGAACCTGCGCTTCTACTTCCAGAAGACAGCCAGCGGATATACGGCACGGATGACCTACGGCGAGATAGACGGCAACGGGCAGCAGAGCAACCCGACAGCTACAGAGGGCAAGAAGAACCTGTTCCGGCTGCGGGGCAACTCGGTGGGCGCAAAACTTGCCTGTGCGAAATGTGACTTTTCAGACTCCTCCATGACGACCAACACGGGCGGTGCGAAGTTCATTCATGACGGCATGAAGGAAATGGGCATTCTGACCCCTGCCCAACAGTATGCCGCCGACCATGCAGATACGTGCAAGGAAGATATACGCTCGGCCATTGACGGCTTGCCCTGTGACCTGTTTGTGGCCAAGAGTGTGGACGAGGACCTGACCTATTACGGCCAGTACAACATGAACAACGAGAAGAGCGACAGCTACCCGATATTCGGCCAGGACAAGACTATCGGCGGCGAGCAGTGGGGAACCGGTGACACCCTGAACTACCTGCAGGCAAACGGCGACCGGCCGAAGGAATACCTGCCCATCTGCATCGAGACGCTGAACAACTCGAATGACCTGTGCCTGTTCCGGTGGCTGCCGTCCACGGAGCCCGACCATACGGACTTCATGGATTTCAACTTTGACGGCGGTTTCGAATTCAACCATCCGAAAGACGTGTTCTGGAACGATGGCGGTGGGGATGCCGAAGAAGAACCGAACATCAAGGAACACTTGGGCACCGGTGACAAGTATGACAAGATGTACAAGGCCCTGGACCGCATGATGAGTTTCCTTTACAGATGTGTGAAGGAAACGCCTGCAGGCAAGGGCATGACCTATAACAAGGAGTCGCACACGTTTGACGGGGTGGACTATGAGGATGACGGAAACAAGTTCCCGACCGCGAAATGGGTGAGCCCGACCTTCAGGAAGGAAGCCGGGAAGTATTTCAACCTGCCCAACCTGGCTGCCTACTACCTGTATGTACAGTTCAACCTGGGCGTGGACCAGCTGGCAAAAAACATGCTGGTGCGGACGTGGGACGGTGTGATGTGGTGGATAACCTATTACGATGGTGACTGCCAGCTGGGTTCGGACAACAAGTCGTTCCTGACCGGGAAGTATGACGACAACCGGCAGACGAAGCGCGACGGGGCCTATGTGATGCAGGGGCACAACAGCTGGCTGTGGAACCTGATACTGGGCAACATGGGCAATCTGCTGGAGGAGGTGATGACCAAGGGCGTGAACGGCGGTACCAGCTTCATGAGTGCCTTCAGTATCCAGAAAGCCATTGACCACTTCGATACCGAGCAGATGAAGAAGTGGTGCTCGCGCCTGTATAACAAGTCCGGCATATTCAAGTATGTGTATCCGTTCCTGAACGAAATGCCGGTGGGTGCGGACGGTGCGAAACAGACCTATCCGCAGATCTACGGTCTGAAGGGTTCGCTGAAAGCGCACCGGAACTATTTCATTCAGCGCCGGTACGACCTGAAGCAGGTGGAGTACGGCTATGTATCTACGCTGGGTGCCCAGTTCTACCAGAGTACGGCATCGCTGGACAAGGCTTATAAACTGAAACCGATGCAGTACCGGCTGACCATCCCTTACCGTGTGCAATTGTCCACCAGCAATGGCGTACAGGCTGACAGCGGTGTGGTGGACGCGGACGTGCTCCACTCCCTGCAGCTGACCCGTGCCTTCGGTGAGAACGACCCGCTGAAGATAGTGGGTGCGGGCAAAATCAAGGAATTGGTGTGGCATGAGGATGCGTTCGCCATCGGCTTCAACTTCGGTCTGCTGACCTCGTTGGTCAAACTGGACATGAGCGTGGAGAAAGCCAGCGGGTACCGGAACGGCTCGTTCATGGCCTCGACCAACGGGATGCTGCTTCTGGAAGAAGTGAACATGCGGAATAACCTGCTGGCCCGGAACGGGGACAACGGAAACGTGGCCACCCTGGATTTGAGCTGGCAGGGGCGGCTGAAGAAACTGGACGTAAGAGGTACGGGACTGACCCGCGTGAAGCTGGCTACCGGTGCGCCCGTTGTGCAGTTATGCCTGCCGGACACGATTGAGGAACTGTTCCTGGAATATCTGACCAAGCTGTCCGATAGTGGCCTGATACTGGAAGGGATCAATAATGTGCGGGGCTACCGCTACACCAACTGCCCCGGCATCGACGGGTTTGCCATGCTGGAACGCCTGCACCAGGCCAAACTGAACGGCAGCGGCAAGCTGGAGCGCTTTGTGCTGGAGATAGACCGGGAAGACGACGGAAGCCTGCTGAAGAAGTATTTTGACTACGGAACGTACACGCAGACGGGTGCCGTGGATGACAGGCATTCGGGACTGAGGGGCAAGCTGACCCTGACGAAGTATCTGGCTGATGAGGAATTGGAGAAGTATGCCGCCCGTTATCCGGAACTGACCATCAAGCAGCCGCCCTATACGATGATTGAGTTTGACGACAGTGTGGCCGACGATGCCAACATTTCGAACCTGGACAACAAGACGGGGTACAAATACGGCAATACGTACAAAATGAGCGGGCATGTGAATGCCATCCTGTCCAAGCGCCACCGCGTACTGGCCAAGGTGACCAAGATGCCAACGAGCCGGAAGGTGGAGATAGCCGGGCAGCAGGTGGAAGTGAACAACCCGGACGGGGAGATGACCTATTTCCCCCTGCATGACGAAAGCTCGAACTTCTATGCCGATGCGGAGGATATGAACGACTGTACGGTGGCGAAGCTGGACGGCAGCGAGGGAGACTGGATGATGTATGAACCGTTTTACTGGAGCAAAGGCATCAACGACTATCTGAACAACAAGAAGTACGCCTGCTACAGCAGTTATCCGGAGGACGAAATGCCCCCTGTTCCGGAGGCGACAGTACTGACGCTGGATGCCATCAAGGAAACGCAGGGCGGCTGGCTGGGTGAACGCAAGATCATGAGCGGAAAACCTACGTTGATGGAATCCTATACGACGGACAAGGCTTATTCCGTGTGCAAAGTGAACGTGTCGGGTTACAGACGTGTCCGCTTCCCGAGCGTTCCCGGCACGGGGCTTATCGGCAGTGTGTTTGTGGATGATGCAGGAAGCATCCTGAAGAGTATTGTGGTGCCGACCATCGGCTTGAAATTTGAGGCCGGCATGTATCTGATAGCAGACGTTCCGGAGCGTGCGACAGCCCTGCATTTCTCCATTCTGAATACGGCTGAGTTTGACCATGTGGTACTGAGCAACAGCGACAAGATAGAAGACATGGAACCGGATTGGGTGGCCAATGAGGAGCATCTGTGTGCCGTAGTGGGCAGTTCAGTAGTGGGAAGCAAACTGCGTGCCTGCATCACCGGAGCTTCGACCACGGCAAGCATGACCTGGACAGACTTCCACTATTACAGCCAGCAGCGTGGTATGCAGCAGATAGATGCGCTGATGCACAGCCGCATTGCGAATCTGAGCTATGCCCGTTACGGGCGCAGGGATATGCAGGAACAGTGCGGTGCCGGACAGCATACCAACAACCGCACGACAGGCGGAACGGCAGAGCATGGGATGACAGACACCATCGGCTACGATGAAGCGTATGTCATCAACAACAAAATCACGAATTCGCTGATTGACGGGCTGGTGCACCAGTATGCCTGGTATAAGAGTCGGGACGAATACGGACAGGCGACTGTGGTGCAGGTGAACAACATCTGCTGCCTGGGCTATGAGGACATCTACGGCAACAAGTATGACATGATGGACGGCGTGGATCTGCCGAACGACAGCGGCAACGTGGGCAAATGGCGCATCTGGATGCCGGACGGCACGGTGCGCTGGGTGCAGGGCAAAACGGCCAGTGACCAATGGATAACAGGCGTGGCACACGGCAAGTATATGGACATGGTTCCGGTGGGTAATCTGAACGGATCGTCTTCTACTTACTATACCGACATGTACTGGATAAGCACCGCCACAGTCCGTGTGGTCTATCGCGGGTACAGCTATGCGAGTGCGCATGGCGGTGTGTCGGCTGCGTATGCGGTTTACGATGCTTCGAGCACGCATGCGCATGTCGGCTCTCGTCTGGCCTTCCGCGGCAAAATCGTCCGGGCGCAAAGCGTGGCAGCGTATAAGGCGATACGTGAGGTGGCGTAATCGCAAAGCGCCAAAGCGTGAAGCGAAGCGACTAAAACGAAAGAACGGGATTCGGATGGTTTCCGAATTCCGTTTAAAAGGTATTCAAATACCGGCGAAGCCGGTCGAAAAAAATTAGAAAATCAAGGTATATGAAAAAGATTATCGCATTTCTTAAAACGAGTAACCGCTACAAGCATCTTGTTGGCGGTCTGTTGGTAGGCCTGCTTGGATTTACTCCTTGGACAGCCCTTTATGCTGCAGTTGTTGCAGCTTCCTGTATGGAACTGAAAGATACCCTTCGGGGAAGTCTATGGGACTGGATTGATTGGGGACTCACCATTGCGGGTGGCGGTATATCCGTCTTATTTTGGCTGATAGTGTAATCCGTTTTAGCTGTTAAATCAGTAACTTTGCAGTCGGTAGAGCTTCCCGATAGTCCGTGTGGTCTATCGCGGGTACAACAATGCGAACGCGAATGGCGGTGTGTCGAATGCGAATGCGAATAACGATGCTTCGAACACGAATGCGAATGTCGGCTCGCGTCTGGAAATCTAATTAATCGGCGTACAGCACCGGGGACGTGTCCCCAATGCAGTGCCGAGGGAAGCAAGCCACAGCAACAGCACCCATTAGGGTGGAAAGCTGAAAAATCACGCGTCGTGTGGAGTTTGGTAGGCTGTTATCAGTTCGAAGAAGTCAGACCCGGGGAAAGGAAGGCCCTTATCTTCTGTTTTTACTAACCAACAGCAGAACCGTATGCGCAGGGAAGGATATATCATAGAGGAAATCATCGAATACTCCAATATGTCGGAGGCTTTCGATGCCGTACTGCGCGGAACGGATCGTAAGGAATCAATCCAAGGGAAAAAGCTACTTGCACATAGGGAGGAAGTTATATCCAAACTTACTGCTGCCATTGAAAACGGTTCGTTTCAACTTGGTGGGTACCATGAGACGGAAATCAAAGAGTATGGCAAAAGTCGCATCTTGCAGATTTTATCCATGTATGACCGCATTGCGGTATATGCCGTAATGAACGTGGTGGATCGTCACCTGCAGAAGCGCTATATCCGGACTACCGGAGCCAGCATTAAACGCCGTGGCACTCATGATCTGATGCACTGCATACGTACCGATCTGCAAAAAGACCCGGAAGGCACGCTGTATGCCTACAAGTTTGACATCCGCAGATTCTACGATAATGTGCGGCAGGATTTTGTGATGTGGTGCTTCCGCAGGATATTCAAGGACGAAAGGCTGTTGGTGCTGCTGGAGCGGTTCGTGACAATGCTGCCGGAGGGTATCAGTTTCGGACTGCGCAGTTCACAGGGAGCAGGCAACCTGCTTCTGTCTGTATTTTTAGACCACTATCTGAAGGATAAGTACGGGGTTCGTTATTACTATCGCTATTGCGATGACGGACTGGTACTCGGCAAAACGAAAGCGGAATTGTGGAAGATTCGTGATGTTATTCACGGGCAAATGGAGAAAATAGACTTGGAGATCAAGCCGAATGAACGGGTGTTTCCTGTAGAAGAAGGCATTGATTTCCTTGGCTATGTTATCCGGCCTGACTATGTGAGATTGCGGAAACGTATCAAGCAGAAGTTTGCCCGGAAGATGCACGATGTAAAATCGAGAAAAAGACGGCGGGAACTGATTGCCAGTTTCTACGGCATGACGAAACACGCCGACTGCAATAAGTTGTTTAAAAAATTAACAGGCAAAGAAATGAGAAGTTTTAAAGACTTGAATGTCGCTTACAAGCCGGAGGACGGCAAGAAGCGATTTCCCGGCGTGGTGGTAAGCATCCGGGAACTGGTAAACTTACCGATTGTAGTGAAGGACTTCGAAACAGGTATCAAGACCGAGCAGGGAGAAGACCGCTGTATTGTGGCCATTGAAGTGAACGGTGAGGCAAAGAAGTTCTTCACCAACAGCGAGGAAATGAAGAATATTCTCGCACAAGTGAAAGAAATGCCGGATGGCTTTCCGTTTGAAACGACCATCAAGACAGAGACCTTCGGCAAAGGTAGAACCAAATACGTGTTTACATGAGAAGAGTTGAAGGAAGTGCCGGTGTGTCGCTGATGGAATGCACGAACCCGGTTAAAGACAAATGGCGCATCCGCTGGGATGTGCAGGAGAAAGAGAACGGCTCTGCCTCCTACATGGAAGAGGAGTTCGGGCATAAGCCCACTGATGAGGAAATCCGCACATTGGTTATGTCCTGGTATAATAGCCAGACTGATGCAGCTATCCTGTCCGGCTTCGTGTACAATGGTGCCCATGTATGGCTTTCTACGGAGAACCAGTACAACTATAAGGTTGCATACGATTTAGCCGTTCAGACGGGCGGAGAAACCCTACCGGTGACGTTTAAGTTTGGTTCGGATGAACAACCGGAATACCATACTTTTACCCAGTTAGATGAACTGAAAGACTTCTATACAAAAGCAGTAGGATTCATTCAGAAAGTTCTGGCTGAAGGCTGGGAAAAGAAGGATAAGTTCAATTTGGATTTGTACCGGATTGAATGATTGACAATCCCTTCGGGGGAGGGATAAAAAAAGCCCCCGGCCTGTTAATATAGACGCCAATCATTTATTAACACAAAACGCCACGAGAGTGCGCGACCGGGGGCAATGCCCTCTGCCGCACTCTCGTGGCGTTTTTACGCATTAAATAAATGATTGGCATTGCAAAAGTACAAAAATGATTGGATATGACATTGTTTGAAGCACTTAAATTTAACAGAAAACCGCTTGAATTGCTTATAAGTTTGGGCGGCAAGCAGGATGACCTTCGATTCATAGACTTATATACAGAGTATGAGGTCATGAAAAATCGGGGTGAGAAGACCACTTATGCGGTGGCTTTTTTGGCAAATAAATATTCAGTAAGCGAACGCAAGGTGTATGATATTATCAAACGGTTTGGAAAGCACTGCACGCTCGGTGCAGTGTGATTAATATGCCGGAGATACCTTGTGTTATCTGATGGGGCTAACTTTGCACAGACAAAAATCAATAGCTTATGAATAAGTATTACCAGACATTAGACAAGATACTCCAAACGGGCAAGACCCAAACCAACAAGAAAGGCTGTATCAAATACCTATTGAACGAAAGGCTCATGCTGACCCCAGCTGATTTACTTGATATATTTGAATGCCATGGGATAGCCAGAAAGAAACTGAAAGAAGAATTGAAACTGTTTATGCAGGGTATTCGGGATGTGGAAAGATATAAGGAGGCAGGTATTACCTGGTGGGACTATTGTGGCCATACCCTTGTGAATAGCTACCCCACTTACTTTGAAAAGCTTCCACCCCTTATAGCCAAGATTAATCAGGAAAAACGCAACAGCAAGAACTATGTTCTGTTCCTTGGAGAGACCGGGGTGGAAAGCAACCAGGCACCCTGCCTGAGCCTTGTGCAGTTCCAGATTGATGAGGGGGAACTGGTATTATCCGCATACCAGCGCAGTTCTGATGCCAACCTTGGGCTTCCGGCTGATATTTATCATCTTTATCTGATGGCAAGACAGGTGGAACTTCCTTTGAAATCCATAACTCTTAACCTTGGGAATGTGCATATATATGAAAATAACATTGACCAGACTCTGGAACTGTTATCCGGAGTTGAAAATATTAAATTTGAATTGAACGTATGACGAAAATGAATCTGTCGGCACCGCTGCCATTTGTGGGCCAAAAAAGAATGTTTGCCAAAGAATTTATAAAGGTATTGGACCAGTTTCCTGATGATACCGTTTTTGTGGATCTGTTTGGTGGCTCGGGGTTACTTTCCCATATTACCAAAAGAATGAAACCAACTTCCACTGTTGTCTATAACGATTTTGATAACTACCGATTTAGGCTGGCTCATATTCCACATACAAATAAGCTTTTAGCCGACATTAGAACGCTGGTAGGGGATTCGGTACCCAAACATAAGGCAATCAAAGGAAAGCTGAGGGAATGCGTTTTAAAGCGTATTGAAGAAGAGGAAGCGAGTGTGGGGTACGTGGACTTCATTACTCTATCGTCATCCCTTATGTTCTCTATGAAATATAAGTTGTCTGTGGAGGAAATGAGCAAGGAAGTTCTTTATAACAATATCCGTAAGAATGGATACCCTGAATCATTGGACTATTTAGAAGGGCTGGAAATCGTTTCATGCGACTACAAAGAGGTCTATAATCAATATAAGGACGTACCTGGAGTGGTGTTTTTAATTGATCCCCCTTATCTATCCACTGACTGTCTCTTATACACATCTCCGAGCCCACGAGACTAAGGCGAATCTCGTAT
>ERZ1026945.609-NODE-609-length-11624-cov-4.863687_pt1 | contig 11624 bp, 7 predicted proteins | sample MGYA00519304_ERZ1026945 | MGnify/ENA primary metagenome ERZ1026945 (study PRJEB26926, sample SAMN06164619) | human gut metagenome | biome: ENVO:00009003; feature: ENVO:2100002; material: ENVO:00002003 | host: Homo sapiens | place: USA | collected 2012 ...
TCTCGTGGGCTCGGAGATGTGTATAAGAGACAGGTACAAAAAGTATCTTGCAGAACTGCAGAACTATGGTATGGTGGAGCTTTCGCAGAAGATGCTGGAGGTGCAGGATCCCGCCCAGTGCATCCGAATGTTCCAGCTGAAGAAACTGACCCTGAAAAAGGGCGAAGATATGTTCCAGAAGCTTTCCACGGTGTATTATTCCAGCATGGCACAAGGCTGTAGTCTGGCGGTGATGATCGATGTGCCAGAAGGAAATGCCGGTGCCAATATCTATCTGGGCGTTCGCGAGGATCCCCTGAAACAGAGCATGAAGAGCCGCAAGCTGGAAATTTCCAGCAAGGCGTTGCAGAAAGTGCTGCTCTCCAACTTCCCCGGTTCCGATATAAAAGGCATTTCTCCGGAGGCGGGAAAAAAACTGTTGGAAGAAGCCTTTGGCGAAGAGCAGGAGGCGGTGGCCTCAGTGTCCTGTGTGGCAGCTCTGCGCGATAAGTCTAAAACGGAAGATAAAGCCTTTGTGCAGGGCATCGAGCGCTTTATGGACGCGATGGAAGGAGAAAAGTATACTGCGCTGTTTTTGGCAGAACCTGTTTCCAATGAAACGCAGGCGGCTATCCGCAGCGGGTATGAAAATCTGTACAGCACTCTTTCGCCCTTCCGCAAGAGTACATGGTCTTATACCGAGAATCAGAGCACTGCTGTGATGGAGAGCCTGTGCAGTGGAACTTCCCATACCATCAGCGATACTGTCAGCACGACTACAACGGACGGTACGAACCAGTCCTCTTCGGTGACGGACGGCACACAGAAAACGAAAGGGGTCAGCGGCGGTATCAACGGCGGTGTCGGCAGCAGCTTCGGCACCTCGGTCACAAAAATCTCGCCGGTGGTTGGCGGCATTGCAGGCATTCTGGGTCTGGGCGGCTTGGCAGCTTCGGCCCTGATTCCGGGCGCGGGGGCCGTCATCGGCCCGCTGCTTGGCACGGCGGGCAGGGCCATAGGAGGCATGACGCCAGCCAGAACGGCTTTCAACAGCATCGCCCGGAACATCGGAGGCTCCATGGGCGTAAACGCCTCGCGGGGTACCAGCCACTCTACCACCGAGCAGACCGGCACTTCGCACAGCACCTCCGATGGAACGTCGCATGGAACATCGGACACCACCAGCCAGCAGGAGAGCCACGGCACAACGGACACCCGCGGCACGGGCCGTACTCAGCAGGTGGAACTGTGCAATAAATCGGTGGAGGAACTGCTGGAACGCATTGAAAACCAGCTCAAGCGTGTAAAGGAAAGTGAAGATTATGGCTGCTATAACTGTGCAGCGTATTTCCTTTCGTCTACTCAATCCACAGCACTTTTGGCGGCCAACACTTACCGCGCATTGATGGTAGGCGAGGGCTCCTCGGTGGAGAGCGGTGCCGTCAATGTGTGGAAGAACAATGAGGCAGAAGTGGCACAGCTGCGGGAATATCTCAAGCGGTTCATGCAACCGGTCTTTGCTCGCCCGCTATGGGAGAATGCGCCGGATAGTCTGCTTTATACACCTGCAACGCTGGTCAGCGGGCGGGAACTGCCGATGCATCTTGGCTTGCCCACCCGCTCAGTGCACGGCTTGCCAATTATTGAGCACGCGGAGTTTGGCCGCAATGTGCCGGATGAGGCAATGCCGGATGAGGACAAGATGAATCTGGGCAAGATTTACCACATGGGCAAAGAGGAAGCGGCAGGACTACTCTTGAACCGGCAGGCGATGGCTTCCCACACATTCATCACTGGCTCGACCGGCACAGGCAAATCCAATGCGGTCTACCATCTGCTGGATGAGATCACAAAGAACGGACAAACGACGTTTCTTGTGGTGGAACCAGCCAAGGGCGAATACAAGAACGTGTTCGGCAATTGTACAGATGTGCAGGTGTTTGGTACAAACCCCAGAGAAACGCCGCTGCTGCGCATGAACCCCTTTGCGTTCCCTGAGAATATCCATATTCTGGAACATATTGACCGTCTGGTGGAGATATTCAACGCCTGCTGGCCGATGTATGCAGCCATGCCAGCGGTGCTGAAGGATGCTATTGAGCGCAGCTATCAGAAAGTAGGCTGGGATCTGCGCAATTCGGAGAGCGAGAAGGGAGTTTTCCCAACCTTCTTTGACCTGCTGGATATTCTGCCGGGCGTCATTGAAGAGTCGCATTATTCCAAGGATACCCAAAGCGATTATGTGGGCGCATTGTGCACCCGCGTAAAGTCGTTGACAAACGGTATTTATGGAAGTGTGCTTTGCGCAGAAGATGCGCTGACGGACGAAGCGCTGTTTGACCGCAATGTTATTGTGGATTTGAGCCGAGTGGGCTCTATGGAAACGAAATCGCTGCTGATGGGCATCTTGGTGATGAAGTTACAGGAATACCGGATGTGCAGCAGCGGGATGAACAGCAGGCTTCGCCATGTCACAGTGCTGGAAGAAGCGCACAACCTGTTGCGCAAGACATCGGCAGGGCAATCACAGGAAGGTGCAAATTTGCAGGGCAAGTCGGTGGAAATGCTGGCAAATGCCATTGCAGAAATGCGTACTTATGGTGAGGGCTTCATTATTGCGGATCAGGCACCCGGACTGCTGGATATGTCGGTCATCCGCAACACGAACACAAAAATTATTCTGCGCCTGCCGGACGAAGAGGATCGCAAGCTGGTAGGCAAGTCTGCCGCCCTGAAGGAGGCACAGATCGATGAATTGTCCAAGCTGCCGCTGGGTGTGGCTGCCGTTTACCAGAATGAGTGGCCGGAGGCGGTGCTCTGCAAGATTGAGGCGTATCCCATGCCGGAAAATGCTGTTTACCACAAGCCTTCAAAAATGCCGCATGAAATCAACGCAGAGTTTGTATTCGGACAACTGGCAGTGGGCAAAGAGTTGAAACCGCTGAGCAGTTCGGAGATGGAGCAGCTGAAGCTCTGGCTGAAACGCCATGAGACTGTGCTGAAGCCTGAGGACAGCCGCTACCTGGAACGGGTCTTTGCAGGCGGCGAACTGGATGTGGCTAAGACTCGGAAAGCTGTGTTCGATTTCTTTGGTGGGATCGGTACAGTCGTTGATTACTGTGCCGCAGCTAAAAAGTCGCTCACACCCCGTAAAGAATTTCTGGAACAGCTGCAGGGACAGTACGGCCTGAAAGCTGCTGCTGCAGACTGGGTGCTAAATAGCGTGATAAGCATGGGCATGAGCCTGAACCCGGATGCAAAGGCTGTAGATAATCTAAGGACGAATTTTGAACAGCAGGGAGGTCGTGTGCTGTGAGGCGAGAAATCTCAGAAGCGAAACCGATGGAAGCAAAAACGCACATTGGGTTGGATGATGTCGTCAAACGGTCATTTGAGCGTCTACAGAAAGGCGTGATAGAAAAGGCAGAAGAAAAACTGGATGCTGCTACGGAAAAGTCATTTGCAGAGCTAGAAAAAGAGCTGGAATACAAAAATAACGATGATGGAATGCCGTACCGTATGGAGCAGGATCTTTTGTCGGATGCAGAGTATAAAAGAAACGGATATGAGTACACTACCGATCACCTTGGAAGGCTGTTTACAGCCGAAGGAGACCTGCATCTGAAAGAGCATGATGGTCGTCTGCAAATTAAAGACAGCATCCATGACATTGGAAAAGGATATGAAAAAAGTACCGATGATCGAGGTCATGCAATTGCAGATCGCTTTGATGGGGCAAACGATTTGGAAAATCTCATTCCGCAGGATTCTGGACTAAATCGGAACGAATTCAAAAATTTTGAGAATAAACTGGCACAGGAAGTGGAAGCTGGGAAAAAAGTCAATCTGAAATTGGAGATGCATTATCCGGGAGACTCCTTCCGCCCGGATGCCATTACTGCTGTGACAACGATTGACGGAAAGCAGGAAGTTAAAGTATTTCTGAACGATTAGTATTTATAAGTCCACTGCACTTTCAAGTTATTACAATCCCGGTCGATTGCACATACAATACAAGTATCACTTCACAAAACGGAGGGTACTTGTACTATGGTGGACTACGCCGACATCGGAAAACGCATCCGTGCCTGCCGCCTTGCAAAGGGCATGACGCAGGAACAGCTGGCCAATGAGGTCGGCGTTGTGGTCACGCACATCAGCCATATCGAGACGGGCAACTCAGTGCCTAGCCTGAAAACGCTGATCGACATCATTAACGCACTGGACTGCTCCGCAGACGAGTTGCTGTGCATCGAGATCAAAAAAGCAAAGCCGGTGTTCGACAGCTGGATGACCGAACAGCTTGCAGATTGCTCTGCCGATGAGGCAAAGATCATCAAAGAAACGGTGGTCAGCCTGAAAAAATCGCTCCGAAAAGTGTACGGAAAGTCCTCTAAATACAGATATGACTAAAACTTCAAAAACTGAATGTCAGTTGGTAGGCATTGAGTGTCTGAAAGAACACCAATAAACAGAATGAACCGCCCCGGTTTCCGCAATGGAAGCCGGGGCGGTTTTTTATACAAAAAAGAAATCGTTTTTTTGTAGCTTTGATGAATTGGCGCAGAGTCATTGACAGCAGAAGGGCAGAAGCGTATCTTGGAAACAGAAAACGGAACCGGGCTATAAATAGCAGGTTTCTTTACCTTGCAAGGACACTTTCGTTTTGATGAGGCACGACCCGGTGTGCCGCTTTTTTCATTTGCGGAGATAAAATGCAAAAAGTACGGATTATAGTACACATTATCTGCTATGCTCGGTACACGGAAGGCACACACACCGGAAAAGGAGCAAAAATGCGCTGGACGTTGAATAAAACAAGGCTTTTGGCTGGTAAAACGGACCCGGAGAATACCAGCCTGTGGCTGCCGCTCTGGATGCACCTGTGGGATACGGCGGGCATCATGGAGCGGCTGGTCCGGCAGTGGCTCCCGGAAAGTGCAAAACGGGCCATGGGCTTTGAGCGCGAGGAAGCGTTGCTCGCGCATGCCCGGTTTCTGGGCGGGATCCATGATATAGGCAAGGCTACGGTAGCCTTTCAGGCAAATATCCTGCGCACTCTGCCGGAGGCGCGGCAGCGGCTGGAAATGCTGACGCCGCTGGACTGTCCTGAACAGAACCGCAGAGAATCGCCGCATGCCCGGGCGGGAGAGGCAATCCTGCTGTGGGATGATTGTCCCGGCGGGCTAGCCTCCATTGTGGGAGCGCATCACGGCAGGCCACAGAGCTGCGCGGCGGTCGATGATCAGTTAGAGGGTTGGGAGAGCAACTACTACCCCAAGGGACAAAAAAAGGTCTGGGAGAGCTTTTGGACAGAACTGCTCATGACTGTTTTGCAGGACTGCGGCTTTGATGATACGGCGGAACTGTACGACCTGGACCCGCAGGAGGAAGTGCTTCTGACCGGACTTCTGATCATGGCAGACTGGATCGCCAGCAATACGGAATACTTCCCCCTGATCCCGGTAGAGGAGCTGGGCAGCATGGAGGATTACCCGGCGCGGGTGGACAGGGCGTGGGAAAAGCTGGCCCTGCCCTTTCCGTGGGAGGCACAGCCGGGCATCGCAGACCCGCAGGAGTTTGCGGTGCGGTTCGGCTTTGCGCCCAATGCGGTGCAGAGGGCTGTTCTGGAAGCTGCAGATACCGCAGCGGAACCGGGTATCCTGATCTTGGAAGCACAGATGGGCGTGGGCAAAACCGAGGCGGCGCTGGCCGCTGCGGAGATCATGGCCAGCCGGTTCGGGCTGGGCGGTGTCTTTTTCGGGCTGCCCACACAGGCCACGGCAAACGGCATCTTTCCCCGGCTGCTTGGCTGGGCAGACACGCAGACTGAGGAGACGCTGCCGCATGCTATAAAGTTGGCGCACGGCATGGCGGAACTGAACGAGAACTATTTGCGGTTACAGGGGCGCGGGGTGCAGCTGGAGGAGGACGCGCAGGAAGAGCATCAGATGCAGGTACACCAGTGGTTTCGGGGAAACAAGCAAGCACTGCTGGCAAACTTCGTGATTGGCACAGTGGATCAGCTGCTGCTGGCGGCACTTGCCCAGAAGCACGTTATGCTGCGGCATCTGGGACTTGCGGGCAAAGTGGTCATTATTGACGAGTGCCACGCCTACGATACCTACATGAACTGCTATCTGGACCGCGCACTGGAATGGCTGGGCTGGTACAAGGTGCCGGTCATTCTGCTGTCGGCCACCCTGCCCGCCCGGCGGCGCACAGAGCTGGTCGAGGCTTACCGGCAGAAAAAGGCTGCCCCGGACGCTCCGTGGGAAACCAGCTGCGGCTATCCGCTGCTGACATGGACGGATGGCGCAGAGGTAAAGCAGACGGCCATCTCATCGGCTGCACCCGGTCAAACGGTGCAGCTGACTACGCTCACAGAGCCGGAGCTGCCCGCGCTGCTGCGCCGGAAGCTGGCCGAGGGCGGCTGCGCGGGGGTAATCGTAAACACGGTCAAAAAAGCGCAGAAGATCGCGCAGTTGCTGCGGGAAAGCCTGCCGGACAAAGAGGTGCAGCTGTTCCATGCGCAGTTTCTGATGCCGGACCGCGCAGCGCGGGAAAACCAGCTGATGGCACGCATCGGCAAGGGCTCTGCACCGGAGTGCCGGAACGACCTGATCGTGGTGGGTACGCAGGTGATGGAGCAGTCGCTGGACATTGATCTGGACGTTCTTGTCACAGAGCTTTGCCCCATGGATCTGCTGCTGCAGCGCATTGGACGGCTGCACCGCCACTACCGCAGCCGCCCCGCTCCGTTGCAGCAGGCCTGCTGCGCGGTGCTGGACACCGGGGAAGATGCCTTTGACGCGGGCAGCGAGGCGGTATATGGACAGTGGCTGCTCTGGCGCACCCGGAAGTTTCTGCCCCGGAGCATCCGGCTGCCGGAGGAGATCTCTCCGCTGGTGCAGCAGGTCTACGGCTGGGAGCGGGAAGCTCCCGGCGGGGCGCAGGGCGAGAAAATGCGCTGCATATATGAGCGGACGCAGGAGAAAAAGAAAGCACGCGCCGAAGCATACCTTGTGCCGCAGCCGGAAACGCACCGGCTGGCGCAGCTGAACACGCTGGACGACTGGATGCAGAACGAGGGCGCCTGCTCCGACCCGGCGGCGCGGGCGGCAGTGCGGGACGGCGACCCCTCGGTAGAGGTGCTGGTAATGCAGCGTCGGGCAGACGGCAGCATCCACTTTCTGCCGTGGCAGGAGGGCGGCAGTGCCGTAGCTGCCGACAGCCCGCCCCCGCCGGAAACGGCGCTGAAGATCGCCCGGCAGAAGCTGCGGCTCCCGGCGGTGTTCGGCAAGGCGTGGAAGGTGGATAGAGTCATCCGGGAGTTGGAAGCGGACAACCGCAGCCGCCTTGCGACGTGGCAGCTGTCGCCGCTGCTGCACGGAGAACTGATCCTGCTGCTGGACGAAAACCTGACTGCCCGGCTTGCGGGCATGGAACTTTGTTATGACCGTGAAAACGGCCTGTATTACCAAAAGGAGAAAACGGATGAAGGAAATTGAATTCAACCTGCTGACCGAACCGTGGATACGGGTGCGGCTGCGGGACAACACGGTGCGGGAGGTGTCCCTGACCGAGGCGCTGGTGTCGGCGCAGGATTATGCGGACCTTGCGGGCGAGATGCCCACCCAGAACGCCGCCGTGCTGCGGCTGCTGCTGGCGGTGCTGTTCACCGTGTTTTCCCGGGTGGATGCAAAGGGAGAGCCCCGCCCGCTGATGCAGAGCGATGATGCACTGGAGCGTTGGAGTGCGCTGTGGCAGCTGGGGCATTTCCCGGCAGAGCCTGTCCGGGACTATCTGGAGCAGTGGAAGGACCGCTTCTGGCTGTTCCACCCGACACACCCCTTCTGGCAGGTGCCGCAGGCAAAGATCGGCACGGAATACGGTGCGGCCAAACTCAACGGTGAAATGTCGGAAAGCAGCAATAAACTCCGGCTCTTTCCGCTGTATGCGGGGCAGAGCAAGGATCAGCTGAGCTATCCGCAGGCGGCGCGGTGGCTGCTATGCGTGAACGGCTATGATGACACCTCCGCAAAGCCAAAAGGAAAGGGACTTCCGTCCGTAGGAGCCGGGTGGCTGGGCAAGATCGGTTTTATTCAGGCACAGGGCGATAATCTGTACGAGACCCTGATGCTGAACCTGACGCTGCTGCGCGACGGCCGGGAATGCTGGGGCGAAAGCAAGCCCTGTTGGGAACTGGAAGCACCAAAGAGCGCGGAACGGACAGAAATTTGCTGCCCGGATAACCCGGCACAGCTGCTCACCCTGCAATCCAGAAGGCTGTTGCTGCACAGGACAGGGGAGAATGTGGATGGGTTCTGTCTGCTGGGAGGAGATTTCTTCTCTTTGGACTTCTTACAGCCGGTGTTCAGCTTCCAGCGGTAGGAGTAATCGGCAATGGGGTGATCACTTCAACGAACTGGTCAATCAATTCGGGAGCAAGACGGGTTCCGTGTACATCGAACTTCTGAAAAAGAGTATATCTCAACAGCCCTGTATTTGATTTCGATACCAAATACAGGGCTGTTTCTTTGATTTTAATACTATATTTTGTACTTTCTTCGAATATCTTGACACCGTACCTTGTGGCTTGTCGCTTATTTGTCGCTTAAATCTGCAATAAGACACTGAAAAATAGCAGAAGAAATTAGAAAACCCGTTCATTTTGAACGGTACATTTACCCTTATACCGGGCAAACAAATGTCAAATTTAATTATTTGATGGATAAGCTAAATGACACGCTTCAGAAAAAGAACTTGGGGGCATTTTACACGCACAAGCTGTATGCCGAAAAGTCCCTTGAATTGGTGCGGGCTGCAATCGCCCGTGTTCCCACCGGAAATGACTATATCATTCTTGACAGGTGCGCCGGAACAGGAAACCTTGAAGCAGGTTTGACAGACGAGGAACTTTCACATTGTGTTGTTTCAACAGTAGAATATTATGAGTACAAGGTACTTCAAGAATTGTTAGGGGCAAAGGTTCGGCACATTATCCCGCCTATTGAAATGACAGACACATTTAACGCCGGGCTAGTTTCGGGCGCAGACGCTTTAAGCAAAGAATATATAGAAAATCCGGTCATAAAGCAATACATTGCCAACCCACAATGCACGATTATATTGTTTGAAAATCCACCGTATGCAGAAACAACTTCTGCCGAACACCAACGACAGGGACAAAGCAAAAAATCATCTACTTGGAAACAAAGCTATGTAGTAACTGAAATGAAAAAAGAAGTCAAAGGAACAGCGTCCAACGATTTAGGAAACGTTTTCATTTGGTCTGGTTTTAAATATTATTTGCGGCAACCAACAGATAGCTATATAGTGTATTCTCCTGTCAAGTATTGGAAAGCGCAACATTTAATTGACAGGAAATTTGTCAAAGGATTTGCATACAATCGCCGCCATTTTCACACTAATATTGACGCTTGCATTATGTGCGCATATTGGCAAAATATAGCTGACAGCAGAAAGGAAATTGAAATAGCGGCTTATGATATAGACGATAACACAGGCACGTTGGTTTCGTGTGGACTGCTCCCTGTAAAACAGGTCTTTACAACATACAGCAAAATATATTATGACAAACGCCCTATACCAGATGAGCAGCGGACGGGTATTCTTGCAGGGTTAAATGGTCTTGAAAAGGTAGGCGGCAAACAACGAAACAAGCCCGCAACCGCACCCGATATAATGGGATATATGGTCGCACACAGTTCGGGATTTGATAACCCAGACTTGGATTCTAGCCTTTTGATAGCGGCTCGCTATGATGGAAACGGCTTTTTCCTGCGTAAAGATAACTATCTTGAAAAACTTCCTATGTTTTGCGCTTCACGCTATATTACATATAACAGAGCATGGACGGAACGTGCCCGCATTATGAAGTCGGCGGACGGCGCGGACAGATACAATGCGGACGTTGCAAGTGGTAAACTTGCGCAATTCCTCTTGAAATGCCTGCTTTTCACCTGTACAGAAATGCAGAACCATATGCGCACATTCACGGGGAGCGATGGGCGGTTTTATCGCGATGAACTTTGCCTTGACGGTACGAACGGAAAAACAATCGCCCTGCGCGATATAAAGGGGCTTATCCCCGGTGATAGGGAAAAGGCTATTTTGAATCAATGGGAAACGGTTCTGCAATGGGCAAAGAAAGCAGAAAACTATAGCCCTTCTTTGACATATGGTGTATATCAGATTTACGCTGAACTGGATACATCGCACGTTGACGAAACGACGGGCAATACAATTTGGGATAACGTGGAATTGCATACTGCTCTTGCGGGCTTGAAAACGCTTGTCAAAGACTATTACAATTCTGAAATCGTCCCAGTGCTTTTTGAATATGAGTTTATAAAATAACAAAAACGGCGGCAGGCTTTTGGAGTTTGCCGCCATTTCATTTGTTTTTTCGCTTGCAATACAGCTTCAAGTCTGCCTTGTAGCCCTCGAACGGGTCGATGTGGACAATATCGTACTGCACGCCCCGGAACAGTATCATGTGGCTTGTGGTAAGGTTAGCCCGGTAGCCGATTTGAAACAGCGCAAACAAAAAGCAGGCAGTGTCGTGGAAAGGAGGAGGAAAGCGACACTGCCTGCTGTATAGGAACCCCTGAACATTGCGGCTTGATCAGGAGGGATTTGGTAGTCTGTCCGCCGTTCTGGCTATTGCCTCGCATAGAAACGGGAGACAGTTTTTTATGGGCCTGCTGTGCGCCGCTGCTGCGGCCGCACCCGCAGGAAAATGTGCCTGCATGGGCTTTTGCGGGGAGAACCTTTCGGAGGTTATGGGGGATGTCCGTTCCGTTCTCCCTGAATGCACCCTTATTATGCCAGACAATCGTGGCAATTCTTTGTGGTAATTTTGAACAGTTTGCAAATATTGCAGTTTGCGTTTATAATGTCCGAGCAACATCCGCAAACTGCATATCGCAAATATGCCGTTTTGACAGGCACTGTTTTTGAAAATTGCGATAAACGCCCTGCCCATGAAAAAAGACTGCTGAAAAGTCCGCACTTTTCAGCAGTCTGAATCTGAAATATTCCGCGTTACACTCCAAAGAACTCCTTGGCGATGTCGGCGCTGCGCTTGGCGTCCTTGGCGTACCAGTCCGCGCCGATCTTTTCGGCGTATTCCGGGGTCAGCACGGCACCGCCCACCATGATCTTGCAGTCCAGCTGCGCGGCGCGCAGGGCGGCGATGGTCTCCTCCATGCTTTTCAGGGTGGTGGTCATCAGTGCCGAAAGGCCTACCAGATGCACGTCCTTTTCCCGCACGGTGTCCACCACCGTCTCCACCGGCACGTCCCGGCCAAGGTCCAGCACCTCAAAGCCGTAGTTTTCCAGAATGACCCGGACGATATTCTTGCCGATGTCGTGTACGTCGCCCTTGACGGTGGCAAGGACGATACGTCCCTTGCTGGCGCTGCCCTCGCCCTTTTGGGCAATGGCAGTCTTGATCTCCTCAAAGGCGCTCTGGGCGGCGCTGGCAGCCTGCAGCAGCTGCGGCAGGAAGAGAGTGCCTTTTTCGTACTTGGCACCCACGATGTCCAAAGCGGGGATCAAGGCTTCGTCTGTCTCTTATACACATCTCCGAGCCCACGAGACTAAGGCGAATCTCGTAT
>ERZ1026945.611-NODE-611-length-11577-cov-4.096945_pt1 | contig 11577 bp, 10 predicted proteins | sample MGYA00519304_ERZ1026945 | MGnify/ENA primary metagenome ERZ1026945 (study PRJEB26926, sample SAMN06164619) | human gut metagenome | biome: ENVO:00009003; feature: ENVO:2100002; material: ENVO:00002003 | host: Homo sapiens | place: USA | collected 2012 ...
AAGATGGTTTCTCCATGATGCAGTTTTCTGTCTATATCCGCCATTGCGCGTCGCGAGAGAGCCTTGCGGTTCACCTTAAGCGTGTCAGGTCCTTGCTTCCCGCGACTGGCAAAGTCTCCATCTTGTCCGTAACTGACAAACAATTTGGAGACATCTACAACTTTTGGGGGAAACCAAAAAACGCCAATCAAAGTAAAATCCACAATAAAGTCATCAGTGAGCCTATCCAATTAGAATTTTTTTAATAAATTTGCAGTAGGAATCGTCCTGCACGGCCATTTCTTAGAAGCCAAAAACGAAGTATCTTACTGATTACCAGTAGATTTACAGCTATAGGTTGTGGTTTGATGTAGGAACAAGATGATAAACAACGCACCGTAACGCGTATGCTGTCCGTGCGCAGTTGTGGTTTGATGTAGGAACAAGATGATAAACAACAAACGCATTGCGTTCGCAAGGTTTGTCCTGTTGTGGTTTGATGTAGGAACAAGATGATAAACAACCCCTATTGTAGTCCTTATGTTTACTGCTTGTTGTGGTTTGATGTAGGAACAAGATGATAAACAACGCCGAGGGCCGTTGCGAGGGCCGTCAGCACGTTGTGGTTTGATGTAGGAACAAGATGATAAACAACGTACTTCTCTTGTTTACAATCCGAGAAGTCGTTGTGGTTTGATGTAGGAACAAGATGATAAACAACCTTCCCGTCGAAGAGAGAAAAAGGAGAGTGTTGTGGTTTGATGTAGGAACAAGATGATAAACAACTCAAACCGCCACCCGTGAAGGTCTGGCAGGTTGTGGTTTGATGTAGGAACAAGATGATAAACAACTAAGCAAAGGAGCAATGGAACGTATCCCGCGTTGTGGTTTGATGTAGGAACAAGATGATAAACAACTGAGGCTTCGGCGGGTGATGCCAGCCTCCGTTGTGGTTTGATGTAGGAACAAGATGATAAACAACCCTTTGACGACGCACTTGCGCAAATGTACGTTGTGGTTTGATGTAGGAACAAGATGATAAACAACGTTGTATGAGACGTGGACAAAGGTAGGGTAGTTGTGGTTTGATGTAGGAACAAGATGATAAACAACATTTCTCTGCCATACGTTTCTCCTTCCTTGTTGTGGTTTGATGTAGGAACAAGATGATAAACAACATGGGGCGGAGTATGTAGTTCGCCCAGCGGTTGTGGTTTGATGTAGGAACAAGATGATAAACAACCTCTGCCATACGTTTCTCCTTTCTGAGGTAGTTGTGGTTTGATGTAGGAACAAGATGATAAACAACGGATGGACTTCTCGGGCTACTCGGTCTATGTTGTGGTTTGATGTAGGAACAAGATGATAAACAACTTATATTCTTCTATTCGTTCCTGTATATAGTTGTGGTTTGATGTAGGAACAAGATGATAAACAACGCACAGCGACCCCGAGGGCGACTATCTGCAGTTGTGGTTTGATGTAGGAACAAGATGATAAACAACCGTGGTGTGTCCCGAAGTGAACAAACAACGTTGTGGTTTGATGTAGGAACAAGATGATAAACAACAGGAGAGTACCTCAATGTCTATGACAAGCGCATAGACCGCGCCAACTCGGAACTGTCAAAGCTCATCATCGGGCAGACTATGACCATCGAGGACGGCAGCAGCCTCTCGCAGTCAGAGACACACCTGAAGGTGTTCGAGAATCTGGTGGAGAGCGACTGCACCATGCTGCGCGACATCGTCAACAATCAGCTTATCCCACGAATGGTAAAGCACGGTTTCCCGATCAAAGGGCTGCGCTTCGAATGGGATGATGCGGTCGATTACACGCCTGAGCAGCAGGTGGCATACGAAACGATGATCGCTGACCGCTATGATGTGGATTCATCCTACTTCGCGGAGAAATACAGTATGCCAGTAGGCGAGCGGCGCAACGCGCAGCCCATGCTACCAGATGGCGGTGACGATGGTGACAAAGAAAACAATGGGCCTAAGGAACAGCAGCAAAACACGCACGGCAGTTTTTTCGATTAAGCCCCACTGATTATGTGGGGCTGCACCTGCGGTATGCCGAAATATTTGGTAAGGAATTTTCGGTTTCTTCCATGTGTCTGAGCAAGAATGAAGAAGAAATTGAAGCTATTGCCAAGAAATGGGCAAGCGTTATCAGCGACAAGTATGTAAGGCAGCAAGCGGAAGAGGCTGCCCGAATTGCGCTCAGGCATGGGATCAAGGACTTGCCAGAACTGCGTGAGGCTGATTTGGGTAAAATATCCAAGTATCATGGCGCACGTGCATCGTTTCAGGCAGGTATGACCGATGAGTTGCCTTCAATCATCCGTGTGAACAAACGAGGTTACAGAGGTTGGAAAGAAGCTCATGCAAATGCCGTTCGATATGGCCAGCTCGTTCAAGACAATCCTCTGTTGCATGAATTGGGGCATTACATAGACTATTGTAATGATTCTGCCAATTACAGAAAACTTGAACACACCTGGAAAGTTGAGAATGTGGATGAGGCACTTGTGAAAAAGCACCTTTCTACTTATGCGCTTTCTGATTATGCTGAGTTTGAGGCTGAATTGAATGCAGCGATTATGAGGGGAAAGGTACTCCCAAAGGAACTGCTTTCTTATTCCCACATGAATCAAGTGGACACTCCTCTGGCAAAACGTATGCTTAGTTTGGCCTCAGGTGATAGCGTGTGCCTTCCAAACGAAGAAGTTAGCAAAGGTTTCAAGGATGCAATGAAAGTTCTTTTCCACCAAAAGGGAAGTTCTTTCTCTATCGACATCCTGGCTGATAAAAATGTTCAAGGCTTGATAGAAGCTCATACAAGTGTCCTCGACCGCAACTTGCAGCGATTGGAAATGTCCGACCTCATGCGCCAGCGTCTCACTCGTTCTAATTATATTTTCAGTGGCATAAAAACCTTTCATGAGTTGAACGAGGCGTTCCCGTCCTTGCTGGATTCTAACGGCAACAGAAAGACGTTCGAAGCCTTTTTGAACGATGTTCGTAAGATCGACAAGACCTACAACTCCAACTATCTCCGTGCGGAGTACAACTTCGTACAATCGTCTGCGGAGATGGCTGCCAAGTGGGAACGGTTCTCGGAGGACGGCGACCGCTACAACCTTCAGTACCGCACGGCAAACGATAGCAAGGTGCGTCCGGAGCATGCTGCGCTTAATGGCGTGACGCTTCCGCCGTCAGACCCGTTCTGGGAGGAATACTATCCACCCAACGGATGGAACTGCCGTTGCACCGTAGTGCAGGTTCGCAAGTCTAAATACCCTGCCACACCCCATGAGGAGGCGATGGCGCTGGGTGAGGAAGCTCTGCAGTGCGACACAAAGGGTATCTTCCATTTCAATCCAGGAAAGCAGAATAAAACCGTACCCGACTACAATCCTTATACGATTCGTCGTTGCCGTGACTGCGACATTGCAAAGGGCAAAATCAAGTTGGCGAGGTTTGTTCCTGAGAATGAACTATGTGCTGCATGCAAGTTAGTAAGAAGCATTGAACATAATAAAATAGATACAGAGGTCAGTCGCTCCAAGATTAACACAGCAAAAAAATCATTGGTAAATTGGTATAAAGACAAATTACCGGCAGTGGCTCTCGGCAAATTCACTGCAAAACGATTTGAAGTTAGTGCGACCGATGGAACAAATATTGTCATCAAACGTTCCTTCTACGATGAAACAATCAGCAAGTATCAGGACGACCCAATGTATCCTCTTAAACTTGAATATGCGAAGAAAGCCCACGAGCTCATTAGGACAGCAAAACTCATAGATCCAAATGAAGAAAGCATTGATCACCCTGACGCATACTTTAAGGTTTACGAGGTTGTTGATGATTGCTATAGGGTCGAAATGAAAGTCAAATGCAATAGGGACGGAAACTTCATGCACATTCTACGAGTTTATAAAAAACAAAAGCAATGATCCGTCACCTTCCTCGTGTGTCTCGCGATAAACGCGGACGGAGGATAACTTGATACATTGCTTTGCTGCAAAGGTAATAACAAATTTTCAAAACACATCAAGTTATGGAAGAAAAAATACATGATGATAAAAAAAAGAACAATCTCAATGCCGCAGTAGAGCACATACTGCGCTTGCCGATAGAAGTAAAATCCCAATGCACAACAACCACGGGAAGATTCTGGCAAGCCATGAAGCGATTGGTGAGGAAAACTGTCCCACAACATCCAAAGAGTCTTCTTGATATTGCCGTAAGCAATTCGAGAGTGCTCTCAACTTTAGTTTGTACTGCAAAAAGCAATACAACACACCCGCAAGGACAGTCAGTAACAGAAATAACACACTCGCTACTGTCAAGCAGCGAAGAAGAATACTCCCTTGTGACATATCGCCAAAAACAGCGATTATGCCTATTAAAGTTGCGGCTATGCCTGACTGATGGCGTATTAACGATTCATGCTGAAGCTCCACTTTCTCTTTGGCTTCAAACAGCTCTTGAACAAAGCCATTCCAGCCTTCTGTATCATATAGTACTGTCATCTTTTTTAGATGCAAAGGTATAACGTTTCATTCAAAACTTTCAACAATGAACAAAATTTTCTCATTTCTAAAGAAAAGCAACCGCTACAAGCATCTAATCGGAGGTTTGCTGGTCGGTCTGTGTGCATTGTCGCCATGGGTAGCCATCTATTCTGCCATCATCGCAGCCTCATGTCTCGAACTCAAAGACAAGCTCCACGGCTGTCAATGGGACTGGATAGACTGGGCCTGCACTGTACTCGGAGGCATCATTGCGATGTCGTTTTGGCTCATTGTGTAGCGCCCGGCCATTTTTTACACCGAGAATGAGTAACTTTGCAGCCTGGTAGAGTTTCCCATAGGCCGCGTGGTCTATCGCGGGTACAACAATGCGAACGCGAATGGCGGTGTCTCGTTTGCGAATGCGAACAACGATGCCTCGAATGCGAACACGAATGTCGGCTCGCGCCTGGAAATCTAGCTAATCGGCGTACAACGATGGGGACGTGTCCCCGATGCGGTGCCGAGGGAAACGAGCCACAGCAAAAGCACCTCGACGAGGTGAAAAGCTGAAACATCAAGTGTCGGGCAATGGAGTTTGGTAGGTCGGCAACGATTCGAAGAAGTCTGGCCCGGGGAGGGAAGGCCCTTATCTTCCATACAGAAAAGACCATGCACAGAGAAGGCTATATCATGCAAGAGGTGACGTCCTACGGCAATATGTCGGAGGCGTTTGTAACGATATAAGTTTTTCACGAAATCCATCCACTTATTCAAAAAATAGTCTTATATTTGCATATTGGAATAAAAACATAGAGAAACGATGAACAGAATAGACCTTCGTAAAGCAATGTTGGACGACAATAATTTCCGTATGAAAAAGATGGTCATTTTCCTTATGTTGCTCGGCATACAGATTTCTGCTTCTGTATGTCACGCACAGGTGAACGATTGGAAGAATTATCTTTCAAAGGCATGGGTCAGAAACATTGTTGTAGATGGCGACAAACTTTACCTGGGAACGGATGGCGGTCTGGCTATTTACGACAAAAACACTGGTCGATGCCAATTCCTTGATAGAACAAATGGATTGGCAGACAACAATATCGTTGGACTGGCTCACCACAATGGCAAGTGGTGGATAGGTGGCCAATACACAGGCATGAGCATTTATGATGAAAACTCATTTCAGAATTGGCAGTTTCCTTTTGCACTTCAAAGCTGTTTCGCCTTTGATGATGCATTAGATAAGGTGTATATTGGAGCAATACACGATATCTATATCTTGAAAGATAATTACTATACCGTTTACACTCCCGACCCCAAAGCAGACATACATTACTATCCTGCTATCCAATCTCTTGTTCTTGATAAAAACGGTACACTGTGGTTTGGTGGCTTTACGTTTGGTTTCCTTTCCTCCAATGGAAATACCACGCTTCTAAACTGTGGCGCAAGTGAAGTTAACAATATAATAATCGACGATAAAGACAACAAATGGTTGGCAACTAACAGAGGGTTAATCAAGTATGACGGCACATCTTTCACTTCGTACAACACTTCAGGCGGACAACTGTCAAGTAACAATGTTCAAGGATTAGCTTTCGACACGAATCGTAATTTATGGATGGGAAATTGGAACGTACTTGTCAAATATGACGGAAAACAATTCTCCTCTTACCCACTTCCTTCAAACTACAGCAACGACTGGATATGCGACATTGCACCCGATGGTAACGATGTATGGGTAGCAACACGATTTCATGGATTGCTCAGATTCTATGACGGCACGTTTGAACAGACAGAACTGGAGAAGAATATATTGACGCAGAACCTGATGCACGAGGTTTCCACAGTCGACGAGAAAGGCAACGTGTGCTTTGCATCCAATGATTATCTTGCCCAATACACAGAGAAAGGGGAATGGAAACACCTGTTTCCTAATGCAAAGGACTATTACCCTGCTATTAACGCAGCTGCATACGATAAGCGAGGACGTTTGTGGGTTGCACCCAATAATAGCGATACCATACTGGCTGTTATAGAAAATGCCGATACAACTGTTTTCAAACGAGATAACACGCCATTTCAAACAGGGCAGTTAAAACAACTGGAATTCGATAGCAAAAACCATTTATGGGTTGGAGCATCAAATGGCTTATATAAATACGACGGCGTACAATGGTCTCAATACAACTCTTCAAATTCGCCAATGCCAGGCGACATGATAACATCCCTCGCTTTTGATAAGAGCGACAGGCTATGGGTTGGAATCGCGGACCTTGGAGTGTGCTCTTTTGATGGGCATAATTGGGTGTGTCATGATACGATAAATTCCCCTATTCCATATAATTATGTTGACTGTATCGCTGTTGATTCGCATAACAGAGTATGGATGAATAGTAGATATAGTAGGAATGGAACGCCTGTAATGGGTAAAGATTATGGTGGTGGATTGGTTTGCTACGATGGCACGAATTGGAAAATCTATAACCAATATAACTCCAACATAGGCGGCAACAGCATCGTGGATATTGCAATAGACAAGCATGATGCCCTATGGATGGCAGTATCTGATATAGGTCTTGTACGCTTCGATGGGGAAAACCAATGGGATGCTTACACAATCTACAACAGTGGGCTGGCTAATCCGTGGCCAATTCAGGTGCAGATAGATGTCAAGCGAGATATGATTTGGCTCAGCTATGAAGCATCGGGAGGCATCTCTTCCGCCAAGATGAATCAAGGCACAGGTGTAGAAGGAATAATTGTAACGCCCAATGGTGCAAAAGCTATTTACACTATTGAGGGACGCAAAGTAAAAGCTATGACACCAGGGCAGATTTATATCATGCGAGACGAGAACGGGAAAACAACAAAAGTTCTTGCTCGGTAGTATCAATAGCCAAAAAAATATGGGAATACTCGATTTTATATACACGGGCGTGATAGCGCACTTTCTGAAAAAGAGACTGGGCGGATCGGGCCATCATTCCGCACACGACCATCACGGCCACGCACACGACCATGCGCACGAGCATCATGGGGATCATGAGGACTACGACCATGAGGACAGTTGGCGTGAGGACGAAGCCTTGGACCACGGCGACCACGACCTCGACGATGTCATCTACAACAAATACATCCACGAAGACTATGACCACGACTGCGAGGACTGCGATCACGACGACTATGACCAGGAGAGCTACGACCACGACGACTACGGAGAGCACGATCTGGACGGCTGGTATGGCGACGAATACTAAACGCCGAGGCTGAAAAAAAGAGGCTGGTGGGGGAAAGGCGACCATGACCTTTCCCCCACCAGCCTGATGGGCCGCGGGGTGTGGCGGCGGAAGGAATCCTACTTTACTTCAGCACCTCGACGGAGCGCTTGACGAAGTCGTTGAGCGCGGCGCCCTTGAGCATGCCGTTCTGGAGAAGGGCGAGATCGACCAACTGATGGATCAGGGTGTTGTCCTTGGCATAGTCGGCGACGATCTGGCGCTTCTTGCCGCGCTGGTCCTCCAGGGCCTTCTCCGTCTGGGAGAGGTCGTCCTTGTCGGCCTGGGAGATCTCCTCGGGCTTCTTGTCCTTCTGGGCCTGGCGCAGGGCGGCGAGGCGGGCCTCCTGGCCCTTGATCTCGCTGAGGACGGGCTTCATGGTCTCGGCCGTGGCAGCGGTCTCGTCGGCGAGGATCTGCTTGATGAGCGGGTGGTCGGCGTTGAGCACGAGCATGTAGCTGTCCGGCATCTGGCCGTAGAAGCCCATGCCCTGCTGGAAGCGGCTCATGTCCTTCATGCGGCGCATCCACTCGTTCTGCGTGATCACGGTCGGCTGGGCCGTCTCGCCAAGGGCCTGGACCTCGACGCCAAACTCGGTCTTGTCGAGACGGGGCATCTGGGAGCGGAAGGCCTCTGACAAATTGTCACGCTCGTCCTGGGAGAGTGTCAGTTCGTGGACCTCGTCCTTGGCGATGAGGCGATCGACGGTGTCGGAATCGACACGCACGAAGTGGCTCTTCTCCAGCTTCTGCTCGAGCAGGGAGACGGTCGGCACGTCGAGTTCGCCATCGCAGAGCAGGACGCTGTAGCCCTTGGCCTTGGCGGCCTCGATGTAGGTGTATTGCTCCTCCTTGTTGACGGCGTAGAGATAGATGAGGTTGCCGTCCTTGTCGGTCTGGTTGTCCTTGATGAGCGTGCGATACTCGTCGAAGGTGAAGTATTTGCCCTCGGTGTCCTTCATCAGCGCAAAGTCCTTGGCGCGGTCGTAGAAGGCGTCGCGCTCGGAGAGCATGCCGTAGTTGATGAAGAGCTTGAGGTCGTCCCACTTCTCCTCATACTCCTTGCGGTTCTCCTTGAAGATGCTGCTCAGGCGGTCGGCGACCTTCTTGGTGATATAGGTCGAGATCTTCTTGACGTTGGCGTCGCTCTGGAGGTAGCTGCGGCTGACGTTGAGCGGGATGTCGGGAGAGTCGATGACGCCGTGGAGCAGCGTCAGGAACTCGGGGACGATGCCCTCGACGTGGTCGGTGACGAAGACCTGGTTGCAGTAGAGTTGGATCTTGTTGCGCTGGAGCTCGATGTTGGACTTGATGCGCGGGAAGTAGAGGATGCCGGTGAGCGTGAAGGGGTAATCGACGTTGAGGTGGATCCAGAACAGGGGATCGTCGTTCATGGGGAAGAGGGTGTGGTAGAACTTCTTGTAGTCCTCGTCCTTGAGCGACGACGGCGACTTCGGCCAGAGGGGCTCGACGCTGTTGATGACGTTGTCCTCGTCGGTATCGACCTGCTTGCCGTCCTTCCACTCCGTCTTCTTGCCGAAGACCACGGGCACGGCCATAAACTTGCAGTACTTCGTGAGCAGCTGCTCGATGGTGGGCTTCTGGAGATAATCCTTGCTGTCGTCGTCGATGTGGAGGATGATGTCGGAACCGCGGTCGGCCTTCTCCACCTCGTCGATGGTGTATTCGGGGCTGCCGTCGCAGGTCCAGCGCACGGCCTGGCTGCCCTCGCGCCAGCTCTTGGTGACGATCTCGACCTTCTTGCTCACCATGAAGGCGGAGTAGAATCCGAGACCGAAATGGCCGATGATGGCCTCAGCCTTGTCCTTGTACTTGTCGAGGAAGTCGGTGACGCCGGAGAAGGCGATCTGGTTGATGTACTTGTCGATCTCCTCGGCCGTCATGCCGATGCCGCGGTCGGAGATGGTGAGCGTGCCGGCCTGCTCATCGAGGGTGACGCGGACGGAGAGGTCGCCCAGGTCGCCGGAGAAGTCGCCTGCCGAGGCGAGGGTCTTCATCTTCTGCGTGGCGTCCACGGCGTTGCTGACCATCTCGCGAAGGAATATCTCGTGGTCGGAATACAGAAACTGCTTGATGACGGGGAAGATGTTCTCCGTCGTTACTCCAATATTACCTTTCTTTTCCATTATTGTGATATGAGTTTTTAAGATTCGTTTTAACTGTGTCATTGCAAATAGCGTGCCAAAACGAAAAATGGCCTGGAGGGCTCACGAAGCGTGATGGGGCACGCCACGGGGTCCTGCCAGGCCTGGGAAAAGAGACGGAAAAAATAGAGTTGTGCGCGGGCGTTACCGGATGAAGAGGAGCTCGCGATACTTCGGCTGCGTCCAGAGCTCGTCGCTGACGCAGAGCTCCAGTTTGTCGATGTGGTAGCGGATGGCCTCCATCTTCGGCACCACCGTGTCGTGGTAGGCGACGGCCTTCTCGCGCTCGTCGGCGATCCGGTTGGCCACCTTGCGGGCGTTGACCAGCTCCTCCACGCCCTGCTCGATGGCCTGGGTGCGCTCGGCGATGTCCTCGATGATCTTCATGTTGCGCGAACTGAGCTTCTCGGCCTTCTCGGCAGGGAAGACGGCGCGCATGCTCTGCACGTTCTTGAGCAGCATGCTCTGGTAGTGGGTGGCCACGGGGATGATGTGGTTCATGGTGAGGTCGCCCATGACGCGGGCCTCGATCTGAATCTTCTTCGTGTAGGTCTCCCACTTCACCTCGTTGCGGGCCTCCAGTTCCTTGCGCGTCATGACGCCGAGGCTGGTGAACATGCGGACGGAGGACTCGCTGAGGTAGTTGTCGAAGATGACGGGGCAGCTCGTCTCGCAGTCGAGGCCACGGCGGCGGGCCTCCTCGACCCACTCCTCGCTATAGCCGTTGCCATCGAAGCGGATGGGCTTGCAGGCCGTGATGTCCTCGCGCAGGACGCTGACGATGGCCTTCATGCGGTCCTCGCCCTGGGCGATGAGGGCATCGACGCGGGCCTTGAAGTCGGTCAGGGCCTCGGCCACGGCACTATTGAGGGCGATCATCGCCGAGGCGCAGTTGGCCTCGGATCCCACGGCACGAAACTCGAAGCGGTTGCCGGTGAAGGCGAAGGGAGAGGTGCGGTTGCGGTCGGTGTTGTCGATCATCAGTTCGGGAATCTCGGGGATGTCCATCTTCAGGCCCTGCTTGCCGGCCATGATAAAGTCGTCCTCGCTGTCGCTCTGCTCGATGTGGTCGAGGAGCTCGGAGAGCTGCTTGCCGAGGAAGGAGGAGATGATGGCGGGAGGGGCCTCGTTGGCGCCGAGGCGGTGGGCGTTGGTGGCGCTCATGATGGAGGCCTTGAGCAGGCCGTTGTGGCGATAGACGCCCATCAGGGTCTCGACGATGAAGGTGACGAAGCGGAGCGTGGACTCGGGAGTCTTGCCGGGGGCGTGGAGCAGCACGCCGGTGTCGGTGGAGAGACTCCAGTTGCAGTGTTTGCCGCTGCCGTTGATGCCGGCGAAGGGCTTCTCGTGGAGCAGGACGATGAAGCCGTGCTTGCGCGCCACCTTCTTCATCAGCGACATCAGGAGCATGTTGTGGTCGACGGCGAGGTTGCAGTCCTCGAAGATGGGGGCAAACTCAAACTGGTTGGGGGCCACCTCGTTGTGGCGGGTCTTGCAGGGGATGGCGAGTTCGAGGGCCTGCACCTCCAGGTCCTTCATGAAACTCTGCACGCGGTCGGGGATGGTGCCGAAACTGTCTCTTATACACATCTGACGCTGCCGACGAATCTAGGGTGTAGATCTCGGTG
>ERZ1026945.616-NODE-616-length-11485-cov-5.227209_pt1 | contig 11485 bp, 10 predicted proteins | sample MGYA00519304_ERZ1026945 | MGnify/ENA primary metagenome ERZ1026945 (study PRJEB26926, sample SAMN06164619) | human gut metagenome | biome: ENVO:00009003; feature: ENVO:2100002; material: ENVO:00002003 | host: Homo sapiens | place: USA | collected 2012 ...
TAGAGTTCGTCGGCAGCGTCAGATGTGTATAAGAGACAGCCTTTAAGCAGCAGCCGGCACCGTGGATCATTACGGGGCATTGTTCTTAAGCAATATTTGTGGTATAATCAAAGATAGCGATCTAAGGTCACGATGGTTTAGAACCGGATAGGAGATAAACCATCGTGATTTTGACAGAAAAAGTATGAAGAAAGGAACTAAGTAACATGGATAACAAGAAGATACCTTACAAGATTTATTTGAACGAAGATGAGATGCCAAAGCAGTGGTACAATGTCCGTGCCGATATGAAAAACAAACCGGCACCGATATTAAATCCCGCCACATTAAAACCGATAACTGTTGATGAGCTTTCACCGATTTTCTGCAAGGAGCTTGCAAAACAGGAGCTTGACGAGACAACACCGTATTTTGACATACCACAGGAAATCAGGGATTTTTACAGAATGTACCGTCCATCACCACTTGTGCGTGCATACTGTCTTGAGAAAAAGCTCGGAACACCGGCACATATTTATTATAAATTTGAGGGAAATAATACATCCGGAAGCCACAAATTAAACTCTGCTATAGCACAGGCTTATTATGCAAAGAAGCAGGGACTTAAAGGCGTTACCACAGAAACCGGAGCAGGTCAGTGGGGAACAGCACTTTCTATGGCGTGTTCATACTTTGATCTGGACTGTCAGGTATATATGGTAAAGGTTTCATATGAGCAGAAACCGTTCAGACGTGAAGTTATGAGAACATACGGAGCACAGGTCACACCATCCCCATCAATGAATACTGAGATAGGAAGAAAGATAAACGCAGAGTTCCCGGGAACAACAGGAAGCCTTGGCTGTGCCATATCAGAGGCGGTAGAAGCTGCCACAACACAGGAGGGTTACAGATATGTACTCGGATCAGTGCTTTCCCAGGTACTTATCCATCAGACTGTGATCGGACTTGAGACAAAGGCTGCACTTGATAAATATGGAGTAAAAGCAGACATGATCATCGGTTGTGCAGGAGGCGGTTCAAATCTTGGTGGACTTATCTCGCCATTTGCAGGAGAAATGCTCCGTGGGGAGGCTGATTATGAGATCATTGCGGTTGAACCGGCATCATGTCCTAGCCTTACACGCGGCCGCTATGCATATGATTATTGTGACACAGGAAAAATCTGTCCACTCGCTAAAATGTATACACTTGGCAGCGGATTTATTCCATCTGCAAACCATGCAGGAGGGCTTCGTTATCATGGTATGAGCTCTATAGTATCACAGCTTTATGATGACGGATATGTAAAAGCAAGAAGTGTAGAGCAGACAGAGGTATTTAAGGCGGCAGAAACCTTTGCAAGAGTCGAGGGAATACTTCCGGCACCGGAGAGCAGCCATGCGATAAAAGTTGCTATCGATGAGGCACTTAAATGTAAAGAGACAGGAGAAGAGAAAAATATCGTATTTGGTCTTACCGGAACGGGATACTTTGACATGTATGCTTATCAGAAGTACAATGATGGGGAGATGTCAGATTATATTCCGACAGATGAGGAAATCGCAAAGAGTTTAGCGAAGCTTCCAGTTGTAGATTGATTGACGGATCATAGGATGGAGTTTGAAGCAAGAATAAGGGAATGAGTGATTGATATCTATATATAATGGTATCTATATAAAAGAAATAAGAGGCGATAATAATGGATTTTGAAAGCAGAAGACAAAGAATTTTAGACAAGATGGAGGACAATTCTATAGCAATATTGTACTCAGGCATCGAGCACCATGTGAGTGCAGATGAGTATGATTTATTTACAGCACAGGCTAACCGCAATTTCTTCTATCTGACCGGACTTAGACGTGACAACATGGTCCTTGTCCTGGATAAATGTGTAGAGCCTGCTAAGACAATGCTCTTCATAGAGGAGGCAGACCCTACGATGGAGCGCTGGTACGGCAGGAAAGTGACTATGGAGGAAGCCGAGGAAATATCAGGAATTGACGAAGTAGAATATATTTATGAGCTTGAGAGCACACTGGACAGGATAATGACGCGCGAGGATGTATACACAGCATATTTTGACACGTATCGTCATCAGAAAGTGGATTTGCCGGATTACAATGTGGTAAAAGCCAATGAATTTAAGAGTGATTATCCGGGAGTTGCTGTGAAGAATCTTTTCCCACTTGTGGCAGAGGAGCGTATGCAGAAGGATGAGGATGAGATAGAACTGACCAAAAAGGCAATCGCCCTCACAAAGGACGGACTTTGCAATGTAATGGCTAATTTAAAGCCTGGCATGAAGGAATATCAGGCACAGGCTGATTTTGAATATATCATAAGACGTGGCGGGGCGGAGTGGACAGCGTTCCCTACAATTGCCGGAAGCGGAATGAATGGAACGATGCTTCACTATGACACAAATCGTGAGACGATGGAGGATGGAACACTGGTGCTTCTTGACCTTGGAGCCAGAATAGATGGCTACAATTCGGATATTACGAGAACATATCCGGTAAATGGCAGGTTTACCGAGCGCCAGAAACAGGTTTATGATATCGTGCTCGCCGCAAACCGAAAGATTGTCGAGGTTGCAAAGCCGGGAATGACTACAAAGGAATTAAATGAAGTATGTAAGGATGTGCTTGCAGACGGGCTTATGAAACTTGGACTGATAAAGAATTCGGTAGAGATTTCTAAGTATTACATGCATGGCGTGTCACACCATCTGGGAATTGATGTGCATGACGTGACAGTTGACTCAAACAGCAGGCTTCGTCCGGGGGCAATCATCAGTGATGAGCCGGGACTGTATATAGATGAATGGGAAATCGGTATCAGGATTGAGGATGATGTGCTTATCACCGAGGACGGTGCAGTGTGTCTGTCGGAGGATATCATCAGAACCACAGAGGATATAGAGGCCTACATGGCAGAGCACAAAAAGAATTAATCGTGATAAATGATAAATTTTACGGTTTATAATATTTTTATGTGACATAATCTGATTTATGTATTATAGTAGTGCTAGTACATCGAATAATAAGTTTCTGATGCATTGTTATTTCTTATTTGGTGTACTATAGTATAGCAGTTATTTTTTATTGCTGTATAGGTGCAACGAAAATAATTCGTTCGACAGATGGAAGGAGAACAACTATGGTAAAGAAGATTAATAGCAGTGAATTTGAACAGGTTAAAAATAATAAGGCTATCATTGTTGATTTTTCGGCAGAGTGGTGCGGTCCATGCAAGATGCTTGCGCCTGTAATGGAGCAGCTTTCTGATGAAATCACAGATGTGGAGTTTTACAATATTGATGTGGACGAGAATCCTGATCTGGCAAGAGAGTATCGTATAATGAATATTCCGGCAGTTATTGCAATCAAGGGCGGTCAGGTTGCCGGTCAGCAGATTGGTCTTGTGTCTAAGGATGATATGAAGGGTTTTATAGACGGAGTTTTCTAAGACAAAGCGTTTTATGAAGCTTTCTAAGAAGCGAGAAGACATCTGCAATGAGCTTTTTGGGAATATGCAAGGTGTGATGCTTAACAGTTATTATGGATAGTGTAAACCGGGCTGGATATCGTGCCCGGTTTTACATTTTTTACATTTAAATTAGTTCTCTCGGAAGATTTTTCCAAAGATAAATCAATAGGAAGTTGGTACTATAGAAAATATGATAATAAAAGATATCGAATTTAAATTAAAAGACGGCAGAACTGCCATTTTGCGAAGTGCAAATGAAAAGGATGCCAAAGCTCTTATAGAGTACATGAAAAAGTCAACCGGTGAAACGGATTTCTTACTGAGGACACCGGAAGAATGTGAGACCCGGACCATCGAGCAGGAGATTGATTTCATAAATAGCTGCAATTTGTCGGATACACATACGCTGCTGGTTTGTGAAGCAGATGGAAAAATTGCCGGAAATTGCATGGTCTGGTGGAATAAACGCGCGAAAACCGGACACAGGGCAAATGTGGCAATCGGTTTGCTGAGTGAATTCTGGAATCAGGGGATCGGAACGAGAATGTTCCGGGAAATGATAAAAATAGCAGAAAGCAATCCGAATATATTGCAGATGGAATTGGATTTTATTGAGGGCAATAGCAGGGCGAGAGCACTTTATGAGAAGATGGGCTTCAGGATAACTGGCATCAAATTTAATTCTATCAGACAAAAAGACGGAACCTTGTGCAATGAGTATTCAATGATAAGGGAAATTAGTAGATAAGCAAACTTTTTATAAAAAGCCACAATATGTATTTTAGAGAGTACCAGAGAGTTTATACCTTGTAAACGTTTACTATTATGTTATACTGTAATCATTGCCGGGCATACTAATGTGTGAATGTGAACGGTAAACGGAAAAAGTAATAAGAACAGCAGGAGAAGGATTTTATGCTGTATCATAAATAAAAAATGAGGTGAAAATCGTGCTTAAAGCAGAAAATTTAACTTTAAACGTAGATGATGAGGGCGGAAAGAAATGCCTTCTGAACAATATATCATTTCAGGTAGAGGACGGAGAAATGCTTGTCATTACCGGACCAAACGGAGGTGGAAAATCCACTCTGGCAAAGACCCTGATAGGTATTCAGACACCGGACAGCGGAAAGATTACACTTGACGGACAGGATATCACAGAGCTTGACATCAATCACAGGGCAAATGCGGGAATAGGCTTTGCATTCCAGCAGCCACCGAGATTTAAGGGAATGACCGTCATGAAGCTGCTCAAGCTTGCCGCAAAGGATGAGCTTTCAGACAAGGAGTGCTGCGACCTTCTCACCGCGGTAGGACTCTGTGCAAAGGATTACATTTACCGCCAGATTGACGGCACACTCTCAGGTGGAGAGATGAAGCGAATTGAGATTGCATCAGTGCTTGCCAAGGAGCATTCGCTTTGCATATTTGACGAGCCGGAGGCTGGAATCGATCTGTGGAGCTTTTCAATGCTCATACAGAAATTCGAGGAAATCCATACTGAGAAAAAGCAGAGCCTCATAGTGATTTCACATCAGGAGAAAATCATAAATATGGCAGACCGCATCATGATAATTGATGGCGGAGAAATCAAGAAAATCGGTACAAAGGACGAGGTGCTGCCTTATCTCAATGGTGTACAGAAATGTCACAAATGCGTAGAGAGACTGGAGGGAAGAGCATAATATGGTAAAGCTTGACAACGTAACAGAGGGCGTATTGGACGTCATAAATGATAATAAATTCAGTCAGACCGGTGCCTTTAATCTGCGTGAAAACGGCACATCAATCTGCCACGGAGACAGCGAGCATATCAAGATAAAGAAAAAGACGGACAAGCCCGGCATTGATATTTATATTGATGGAAAGACGGACGGAGAGGCTGTCTATATCCCTGTAGTACTCAGCAAATCAGGCATGACAGACCTTGTATACAACGATTTCTATGTGGAGGATGGCGCAGATGTAAGGATTGTGGCAGGCTGCGGAATCCACAACAGCGGATGCAACGAGAGCAGACACGACGGCATCCATACCTTCCATGTAGGTAAAAATGCGAATGTACGATATGAGGAAAAGCACTACGGCGAGGGAAACGGAACAGGTGCGAGAGTGCTCAACCCTGTAACAAATATATTTGTGGGCGAGAATTCTGTTTTCACTCTCGATACAGCACAGATAAAGGGTGTTGATTCTACAGTCCGTGAGACCAATGTGGAGCTTGGAAAGGACGCAAAGCTCTATGTCACAGAGCGTCTCATGACAGATGGAGAGCAGAAGGCGGAGTCAAATATCGAGGTGCAGTTAAACGGAGAGGACAGCTCTGCACAGATTGTTTCCAGATCCGTAGGAAAAGGAAACTCAGTCCAGACCTTCCATCCAAATGCCATCGGCAACAGCAAATGCCAGGCTCATATCCAGTGTGATTCTATCATCATGGATCATGCAGAGGTCGGTTCAATCCCTGAAATCAGGGCAAAAAATATCGATGCGGCTATCATACATGAGGCAGCAATTGGCAGGATAAACGACGAGCAGCTTCTCAAGCTCCGTACACTCGGACTTACAGAGGAAGAGGCAGAGGAAGTTATCATACAGAATTTCTTAAACTAAATCAGGCGTAAATAGAAACCCCGGAGCGAGATATTGATATGCTATCAAAGCATACAATACGCTCCGGGGTTTATTTTATGTTACTGTTCATGCCTGACAGTGTGACCAGTAACTATTTTACAACGGCAACCGGTTACTACAAAAATGCAAATCAGCATAAATGGTTTATATGATACGAATTATCATTAACTGTAATCTTGACATAAACAGTAAACAACAGTAAAATGAAACCAAAACAGTAAACAACAGTAAAAGACAGTAAAACAAATTCAAAACAGTAAACAACAGTAAAAATGGGAGGCTGATATGCAAAATCCATTCACGCTTACATTTGGAAGAAGTCCACTAGAGTCGGTAGACCGTCCGGTACAGATTAATGAGATAATTGAGAATTTTACAGCGGATACAATAAATCAGCAGATGTTTATAATTACCGGTGTGCGAGGTTCAGGAAAAACAGTAATGATGACAGAAATTTCGCATAGGCTAAGAGAAAATGATGACTGGGTGGTTATAGAACTCAATCCGGCAACAGAGCTGCTGCCTGCAATGCTTTCAAAATTGAATAGTGATAATATATGTGCGGGACTTATAAAATCGGCAAAGCTCGATCTATCATTTTTCGGTTTTGGAGTATCTATAGAGGGAACACAGCCGATTACAGATGCAGAGACAGCTATTATAAAGATTTTGGAAAGGCTTAAAAAGAGTGGTAAGAGACTGCTTATTACGATAGATGAGATGACAAATAGTGAGTACATGAAGGTTTTTGCCGGAGCCTTTCAGATATTTGTAAGACAGGAGCTGCCTGTATTTCTATTAGGAACAGGATTGTATGAAAATATTGAGGAGCTTCAGAATGAGAAGAGTCTTACATTTTTGTACAGAGCACCTAAAATCCAGCTCAAACCATTAAATAACGCAGCAATAATCAATAAGTATAAAACTATTTTTAACATATCTCCAGAGAAAGCAGCACAGATGGCGGGGCTGACCAAAGGATATCCTTTTGCATTTCAGGTTTTAGGATATCTGACGTGGAACAATGGTGGCGACTACAATGGCATTTTGGGCGAGTATGAACAGTATCTGAGCGAATTTGTATATGACAAAATCTGGTCGGAGCTTTCTCAGAAGGATCGCATGGTTGCAAAGGGGATTGCAGATGTACAAAGCGGAAAAATAAAAGAAATCAGGGATGCAATTGGGATGGAGACAAACGAATTCAATCCGTATCGTAAGCGCCTTATAAAAAAGGGAATTGTATCGGGAGAGATACGGGGATATGTGTATTTTACGCTGCCGCTTTTTGAGGAATATGTGATTGAAAATTATTAAAATGAGCACAGGTTCAGCAGATTAAAATAAGGAGTCAAAATGAAAGCGTATTATCATCTACCGGGATTGTTTGAATTTTATGAATTATACAAAGAATTTCTCCCACTGTACCGCAAGCACCGGGAATATTTCTATGACTGGTGCGACATAGGCTCAATATACGGTGCACCGGCAGACTGCATATGGGGCGGAGGCCGCGTCGGTTTTGGTGAGCACGATCCGAAAGAAGTTCTTAAGCTGATGCAGGAATATGGGATATCCGCGAGACTTACCTTTAGTAATTCATTGCTTACTAAGGAGCATCTTCCTGACAAAAAATGTAACGAACTGTGCAGGATATTTGATATAGGCAGAGATAATGAGCGAAGCAGGGGTTTTGGAAACGGCATAATCATCTACTCAGATATTCTGCTTGATTACATAAAAGAAAACTACCCTGACTTTTATTTTGTGTCTTCAACCACAAAGGTTCTGACGGATTTCAGTGAATTTAAAAATGAGCTAAACAGAGAGGAGTTCCGCTATGTGGTACCGGATTTCAGGCTGAACAAATCATTTGATAAACTGAAAGCATTATCACAGCATCAAAAGGATAAAGTAGAATTTTTATGCAATGAGTGCTGCTGGTTTGGCTGCATGGACAGGAAGAAATGCTACGAGACGGTTAGCCGCAAAAATCTGGGCGAGGATTGCCCGGAGCATTATTGTACTGCGCCTGATGCGGGGCAGGGATATCTCTTTTCGAAGGCGATGGAAAATCCGGGATTTATAGGAGTAGACGATATAAAGAACACTTATCTGCCGATGGGCTTTAGCAATTTTAAAATAGAGGGCAGAGGGCTTGGAAGTGCCATGATACTTGAATTTCTGCTCTACTATATGACGAAGCCACAGTATCAGATACATGTCAGAGAGCACATTTATCTCGATAATATGCTGGATTTATTTTGAAATATAAAAACTATACATTAACGACAACAGGAAGGATGATTCTCAAAAATGAATATTAGAAGAGCACAGGAAAAAGACATACCAAGACTTATAGAATTGTTAGAGCAGGTGCTTCAGATCCATGCCGATATCAGACCGGATATTTTTATCCCGGGAACGACAAAATATACAAATGAAGAGCTTGCAAAAATGATAAAGGACGATACAAAGCCGATATATGTTGCGGCAGATGATGATGATATCTGCATGGGATATGCATTCTGCCAGATAAGACAGCAGCCGTTTTCCAACAATATGGTACCGTTTACATCGCTTTTCATAGATGATCTGTGTGTAGATGCAAAGACCAGAGGAGCGCATATCGGAGAGCTGCTTTTTGAATATGTCAAGAATGAGGCAAAGCATCTCGGCTGCTACGAGGTCACTCTCAATGTATGGAGCGGAAACACATCTGCTGAGAAATTTTATGAGAAGATGGGGCTTAAGACAAAGGAACGCCAGATGGAGTATATTTTAATGTAAAATGTATGTTGACAAACACAAAAAGGAGTGATAAACTTTAAACAAATTTAGCGAGATAAAGCATTAAATCGTTAAAGAAGTGAAAACAGTTTAAACTGTTTCGACAATTTAATAAGTTGTAAACCGTTGAAGCGGAGATAACGGCAATGATGCCTTTACAGAGAGCCTGTGGTGCTGAGAATCAGGTGTGAAACAAGTTGTCAAATGGACCGCTGAGGGCGCAGTCAAATGGATTTATCATTCATCCGGATATCCAGAGTATTCTGCGACGTGAGGGCATACGTCATTTGTCCGGGATATGTTGGTATCCTGCCAAGCGCACGAGCTTTATCGTGAATTCAAGGTGGCACCGCGGATAGTTAAGATTATTCGTCCTTGACAGAACTAAAATTCTGTCAAGGGCGTTTTTTAGTGAACAAAGAGGGACAATGGAGTTTGCAAGTCTGCATGCTCGCATGCAAGCTTGCGAACGAACATTGGACTGCACAACATAAAGCGAGAATTGTAGCAGCGTAAGCTGCGGAGAAGCCTTGAAAAGGCGAATTCGAGCTGTATGTTGGGCAATTTGTTCACGGTTGAACACTGGATAGTACAACATAAAGCGAGAATTGTAGCAGCGCAAGCTGCGGAGAAGCCTTGAAAAGGCGAATTCGAGCTTGTATGTTGGACATTTGTTCACGGTTGAACATTGGACATTTATTCACTACCACACAAAATTTGGAGGTAAGCATATGAAAATTTCACCTACATTGACCGAAGTTAAAGAAATAGCAAAAACCGGTAAGTATGACATTCTCCCTGTAAGCTGTGAGATATTATCAGATTTTATCACACCTATAGAGGCTATGAGGATTCTTCAGAATGTTTCAACACATTGTTATCTGCTTGAATCAGCACAGGCCAATGAAGCCTGGGGAAGATATACATTTTTGGGATATGATCCAAAGCTTGAGATTAACTGCATAGATGGTCATATGAAGCTTGGAAAGCTTTCGGTGGAGACGGAAAATCCTTCAGAGTACATCAGACAGATTCTTTCAGAGTACAAGAGTCCGAAATTTGATTATCTGCCTTCGTTTACAGGTGGCCTTGTAGGTTATTTTTCTTATGATTATCTGGGCTACAAGGAGAAAAGCATCAGAGGAAAAGCAAAGGATACAGAGGATTTCAAGGATGTTGATCTGATGCTTTTTGATAAGGTAATAGCATTTGACAATCTGTGCCAAAAGATAATACTAATCGCAAATATGTCACTTGATGCTCCGGAAACAGGCTACAACAAAGCGATTGTTGAGCTAAAGCAGCTTAGGGAGCTTCTGATGCACGGAGAGAAAAAACAGAATATGGGTGGCAAGCTGCTGGGTGAGGTCACACCGCTTTTTGAAAAGGAGCAGTATTGTGAGATGGTCGAGAAGGCAAAGCACCATATCAAAGAGGGGGATATTTTCCAGATAGTTTTATCCAACAGATTGAGCGCACCGTTTGAGGGAAGCCTTTTTGATACCTACCGCGTGCTTCGAACGATAAATCCTTCGCCGTACATGTTTTATTTTTCGGGAACCGATGTGGAGGTCGCTGGAGCATCTCCGGAGACACTTGTGAAGCTTGAAAATGGAGTGCTTCACACATTCCCGCTGGCAGGCACGAGGCCGAGAGGTGCCACAGCAGAGGAGGACAAAAAGCTTGAGGAAGGGCTGCTTAAGGACGAAAAAGAGCTCGCAGAGCACAATATGCTCGTGGACCTTGGAAGAAATGACCTCGGAAAGGTAAGCAAATTCGGAAGTGTACAAGTAGAAAAGCTTCATTCCATAGAGAGATATTCACATGTAATGCATATCGGTTCGACAGTAAGAGGCGAGATCAGGGATGAATATGATGCGCTTGATGCCATTGAGGCTGTGCTTCCGGCAGGAACACTTTCAGGAGCGCCAAAAATCAGAGCGTGCCAGCTCATCGGAGAGCTTGAGGACAACAAGCGAGGCATTTACGGAGGGGCGATCGGATATATAGATTTTACAGGGAACATGGATACATGTATTGCAATCCGTATTGCCTACAAGAAAAACGGCAAGGTTTTCGTGAGAAGCGGAGCGGGAATAGTTGCGGATTCAGATCCTGAGAAGGAATTTCAGGAGTGCATAAACAAGGCAAAGGCTTCTCTTAAGGCACTGGAAGTCTCACAGGAGGTGAAAGAATGATTTTACTGATTGATAACTACGACAGCTTTTCTTACAATCTGTATCAGCTAATCGGCGAGATAGAGCCTGATATCAGAGTAATCAGAAATGATGAGATGACAGTTGAAGAGATTAGGACTTTAAAGCCTGACCGCATCATATTATCACCGGGACCGGGAAGGCCTGAGGATGCGGGGGTGATAATAGCTGGGGCAAAGGAGCTTGGAAAGGAAATCCCAATCCTTGGCGTGTGCCTTGGACATCAGGCGATATGCGCAGCATACGGTGCGACAGTTACGTATGCAAAGGAGCTCATGCACGGAAAGCAATCGGATGTATCGTTTGACACAGAAAGCCTTTTATTCCTGTCTCTTATACACATCTGACGCTGCCGACGAACTCTAGGGTGTAGA
>ERZ1026945.632-NODE-632-length-11287-cov-4.759615_pt1 | contig 11287 bp, 7 predicted proteins | sample MGYA00519304_ERZ1026945 | MGnify/ENA primary metagenome ERZ1026945 (study PRJEB26926, sample SAMN06164619) | human gut metagenome | biome: ENVO:00009003; feature: ENVO:2100002; material: ENVO:00002003 | host: Homo sapiens | place: USA | collected 2012 ...
AAGAGACAGATTAGACCGTGTGGAACGTCTGGACAAGCCAACCGAATTAAACAGTGAAATGCGGCTGACGCTGGAACCATCCGTTATCAGCGGTGAAGATGTACTTACGATCGAAGGGCTGTCCAAAGCCTTTGAACAGTATAATCTGTTTTCCGATCTGAATATGGAGATCAAACGTGGTGAGCATGTCGCCCTGATCGGCGGAAACGGAACCGGTAAGACTACGATCTTAAAGATCATCAACAAGCTTGTTCCAAAGGATGCCGGAACTGTCATCTTAGGCTCCCGTGTCAAGATCGGTTACTACGATCAGGAGCATCAGGTCCTGAATATGAACAATACGGTATTTGACGAGATCAGCAACGCCTATCCCGACCTGACCAATACCAGGATCCGAAACGTTCTTGCCGCCTTTCTGTTTACCGGAGAGGATGTGTTCAAACGGATCGCAGACTTGAGCGGGGGCGAAAAAGGGCGTGTATCCCTTGCCAAAATGATGCTCTCATCTGCAAACTTCCTGATTCTCGATGAGCCGACCAACCATCTGGATATCACATCCAAGGAGATCCTTGAAGAAGCGATACGGAACTATACCGGAACAGTCCTTTATGTATCCCATGATCGATATTTTATCAATCAGACAGCAACAAGGATCATCGAATTAAAGGATAAGCAGTTAACCAATTATATTGGAAACTATGATTACTACGAAAGCCACAGAGCCCAGCCGGCTTCCACCGGAAAGCAGGCATTTGCACCAGTATCTGATACTGTCTCTCAGGAAAAACAGACAGAATCCCAGGCAAAGCTCTCTTGGAAGGAAAGCAAAGCCGAACAGGCAAGACTTCGGAAAAAAGCAAATGATCTGAAAAAGCTGGAAGACAAGATCGAACAGCTTGAAAACCGTCTGGCTGAAATTGATGAAGAATTTCTGGTTCCTGAAAATGCAACAAATGTTGCACTGTTAAATGATCTGACAAAAGAACGAAATTCTGTAGAAGAAGAATTGAACACGATGTATGAACAGTGGGAAGAATTATCTTCTGAGGAATAAACATCTAAAAAAGCATTAGATACGGACAATTTGCTGTTGTAAGTTACATACAACCATGCAATATCCGCATTCTAATGCTTTTGTATTATCAGTCGATCACATTTATGATCTTTCTTCCATATGTATATGTATTGCCGGATGCCGGAATACAATAAGTACTGTTACTGATATAGACCTGACTACTGCTTCCCATTCCACCGTGAATACACCAGTAAGTTCCATCATTATCATAATAAGCGCCCCAGTCCTTGACACAGGCTTCCGCCAACTGTTTGGAAACACCCATCCGGATCAGATATTTCTTAACCGCTGCCGCATTTTTAAACTTACCAAGAAACAGGGAAACATGGCTTGCCTCTGTCTCTCCGTTTTTATAATATACGATCACGTCTCCCGGAGTTAATGCATCATATGAGAAATCTACAATATCTGAATTCAACTGAATCGAATCCTGTTTCATCCAGCTTTTCCCATCTGACAGAACAACTTTTCCGGTCACAGTTCCGGCACCGCCCCATTCCGTTCCGGTATACATCCGATCTAACAGGATACCGCCTTTTTCCGGACTTGTATACTGAACCGCAAGTTTCTGCGATGGATCATCTCCACCAGCAAGTGCAAATGCCTGATCGACAAATACATTGCAATATATATTTGTCTTACCCAGATATGCCAGGATCACGCGCTTCATCCATGCATCCGTATCCCAGTAAACAGAACCTTCCAGTCGTCTGCTATATGCACGTCCATATTTATCAAAGTCATATAGATATCCATCCACGGACTGACTTCCAGATACACTTTGTCCCTGTTCATTCATCAGGTAATATACCGTCTTGCCATTGATCTGGACAGTAACAATCCCCGGAACGATCTGATCCAGCTTCTGTCCTTCTCTGTATATGGAATATTTTCCGGTCTTGTCATAATATATGTATTTTGATACTTTTCCGGAAGCATCCGTATAGACTGCAGTTTTTTTGTCAATGGTCTGCCAGCCCTCTTCTGCCTTTATCACGCCATCTTCCGGTATATAATAATAATCCGAATGAATATTTAATAATTTATCTGTTACCTGCTGCCATCCGGAACTTCCTGCATCATAGATCCATACTGTGTTCCTGTATTTGCTCTTTGAATAGCTGGCATTAAAATACCGGTACAGACTTGTTCCATTTTTATCATAGTAAAAGGTTTTTCCTTTATTATATGGCGCCCACATACTGGAAACTTTCTTCCATCTGACTCCATTTGCCTGATACAGCACATATCCGTTTCCGGACTGTTTTCGTTTATAGAGCACTTCTCCCTTTCGGATATAATACATGGTCGTATCATTTGAGCTGTACCATCTGGTTGATGTATAATGTCTTCCATTTTTAAAATATACAAATGAGCCATCGATCTTATAAATGCCATCTGTTACAAAATTCCATTTGTTTTTACTGTAGATCTTATACATTCCGATCCGCTCGCTGTCCTTATATCCATCCAGATAATAGGTCTTTGTATTACGTGCATTTGCATTAAAATACATCATGGCATTTTTTACATTTACCCATGTATCTCTTACTGCTTTGCCATCTTCGCCAAAATAATAGCCATAACGATCAACCTTTTTATAATAGTTCCGACGGCTTACACCATCCCGCAGATAATAATATTCTCCGCCGGCCTGTTTCATTCCCTGTGCCAGTGCACCCGCTGCATCAAACCAGTACACTGTGCCTTTAACGCTGATGTAACGATCCGTTACACGCTGTTTCTTGCCATTTGTAAATGAATAACAGGCATCTCCTGAAAAACGGAATATTGCCTTTCCATCCTTTACATATACCTGTGATCTTCCATATGGATACCAGCCGGTTTCATCCACCCGCTTTCCTTTCCGGAAGAAATAATACGTTCCTGCTACCTTCTTGATTCCTTTTACCGGTGTTCCGTCAATGTAATATATATCCTTTGAAAAACCGGTTGTCAGAATGGAATAATCGTCACTATAGTAAAAGCATTTTTCAAGAGCTGTGTTTCCGGTTTTATTTTTTGAAAACCGAAGCACGGTCTTTGTCGTTGCCGGCTTAAATTTCAATGACATCTTGCCTGTATAAGAGCTGGTATCATAGGAACCATTAAACTCACTTTTCTTAGTTACTACAACCGCCCACAGCTTCTCATCATAGCTTACAAGTGCATATTTCAGTCCGGTGCTCTCATCTACACCCATACCTTTATAGTAATCTGACTTTACTGCATAATCATATTGGAAGGAACCGTCACTGGCATTTGAAAATGTATGTGTGTTCTCGTCCTGTGATAATTCCTGTTTCTTTACTGATTCCGCAGCCTGCACATTTCCGGTATTTTTCCCGGCTCCCATAAACAATATCAACAAAGCTGCTATACATAGAAGTATTAATCGTTTATTCTGCTGTTTCATTTTTCTTTTTATCCGCCTTTTCTGTCCATAAATACGGGGTTATCTGGTATACGTAATAATTCAGCCAATTGGCATATAATGTATTAGCATGGCAACGCCAAGATTTGATCGGTGTCTTGCTTGGATCGTTGTCCGGATAATAATTTACCGGAATATCCGGATTCAGTCCCTTTGCAAGATCACGCTTATATTCTTTATCAAGCGTCAGAATATCATATTCCGGATGTCCGGTTACGAATATATTCTTTCCTTCATCGCCAATGATCAGATAAGGACCTGCCTCATCGGACTCCGCTACGATCTCCAGGTGCGGATTTTTTACGATCTCATCTTTGTCTACACCTGTATACCTGGAATGCGGTACATAAAAGATATCATCAAACCCACGAACAAGCGGTGTCTTTCTGTGGAAGGTATGATGCATATAGATTCCTGATAATTTCTTATCCAGCTCATACTTCTGCACCCCATACCGATAATACAGACCTGCCTGTGCGCCCCAGCAGATATGGATCGTGGAGGTTACATTTTTCTCCGACCAGTCCATGATTTCTTTTAATTCATCCCAGTATTCTACATCTTCAAATTCCATCTTCTCGATCGGTGCTCCTGTGATAATGAATCCATCCCATTTCCGATCTTTGATGCTGGAAAAATCGGTGTAGAACCGTTCCAGATGGCCTTTGGGTGCATGCTTGGATTCATATGTCATCGTACGAATCAGGGAAATATTCACTTGAAGCGGCGTATTTGACAGACTTCTCATAAGCTGTAATTCTGCATCCTGCTTTAAAGGCATCAGGTTCAATATCAATATATCAAGCGGACGGATATCCTGACGGATGGCTCTGTCTGAGCCCATCACAAAGATATTCTCATCCTCCAGTATTTTCTTTACCGGTAAATCATCGTCAACTCTAATTGGCATTTTCTATCAAGTCCTTTCTGTTCCAACTGCCATTTTTCTGTTTCTATATTATCAGGAAAACTGTTCCAGAAACTGCGCTTCTGAAATGATCGGTATTCCCAGACTCTGTGCTTTTTTATTCTTCGAAGATGTGGATGTCACATCGTTATTGACCAGATACCCGGTCTTTGATGATACGGAACCTGCTACCTTTCCGCCCCGGTCTTCGATATACTGCTTCATCTCATCCCGGTTTGCAAACTGCTCCAGACTTCCGGTTATTACAAAGGTAATACCTGCAAGTGTCTGCGGTACAGTCTCGGTCTCTGCTTCAAACTCTAATTCATGAAGTAACTTATCTATAATAGCACAATTCGACGGATTTTTAAAATATCTTACAATTTCCTCTGCGATCACTGTTCCGATTCCATCAATCTCTGTATATGCTTCTACATCCGCATGCATGATCTGATCCAGGTTATTTTTAAAATGTTTGCAGATCAGCTTCGCTGTTGCATCTCCGACCCCAGGAATTCCAAGGCCATAGACAAAACGGTTCATCGTTGTGTGTCTGGATGTATCAACAGCCTGAATCAGCTTCGCATAAGACTTCTCTCCAAAGCCTTCCAACTCAACGATCTCTTCTTCATGACGATTCAGGTGATAGAGATCATCCAGATGATCCAGATATCCCTGTTCAATAAATTTGTCTATCGTGGCTTCTGAGAGACCGTCAATATTCATAGCATTTCTGGATACAAAATGAGCAAATGATTTTAACTTCTTTGCAGGGCAGAATTCATTGGTACAATAAAGGGTCTCTACCTGATCTACACCCTCTCCCTCCGTCACGATCTTTGTCAGACCACCACAGGCAGGACAGGATTCCGGAATCGGTACATTTCCACTTCTGGTATGATTTTCGGCAATCTGCGGAATGATCATATTTGCCTTATAGACCGAGATCTCATCTCCGATCCCAAGTTGCAACGACCGAAGGATACTGACATTATGGATACTTGCACGGCTGACTGTTGTTCCTTCAAGGGACACCGGATCAAATACTGCAACCGGATTGATAAGTCCCGTTCTGGAAGGGCTCCACTCCACATACTGCAGATGGGTCACTGCCTGTTCATCCGCCCATTTGAATGCCATACTATCTCTTGGGAACTTCGCTGTTCTACCGAGACTCTTTCCATATGCAAGATCTTCTAACACCAGTACCAGACCATCCGAAGGAAAATCGTTCTGCTCAATCTGTTCTGCAAACTTTGCTACACGCTCCGGCAGCTTATCAGCATCAATCAAATAATGCTCTACGACATCAAAGCCCTGCTGCTCCAGCCAGTCTAATTCATAGGAAAAGGAATTCTTAAAGTCCACATCTTCTCCATCCACCAGATTAAAGGCAAAGAAATGTACATTTCTCTCTTTTGTAATGCGGTTATTCAACTGTCTGACAGAGCCGCTGCATAAGTTTCTCGGGTTTTTATATTTTGCATCTGCATCTGCGATCTGCTCATTTATCTTCTCAAAATCTGAATACTTGATAACTGCCTCTCCACGGATCGTCAGCTTACCCTTATATGGAATCTCTTTCGGAATATTTGCAAATACTCTTGCGTTATTCGTTATAACCTCGCCCTCTAAGCCATTTCCTCTGGTTACTGCTTTTACAAGCGTGCCATTCTCATAGGTAAGGACAACGGTAAGACCATCTAACTTCCATGAGATCACACCCTGATGTGTGCCAAGCCATGCTGCCAGTGCTTCCACACTCTTGGTCTTATCAAGAGAAAGCATTGGATGCTCATGAGCCTCTTTCGGAAGCTCACTTACAATCTCATATCCGACATGAACCGTCGGACTGTTCGACATTACAATTCCTGTCTCTTTTTCAAGTTCTACCAGTTCATCATACAAGGCATCATATTCCAGATTGCTCATGATCTCGGTATCTTCCTGATAATATTTCTTTGATGCCTCATTCAGTTTTTCAACTAATTCTTTGATTCTGTCTCTCTTTTCCAACTGACATACCTCTTATTTCCAACAACATTCTGTTCATTTTTATTATCCGGCTGTGCTTCTTCCCGCTTTGTTTTTACTTCTTCTTTTCGTTCCACTAAACGTCTGAGTTCTGTTTCTTCTTCCTTTGTCAAATGGCGGTACTCACCCGGTCTCAGATTCCCCAGACGAATATTGATCACTCGAAGCCGTTTCAGATTTACGACCTTATATCCAAAATATTCGCACATTCGGCGGATCTGGCGATTCAGCCCCTGTGTAATTATGATCTTAAAGGAATAATTATCGATCTTATACAGACGACATTTTTTTGTCACCGTATCAAGAATCGGAACACCTGCCGCCATCTGTGTTAAAAATTCGTCCGTGATCGGCTTATTCACACGGACACGATATTCCTTCTCATGATTATTGACTGACTTCTGGATACTGTTTGACAGGTCTCCATCGTTTGTCAAAAGCAGTAATCCCTGTGAATCCTTATCTAATCTTCCTACATACTGCAATCGGATCGGATACTTAATATGATCAAAGATGTTATCCGGATCATCATGACTTGCCGTGCAGGTCAGTCCCAGTGGTTTATTGTATGCAAGAATAACTGTCTCTTCACGCTTTCTTACAGGCTTTCCATCGACCATTACCCTGTCATTTGCCTCTATCTTCTGTCCCATTTCCGCAGGCTTCCCATTTATTGTGATCCTGCCTTTTAATATATATTCATCTGCCGCACGTCTGGAACAAATGCCAGCTTCGCTCAGATATTTATTAATTCGAATGCCTTCTGCCATATCATGACCCTTCCTGTTCTGTCTCTCTGCTGCGACTGTTTTGCCGCTCTTTTTATCTGTTTTCTTTATAACCATATCTTTTTAATCATACCATTCTGATCATTAAAAGTAAACAATTACAACTTTTCAATTTCGGGGCTTGTTTTTTCTCTTTTTCCGACGTATAATAAGGCAAACGCAAAGGTGTGTTTCTACGGAAACGCACCTTTTTTTGTATTTAAATTTAGAAGCTGAAGTTATAACATTTTATAAAGGACGTGAATATATGGATAATATCGATAAGAAAATATTACATTTATTACAGCACAATGCCAGAACCCCTTTAAAGTATCTGGCAAATAAAGTATTTCTCTCCTCTCCTGCGGTATCCGCAAGAATCGACCGGCTGGAAAAGGCAGGTGTAATCACCGGATACCATGCAGGCATCAACCCGGAAGCTCTGGGGTATCACATTACCGCATTTATACACATGGCACTCGATCCAAAACAGAAACCAACCTTTTATCCCTTTATCGATGCCTGCCCCAATGTACTGGAATGTAATTGTGTGACCGGTGCCTACTCTATGTTGATGAAGGTCTGTTTCCCAAGCACAATGGAACTGGATTCTTTCATTGGCCAGCTACAGAGATTCGGAAATACAGAAACACAGATCGTATTCTCCACTCCTGTTCAAACTCGTGGAATCGACATCGGTATTGTATCTCCTGTAAATGAAGAAAATGCTATCTAGTATGTCTGCGGACGGTCGTCTGTAACTTCTATATTATATAAGGCAAATAATAAAACAAAAAAGTTCCGTATCAGAATTCTGTCATATCCGAAGAATTCTTTTATGGAACTTTTTTATGTCTTGATATCTGCTTACAAACCTACTGCTAACTGGTTCACACATTTGCAGAATCAGCTAAAATATCCTTCCTATTGTGCATCTTCCGGTGTAGCTGCAGTATTCTCTGTTGTAGCCGGTTTGCTGATCAAATCATAAAATGCCCGGAATGTTTTATCTGTATCCAGAAGATATTCTGTATTCTCTTTTACATGAACATAGATATCCTGAATATCCTTTGATGCCTTAAAGCTGTTCAGATAAGAAAGCTGTGCATTTGACAGCTCCCCATTAGCGATCTTATACGAACCGTCCTGGTCTGTTATAATATAGAAGGTCACGATATCAAGCGGCTTTGATTCTACGTCCGCAATGTCCATATAGGACAATTCAACCACAACATATTCTCCTTCTGCATAACCATCTGCCAGATAACAGGTCGTATCTTCAAAACCTTTTAGGTATTTTGCAGAGTTTTCCAATACTGACATATCATCAAACTCGGTTGGATCCGTCACCAGTGACTGTAACGTTGCCTGATCACAGGCTGCTTTTGCCGTAAGATACTTACTAACCAGATCATTGATCTCTGAAACATCACTTTTCTTATATGATGCATTCTCCGGAATCGTCAGCTCAACCGTATTATTTTCTCCCGGCACAATTTTGGGTTTTCTGATAAAAAATGCGTACACATAACAGGAACACAATAATGCAAATATCACCCAGCCGATCGCAAGCTTCATTCCAGCCCGGATCACGATCTCTCCTTCTTTTGTCTTTATATATATATCACCAAGAAAACTGTTTTTTTTATGATTCAATTTTCCTATGCTCCTTTTCATATTTTATATCGACAAAATTCTACCATTCTGTTCTGTATTTTGCAAGTTCATCCAGGAAGTATTCATAATTCAGCGAAGAAATATAAGAAAATATTTGATTATTTCAGCGAAATATTGTATTATATATAAGTCATGCACCAGTAGCTCAGTGGATAGAGCAACGGCCTCCGGAGCCGTGTGCGGTGGTTCGATTCCACTCTGGTGCATATTTTTTATGCATAAAAATACCGGCAGCCACTTAAAAGGAATGTGGCTGCCGGTATTTTCTTTTAATAAAATGATGATATTTTTACATTGTAACAAAGATGAACTTTACAACGAATAACGCTGCGATGATCGTTACAACGATATCTTTCTTCTTGTAGTTACCTGTGAATAAGGTAATCAGAACGTATGAAATTGATCCTACACCGATACCATTTGAGATAGAATAGGTTAATGGGATCATAAGGAAGGTAAGGAACGCAGGAACTGCTGAACGCATATCATCCATATCGATCTTGGCAAAGTTCTTAGCCATTAATACACCTACAAAGATCAGTGCCGGAGCTGTTGCACATGTTGGGATCACACCTGCGATTGGGCTTAAGAACAGACATACTGCGAAGCAGGCTGCTGTAACTAAACTTGCAAGACCTGTTCTACCACCTGCTGCGATACCGGATGCAGACTCAACGAAGGTTGTACATGTCGATGTACCAAGAATAGCACCTGCTGCTGTACCGATAGAGTCGCACATCATACTCTTATCTAAGTTGATCGGGTCACCATTCTCATCTAACATATTTGCCTGTGATGCGGTTCCGTATAAGGTTCCGATCGTATCAAACATATCTACCAGACAGAATGCAACGATCAGCATGATACCTGAGAATACGCCACCAACATATGGGCTTTCAAATGCATTTCTCCATGCATCCGCCTTGAAGCATCCAAGGAAACCGATCTCGCCAAAGTCTTTGAAAGACTGACCGATGCTGGATACATCAAAAGATGGTGTCTCCAGATTAAATACATAATAAAGGACTGTGGAAACAATGATACCGATTACGATATTTCCCTTTACATTTAACTTTGCAAGAACTGCGATCAGGATAATACCGATGATAGTTACAACCGGTGGAATAACTGCTTTCCATGCAGCTGCCGGTGTCTCTGCGCCTGAAATTGCTCCATGGAAATCAAAGATCTGTACCAGTGTATACTTGTTCGCCTGTACAAGACCTGAGCCCTTTAAACCAACCAATGCGATGAACAAACCGATACCGGCCGGTATTGATTTCTTCAGACATTCCGGCATGGCTGTCGCAATGTACTTACGAAGTCCGGTTACGGACAGGATCAGGAATACAATACCTGATAACAGAATGATAACAAGACCCGACTGATAACCTTCAATCGCGCTGCAGCCTGCAAAGAATGCACCGGATACAAATGAGGTACAGAAGAATGAATTCAGTCCCATACCACATGCCTGTGCATACGGCATTCTGGCAAGGAATGCCATAAGAAGTGTACCGATAACAGCCACAAGAACGGATGCGATAAATACTGCATTCCAAACCCTGCCTACTTCTGCTGCGCTTGCGCCTTCTGCAACAAGCCATCCAGCCTTACCATCTGCTGCTACCTGATTTGGATTTACCAGGACAATGTATGCCATGGCAAAAAATGTTGTGAGTCCGGCCATAATCTCTGTACGAACATTAGAACCGCGCTCTGAAATGTGGAAAAATTTATCCATATTTCCCTTCCTTTCTTTTGTTTATTCTTATTAAAAGCATTGGTTGTCTACCTGTCCCTCACTACAGATATATGCCATGCTTTATAATCAAAATTCTGTGTGCCGTTACCGCACTGTTTCTTCCAGAAATTCGGCTACACTGTCATCCAGATAATCACCGATCACAAGATCCGCCGCTTCCTTGCAACACTCTGTCGCATTTAAAACCGCAACACCAAGTCCGGCTTCTGCTAACATCTCACTGTCATTATCTCCATCGCCGAAAGCAATTGTTTCTTCCATTGATATTCCAAGGAATCGTAAAATTTCCTTTAACCCATTATGTTTGCCGGAATGACGATCAGATATCTCGATCAATCGCGGCGCTCCGGATGTTACATAAACAGTATGGATATTTTGTGTTAATTCATGCATGATACGGTATTTTTTCTCTGTCGGTCCTACAATCGAAATCGAATTCAACTCCGTATTATGCTGTAAAATAAACTGCCTTATATCAGGCACCGGCGTTCTGGTGCTTCTTACATAAGCACTGATATCCTCTGACTCTCCAAAATTCATTGGATTCTCATAATATATCTCAGATGTATATCCTCTACCGCTGTCTCTTATACACATCTGACGCTGCCGACGAACTCTAGGGTGTAGA
>ERZ1026945.640-NODE-640-length-11220-cov-4.588983_pt1 | contig 11220 bp, 10 predicted proteins | sample MGYA00519304_ERZ1026945 | MGnify/ENA primary metagenome ERZ1026945 (study PRJEB26926, sample SAMN06164619) | human gut metagenome | biome: ENVO:00009003; feature: ENVO:2100002; material: ENVO:00002003 | host: Homo sapiens | place: USA | collected 2012 ...
AACGATACCTGTCTTGATCGCAGTTGCAGTCGGGTTATCAAGAAAGAGCAGCAACAGCCATCTTCCGCAGGTAAAATATAACAATGCAAATGGGATACACAATAGCCAGACCAGCTTTAAGGAAGCCTTGAAGCCGGAACGGATACGGTCGATCTTGCCTGCACCGATATTCTGGGCGGTATAGTTCGAGATACCATTTCCCAGTGTGGTGAGAGAGGTGATGACCAGATTGTTCAGCTTGACAGCTGCAGAATATCCGGCGATAACGCTGGTTCCGAAGTCGTTGATAACGCTCTGGATGATAATATTTCCGATGGATATAAAGCTCTGCTGTAAGGTGCTTGGGATAGCAACGACCAAGATTTGTTTTAAGATGCTGCCATCAAAAAAACGGAAACGGCCGTCTGTCTTGATACCGATAAGACGGCGTATCACAACAGCGACAGCCAGAATAGCACTGACACCCTGACAGAGGAAGGTCGCCCAGGCAACACCTGCGATTCCCATCTGAAAGGATTTTACAAATAAGATATCGACAAATATATTGGAAACGGATGATATTGCAAGGAAGATGAATGGAGTTCTGGAATCACCGAGAGCGGAGAAAATTCCGGTTGCAATGTTGTAAAAGAACATAAATGGAAGACCATAGATATAGATGTTCAGATATAGAAGGGAAGCATCCATGATATCGTCCGGAGTGTGGATCAGAGCAAGCAGTTCCCGGCTGGTGAGCAGACCAGCGATCACCATAACAGCCAGTAAAACAGCTGTAAAGATAAAAGTGGTCGATACAGCCGTCTTCATATTCCGATATTCTTTTGCTCCAAATAATCTGGATACGATAACCGAGCATCCCATATTGCATCCAAATGCAAATGCGATAAAGATCAACGTGATCTCGTAACTGTTGCCAACAGCGGCAAGAGCACTTTCATTGATAAATTTTCCGGCAACCAGACTGTCGGCAATGTTATAGAGCTGCTGGAAGATCACACTTCCAAAGAGTGGCAGACAGAAACGCCACAGCACAGATTCCGGTTTTCCTACGGTCAGATCCTTGTTCATTTTTATTCGTCCTCATTTCTTTTTTTATGACATGATGAATTATAGAACGATAAAATAAAATGTCAAGAATGATTAAAGGCTCCCGTGGAGTAATTGGGTTAAATCATCAGGTGTATCAATATCCCTTAGTTCGTTTATATCTGAAACTGAAATGGTACGGATACGATCAGGATGATTATTTATTACCAGACTGCCGCCTTTTTTTAAAGGAAGATTCTGAAGTTCCTCAAAAAATTCAGCCGGAAAGATAACAGGAGAACCGACTATATCGCCATAACAGGTTCGCCAGATTGAGTTTTTGTCATTTTCCGCACAAAGAAGCAGCGAGATCATGGATTCTTTTTGAAGCAAAGGCTGGTCGGCGGGGAGAAAGACGCAGCGATCGATATGATCACCAATGGTTTCCAGACCGAGGCGGATCATGTCGTTTCGATGAGGAAAGGTATGAAGCAGTACCGGAATATTTTGTTTTATACATAGGCTCTGAATTTCCTTGTGAATGGTTACCACGATAGATGTTGTAAACAGATTCTTAATAATGTTAAGAGAAGAATCGATCAATGGTTGGCCATTGAAATCAGCCAGCAGCTTATTTCCACCAAAGCGGGTACCCTGACCGGATGCCATGATGATACAGCCTGCATTTCCATATGGTTGATCGAGATCCACAAGGAAAACATCCTTATGGTTACGCAGTTCCTCCAGGGACGGAAGCTTTTGTTTTCGCACGACCATGAGAAGCTGTTTGTGCTTCATTAAGGTTCGTATAGCTTGCCGGTATTTGCAGGAATTACTTTCCAGAAAGCCGATTTCATCAATCGTGATCCATTCGGAAGTTGCATGCAGACAGGAATGTAAGAATGCGGTTCCTTTTTCATCAAAGCTTTCGGGAATAGCAAGCATCTGATTTCTCTTATGGGTTGGATCCGGATGAAAACGTCCAATCTGGATTATTTCTTTTGAACAGTTGTTTTTCAGGTAGACTCCTTTTTCCGGTACTACCCAGGAGGTAACACCGGGCATCGGGGAGGAAAAGAGAGATGCCAGAAGTGTTGTTTTTCCACTTCCGGATGCTCCTGTCAGAACCAGATGTTTTTTCCCGCTAGTCTGAAAAGATCTCCATATAGAGTTTGCTGTTGGCCTCGTTACAGGCATTCCGGTAGGTTTCATATTTTTTCAGCCATTCCTTTCCCTCTGGAGTCAGAGTACTTCCACCACCGGATCTGCCGCCGGTGCTGCGTTTTATCAGAGAAAATCCCAGTTCTTTTTCTGCCTTATTGATCATACGGAGTGCCTTTGTATAGGCAAGTCCCATAGAGATTGATGCAGAACGGAGAGAGCCGGTTTCTTCGATCATATGAAGCAGTTGGCATGGTCCGGCTCCAAAAAATTTTTCGTTATTTTCATTTACAAAATAAATTTTTGTTATTGCTTTCAAGATGTTTCAGCCTCCTTTATCATAACAAGCCTGCTATTTCCAAGACGGTCGTTAAGCTTTGACAGACTGATTGTACCATATATTTTGGTAAGAAGGTGTTCCATCTCGGAAATTGATGTTTCGGATGGAATGATCTTGCCGATCAATCTGCCGTCTGACAGGATCAGAAGTGAATCACAATAATTTAGCGCCAGAGCTGAATCATGTAGTGTGATCAGGGCAGAAGCATGATTTTGTTGGATATAATCCTGTAAAAGCTCCATTGCCTGATAACGTAGCCGAAAATCTAAGGCACTTTCCGGTTCATCCAAAAGAAGAAGTTTTCGTTTGCCTGCAAATGTACGTGCTAATATACATAACTGTTTCTGACCGGCACTCAGACTTTGAAAATTATCATACATCCGGTTGCCAAGACCAACATCAATAAGTGCCTGTATGGCTGATTCTTTCATTTGCCGGGTTGGAGTCTGCAATAGTTTCAGTTCAGGGTTGAACCCCATCATAACTACATCAAAAAGCGTGAGATCTAAAGAGATACTGTTATTTTGTGGTATATATCCACAAAGCCTTGCCAGTTCCTTTGGGGAAACTGATTCTACGGTAATTGTATCAAGCTGACAGTTCCCCGTATGGGGAAGCAGATTTGCCAGGGACTTGATCAAGGTGGTTTTTCCGCAACCGTTTGCCCCCAGTATACCAATAATCTGACCGGAGTCGATGGAAAAACTGATATTTTTGATAATGTCTGTTCCATTATATCCGGCAGACAGATTGTTTACAGTCAGTAATTTCATATCCGATCACTTCTCCTTATACATAGATAGATTAAGAATGGGACTCCTAAAAGACTTGTAAAGATACTTACAGGCAGTTCTGTGGATGCTATACTACGAGCGAATATATCTCCCATGGTTAGCAGACATCCGCCGATCAGTCCGCTTAGCAGCATAGTGGATAGTCGGTTGTTTTTTAGTAATAAACGTGCTCCGTGTGGTGCCAGAAGAGATACGAAGCTGATCAGTCCGGTCATACTGATCACACCGGAAACAGCCAGTGTCGCAATCAACAAAACAATCAGACGAATCTGCTGTACATTTACACCGAGCATTTTTCCCTCATTATCATCTAAAGAGAGAAGAATGATCTGTCGATATAATAAGAACAGAAGGCCTGAAGAGAAAAGGCATAGAATAATATTTCCTTTTATGGAGTAGATGCTGATTCCATTTAGGCTTCCCATGATCCAATATTCAATTGACGCCAATTGTTTTTCCGGATCTGCGATTAATTTCAGACAAACCAGTGCCGTCTGTGCGAGACTGTGAACAGCGATTCCGGCAAGTACAATGCTGCGGCCATCCCGGTCTGCGGTTATGGAAGATAATACCAGTGCAAGGATAACAGAACAAACTGCCCCTGCAAAAGCAGAGATTGTGATCGACATAGAACCGGATAAGAACAGAATTCCAAATGCTGCACCGGCACTGGCTCCTGAAGATACGCCAATGATATCAGGGGAGGCCAGAGGATTTCGAAAAACGGTCTGATAGACAAATCCTGCCATGCCAAGGACAAATCCTCCGATAGCACCGATAACAGCGCGGCTGGCACGGAGTGTAAGAAATACACGCCATTGCATGGAGTCTCCGGCTATCAGACCGGTCAGGGTGATCCTGTATTTTCCGATAAACAGGGAAGCTGCTGTCAGAAGAATCAGACCTACGCTTCCGGCAATAAGATATAAATTTGCTTTATTTTTTGATTCCATAGAATGTTTCATAGAAAGAATTCATCTCTTTCGTATAAGTATCAGTTGAAACCTGATCAGGATGCAGGATTCCGGCAAGCCAGATGGAAGCCAGGATACTAGCAGGTACAGGACTGTCCAGTGCTTCGATATCCCCCGGAATGGCATAAACGTGGTTATTTTTTACTGCTGTGCAGTCTTTCAGGTTCGGATCGCTTAATACATCGTCTACTGTATATTCTGCATCGGAAGCAAGAATAATATAATCAGGATCCCAGGAAAGAAGCTGTTCATAACTAATCTCGGCCCAATAGGTATCAGAGATATCAGATGCTACATTTTTACCGCCTGCAAGTTCGATAATAGCTGATTGGTACATAGCTGGACCGGCAGTTGACAGGAGAGAAGAATTGCCTGCAAGGTAAATATTCGGAGTGCCGTTTGCGGTTGCAAGAGAAGTAGTAAGCATTTCTTTTTCCTGATTAATGAAGTCAAGCAGTTGGTCTGCTTTATCCTGGGTATTTGTAGCTGTAGCAATAAGACGGATCATATCGGATAACTGATCCGGACTTTCTGGATTTACCAGTAACACAGGAATACCAAGCTCTGTCAGACTCTTTGCGGCATCTTTTAGCTTTAACGGTAAAATCACAAGATCCGGTGAAAGAGAAGCACAGGTTTCCAGATCGAATTCCTTTGCTGTTCCGACATTTGGAAGTTCCAGAAGCTCCGGAGCAGCCAGTTTGTAGATTGGTCTTTTGTCTGCCTTTGCTTCAATACCTACTACCTTGTCTGATAATCCAAGTGCGATCAGAAGACTGGAAGGAATGTAATATCCGCTTACAATCTTAGCTGGCTCTTTTTCAATGGTAACGGTGCGGTCTGCCTGATCCGTTACTGTGACCGGATAAGAGGTTTCTTTTTCGGCAGCTTTTGTAGATGCATCATCTGAAGAAGCTTCTGATGAAGCGGTTGTCCCCGTGCTTGCAGGCTTTGATGAAGTATTACAGCCTGCCAGAGATAAAAGCAGGGAACAGATTAAAAATAAGGATAAGCATTTTTTTAATGTTTTTTTCATAATAACTCCTTTTCGTTATATTTTAAATAATACAACGGTATTGTAGCAAAGCATCTTTTCAAAAACAAGTATTTTTACTATAATATATTTTGATATAGTGCGGCTAATGCAACATTTAAAGGAGCTTTTTATGGTAACAATTCAGAATTATATACGTGTTAAAAGTCTGGAAGAGGCTTATCAGTTAAATCAAAAAAAAGGTAGCTGTATAATCGGTGGAATGTTATGGACAAAGATGCAGAACCGGACGATATTGACAGCAATTGATCTGTGTGATCTGAAACTGGATCAGATCGAGGAGACGGAGAATGAGATCATTATCGGTTCGATGGTATCTCTACGACAGCTTGAATTGCATAGAGGTTTAAATAATTATACACAAAATTCTGTCAGAGACGCTGTAAAAGATATTGTCGGTGTACAGTTTCGTAATTTGGCAACGATAGGTGGAAGTATCTGGGGACGTTTTGGTTTCTCTGATGTGCTGACGGTATTTCTTGCCATGGATACATATGTGGAATTATATCAGGGTGGGAGAATACCACTTAGAGAATTTGCGGGGCAGAAGCCGGATCAGGATATTCTGGTTCGCCTGATCATAAAGAAGACGTCCGGATGCTTCTCTTATGCATCTGTAAGAAATCAGAGTACTGATTTTCCGGTCATCGCATGTGCGGCTTCTGTTGTAGGCGGAGAATATCGTTTATCAGTGGGAGCAAGACCGGGACGAGCGATGCTTCTTCTGGATGAAGAAGGACTTCTGTCAGAGGGACTGACAGAAGACTCTATAGAGGACTTTGCTATGTGGGCAGAGAAACATATTCCGACAGGAAGTAATCATCGAGCCGGAGCAAAGTATCGTTCCAGATTGGTTCGTGTATTAAGTCAGCGATTATTAAATAAATTGAGAGAGGAGCAGAAATGGAGATAACAGTAATTGTAAATGGAAAAAAACTGGTGGATTCTATTGAACCGGATCTGCTTCTGATCGATTTTCTGAGAAAGCATGGCTGCTACAGTGTAAAGCGAGGCTGTGAAACTGCAAATTGCGGATTATGTACAGTCTTTTTGGACGGCATTCCTGTGCTTTCCTGCTCCGTGCCTGCGGCAAGGGCAGATGGTCATGAGGTACAGACATTAGAGGGACTTCAGGAGGAAGCTTCTGAATTTGTCGGTTTTATTGCAGATCAGGGAGCTGATCAGTGTGGATTTTGCAATCCCGGATTTGTTATGAACACGATTGCATTATTGCGAGAGAATCCGGATCCTACAGATGATGAGATTCGTGCTTATCTGGCAGGAAATCTTTGCAGATGTTCCGGATATGAAGGTCAGTTACGGGGAATTCGAAATTATCTGGAATATAAGAGATCAGAGGAGGGCATTCATGGAAGAAAAGAAGTATAATTCAGTCAATCATTCGGTTCGTAAAAAAGATGCAATGCAGCTCCTTTTGGGAAAACCGGTTTATGTTGATGATATTACATCATCAGATGCTTTGACGGTAAAGCTTTTAAGAAGCCCATATGCCAATGCTATTGTAGAAGATATCAACGTAGCAATAGCGAAAAAAGTTCCGGGAGTTGTAGATGTTTATACATGGAAGGATGTTCCAAAGCAGAGATTTGCGATTGCAGGACAGACATATCCGGAACCATCTCCCTATGATCGGCTGATCATAGACCGGCATGTACGTTTTGTAGGGGATGTTGTTGCTATTATTGCGGCTACGGATGAGAAAGCTGCTTTAAAAGCAATGAAGCTGATAAAAGTGAAATATGATATCCTCGAACCGGTTCTTGATTTTCATCAGGCAAAGGATAGTGCTGTCCTTGTACACCCGGAGGAGGACTGGTTTCCACCTATGGAAGTTGGAGGAGATCCCGGACGAAATCTGGTTGCAAGTGAAAAAAACGGAGATGGTGATGTGGATGCCGTAATAGCGGATTGTGATGAGGTGTTCGAACACACATATCATATGCGGGCATTTAACCAGGCAATGATGGAAACCTTCCGCACCTATACCTGTTTTGACCGATATGGAAGGCTTCATGTGATCTCGTCTACACAGATTGTATTTCATGTGCGTCGTATCCTTTCCAGAGCACTGGGCATTCCAAAGAGCAGGATACGTGTTGAGAAACCAAGAATCGGTGGGGGTTTTGGAGCAAAACAGACAGCAGTCAGTGAAGTATATCCGGCGTTTGTCACACTGAAGACCGGACAACCCGCCAAACTTATATTTACAAGAGAAGAGAGTCAGATTGCCGGTTCTCCGCGGCATGAGATGGAAGTCCGTGTACGCCTGGGAGCAGACCGGGACGGACATATCCGCGGACTGGATCTGTATACACTTTCAAATACAGGAGCATATGGAGAACACGGACCTACAACAGTTGGTCTGAGCGGACATAAATCGATTCCCCTTTATACAGGTGGACTTGAAGCATACCGGTTTAATTATGATGTAGTATATACCAATACGATGGCAGCCGGTGCTTACCGGGGATATGGTGCGACACAGGGTATATTTGCACTGGAAAGTGCTGTAAATGAGCTTGCAGAAAGACTTGGAATTGATCCGACTGTAATCCGTGAAAACAACATGATCCGTGAAGGAATGAAGATGCCGGCATATTATGGAGAGACAGCAAATGCCTGCGCACTTGATAAATGTATGGCAAAATGCAAAGAATTATTTCATTGGGACGAGAAATATCCTGTTCGTGAGATAGGAGATGGGAAGGTAAGAACAGCCGGAGTAGCTATGGCGATGCAAGGCTCCTGTATCTCCAATCTGGATGTCGGATCGGCAACGGTAAAGCTGGCCGATGACGGAACATTTAATCTGATCATCGGTGCGGCAGATATGGGAACCGGGTGTGACACGATCCTGGCTCAGATGGTGGCAGAATGTATGGATTGTTCCGTGGATGATGTAGCTGTATTTGGGGCAGATACAGATGCATCACCATATGATTCCGGTTCGTATGCATCATCTACAACATATGTTACGGGTAAGGCCGTAGAACTTGCCTGTGAGAAACTGAAAAAAAAGCTTTGTGCGATAGCAGCCGGTATGCTTTCCTGCAGTCCGGAGGAAATGATCTTTGAAAATGGAAGGGCATGTCGGGTCAATACAGATCAAAGTGTGTCACTTGCCGAGATTAGTGTAAAAGACCAGATTGCAAATGATATCGCAGCAGTAGCAACGGTTTCCCATTCTTCACCTGTATCGCCTCCGCCTTATATGGTCGGCATGGTTGAGATTGAGTTAGACCGATATACAGGAGAGGTAAAAATTCTGGATTATGTAGCTGTTGTTGATTGTGGAATTCCTATCAACCCGGCATTGGCACGTATTCAGGCAGAAGGCGGCATCGTACAGGGAATCGGGCATACACTGTTTGAGAATGTCACCTACAATGAAAGAGGAGGTCCGATTGAATCCAGTTTCATGCAGTATAAGATTCCAACCCGCCTTGATATGGGACATCTTCAGGTAGAATTTGAACACAGTTATGAACCGACAGGCCCATTTGGAGCCAAGTCTATAGGAGAGATAGTGATCAATACACCTGCACCTGCAATTGCACATGCAATCTATCGTGCAACAGGCGTATGGCACAGAGAACTTCCGATCACTCCGGAAAAGATATTGATGTCCATGTTGGATGAAAAAGAATAAAGATGAGGAGAATTCACAAATGAAAAAAATATTTAAGCTGTCTGAGACAGCATTTCAGATGGATGGAAAGATGCCGCTTTCGCAGGCGATTCCATTAGGATTACAGCATGTTTTGGCAATGTTTGTAGGAAACCTGACCCCACTTCTGATCATCACAGGAGCATGTGGCCTGGCAGGCGGTGAGTTCGCAGATCTACAGCTTTCTTTGCTTCAGAATGCGATGCTGATCGCAGGAATTGTGACATTGGTACAGTTGTTCGGAATTGGTCCGGTAGGAGGCCGGGTACCGATCATAATGGGAACATCTTCCGGATTTATAGGTGTCTTTAACAGTGTAGCAGCAACCATGGGTGGTGGTATACTGGCATATGGTGCGATCATGGGAGCATCTATTATAGGTGGTCTTTTTGAAACAGTGCTTGGCTTTTTCTTAAAGCCCCTTCGTAAGTTTTTTCCATCGGTTGTAACCGGTACCGTGGTAATGTCGATCGGATTAAGCCTGATTTCGGTAGGTATCAATTCTTTTGGTGGAGGAAATAAAGCAGAAGATTTTGGCTCCATTGAGAATCTGTTACTTGCGTTGTTTGTGCTTATTGTAATCTTGTTTTTCAAACATGCGACAAAAGGCTTTTTGAGTTCTTCATCTATTTTATTTGGCATTATTTTCGGATACATTGCAGCAATGATCATGGGCTTTGTTTTGCCGAAAACCGGAGTGACGGCAGATGGTGTAGAATATACAAAGGCATGGGTGTTGAACTGGGATAAAGTTGCGGAAGCCTCCTGGTTTGCGGTTCCGAAGCTTTTGCCTGTAAAACCTGTTTTCGATCTGCGGGCGATTCTTCCGGTTCTTATTATGTTCATTGTAACTGCAGTTGAGACGGTTGGAGATATTTCAGGTGTTATGGAAGGCGGATTGGACAGAGAAGCAACAGATAAAGAACTTGCAGGCGGTGTTATGTGTGACGGACTGGGTTCTTCATTTGCAGCGATATTTGGTGTCCTGCCAAATACATCATTCAGTCAGAACGTTGGATTGGTAGCCATGACAAAGGTTGTAAACCGGTTCGCTCTTGCAACCGGAGCCATTTTCCTTGTCCTTTGCGGCTTATGTCCAAAGCTTGCAGCGTTGGTATCAATCATGCCACAGTCTGTACTTGGTGGCGCAGCAGTCATGATGTTTTCCTCGATTGTAATCAGTGGTATTCAGTTGATCACGAAGAATCCGTTGAATGCCAGAAATCTTTCCATTGTATCAGTAGCACTGGGCGTTGGATATGGAATGGGAGCTAATCCCGGAATTCTGGTACATACACCGGAGGTGGTACAGTTGGTATTTGGCGGATCGGGAATTGTACCGGCAGCAATGGTAGCAATTCTTTTAAATATCATTTTGCCGAAAGAGGAAAAATAAATACTATTTATACAGCATATGAAACAACTGCAGATATTCCTGTTCGACATCCTCAAACGAACGAACCTCATAAGAAAGGTTGATGTGAAGCTCAGGCTCCGGTCTGTCCGATGGCTCATTTAACAATGTGAGAAGATCGAAATAGAGCATGTCGTCGTCGATGCATTTGATCCTGCGTTCTTCTTCCTCTGTCAGAGGAGAACCCAGATATTTTGTATAGATCACATTTAACAGATTCTGTTCCAGATCTTTATATGCAGGAAGATGCTTCTTAAAAGGTCTTGGAACATCTGACAGGTAGGCTTCACTTGCATCGTGAAGCAGACAGGCAAGCACCAGTCGGTCGGAATACCCACGGGCAGCCGCTTCCTTTGCACAGTTGATACAATGACTGCCAACGGAAAAGAAGGTCTTTACATGACCGTTTCCACGACAAATTAGTGATAATGCGTGTGCGATGTCCTCGATATGAAGATGTTCTGCCTCCGGCAGAGTCGGATCAAAATGATCCCCGGTATAAGTTGTAATATAATCAGCCATATAAAAATCATCCTGTCGAAAATAGTTATTTCTCACTGATTATATAACAAAAGCAGATAAAATCAACTTTATTTTTTTCCAATTACGGCTCTGTTATAGTTCACATATTATTGCGCAATTCATAATAGTGAACCTATAACAGAGCCGTAATTTTGGAAATGTAAGTTATTTCAAAATATACATAAAAAAAGGAAACCGCTATACTATTATGAAGCAAGCCTGCCTGAGCGTCGGTACTTAGGTTGCG
>ERZ1026945.668-NODE-668-length-10884-cov-6.110537_pt1 | contig 10884 bp, 9 predicted proteins | sample MGYA00519304_ERZ1026945 | MGnify/ENA primary metagenome ERZ1026945 (study PRJEB26926, sample SAMN06164619) | human gut metagenome | biome: ENVO:00009003; feature: ENVO:2100002; material: ENVO:00002003 | host: Homo sapiens | place: USA | collected 2012 ...
TACGAGATTCGCCTTAGTCTCGTGGGCTCGGAGATGTGTATAAGAGACAGACACAAAGAACATGAACTCCACCGCCGCCGGGTTCGCCTCGGACAAAAGGCTGGTGTAGACATGGGTGATGTAGTCAAAAAGGTAACCCACCAACGGCACGATGCCGAACTGGCACTGCACCGAGGCCGGGTAGTGGGAAAGCTGCCGCATGGAGGGCGCAAGGAACCGGATGAACAGCAGCAGCAGCGGCAGGGTGAACAGCAGCTCTGCCACCGGCTGCACCAGCGGATGCTGCGGGAGGAACAGCGCCACCGCCAGCGCCGCCCAGCGTGCGCCCCTGCACCTCGCAGTATTCCAGACTGTCCAGCGTAATGCGGGTCACGCCGCTTTTGCAGCGCAGAATCAGGCTGTGCTGGGTGCGCTTGCGGCACTCGGCCAGCACAGCATCGGTAAGGCGGAAAAAGCTGTCCTTCCAGATGGGCTTGAGCTGGTAGTAGTATGCGCCTACCACATAGGACTGTACGGCAAATTCCGAAGAAGAGGTCACAAAGATGATCTGCACCGCCGTGTCGTACCGGCGGATCTCCCGCGCGGCGTTGATGCCGTTGATGCCGGGCATGAGCACATCCAAAAACAGCACATCAAAGCGCACCCCGGCCTCGATATCTGCCAGAAGCTCCACGGGCTTTGTATAGGGGGCCAGCTCCAGCTGCACCCCCCGCAGGGTGCGGTACTGCTCCAGAAAATCCTGCATCTGATGCAGCAGCGCGGCATCGTCATCACAGAAAGCGATCCGGGTCATGGCAAAGAAATCCTTTCCGAACAAAAATCTACCCCTTAACGATACCACATCCGCGCCGCTTCGTCACGTCTTTTTCGCAAATTTGCAAGCTTTTTACATCCCCGGCGGCTGCACCGCGCACCCTTTCGGCAGAGTGTTCAACAGCAGCGCGGCCTCCTTGTGCAGAACCTCCAAAAATCGCGCAGAAGCTTGTATTTTGCCTGCGGAGCGTGTACAATAAGCACAGAATATGTTTGCGCAGAGCAGGAGAGCGACAGACAGAGCAGATAGCTTTGTTTGGTGCGCTCTTTTTTGTTTTGCGCTCAAGCTTCAGAGCAAGGAGAGAAGATCATGAGCCAGACCAAATATATCCTCTCACTGGATCAGGGCACTACCAGCAGCCGGGCGATCCTGTTTGACAACGAGCAGAACATCGTCTGCGTGCAGCAGCGGGAATTTGAGCAAATCTACCCCCATCAGGGCTGGGTGGAGCACAACCCCATGGAGATCTGGTCCAGCCAGTACGGCGTGATGAACGAGGTGATCGCCCAGAGCGGTGTAGACCCCAGAGACATTGCGGGCATTGGCATCACCAACCAGCGCGAGACCACCATCCTGTGGGATAAAAACACCGGACGCCCGGTGTATAACGCCATTGTCTGGCAGTGCCGCCGCACCGCGCCCCTTGTGGACGAGCTGCTCAAGACCCCCGGCATGGCGGACTATATCCGGGAAAACACTGGCCTTGTGCCGGACGCCTATTTCTCTGCCACCAAGATCAAGTGGATCCTGGAAAACGTCCCCGGTGCGCGGGAAAAGGCCGAGGCCGGGGAGCTTTTGTTCGGCACGGTGGACACTTGGCTGGTCTGGAAGCTGACCGGCGGCAAGGTGCACGTTACCGACCGCACCAACGCCAGCCGCACCATGCTGTACAATATCCGCACGCTGGACTGGGACGACACCCTGCTCAAGGCGCTGGATATCCCCCACTGCATCCTGCCCAGCGTGAAGGACTCCAGCGAGGTGTACGGCTACACCAACATTCAGGGCGTGGACGTACCGGTGGCCGGTATTGCAGGCGACCAGCAGGCTGCGCTGTTCGGGCAGGGCTGCTTTAAGCCCGGCGATGTGAAAAACACCTACGGCACCGGCTGTTTCCTGTTGATGAACACCGGCAACAAGATCTACCAGAGCAAGAACGGTCTGGTCACCACCATTGCCATCAGCCTTGACGGCGAGGTGGAGTATGCGCTGGAAGGCTCCGTCTTTGTGGGCGGCGCGGTCATCCAGTGGATCCGGGACGGGATGCACCTGATTCAGGACAGCTGCGATTCCGAGTACTATGCCCAGAAGGTACCGGACAACGGCGGCGTGTACATCGTGCCCGCCTTTACCGGTCTGGGCGCACCTTACTGGGATATGTACGCCCGGGGTGCCATTCTGGGCATCACCCGCGGCACCACCCAGAACCACATCATCCGCGCAGCAGAGGAATCCATCGCCTACCAGAGCGCCGACCTGATGTGGGCAATGGAAAAGGACACCGACATCACCATCAGCACCCTGAAGGTGGACGGCGGTGCCAGCCGCGACCACTTCCTGATGCAGTTCCAGTCCGACATCCTGAACAAGGAGGTGCTGCGCCCGGCCATCCGGGAGACTACCGCCCTTGGCGCGGCGTATCTGGCCGGCCTTGCCACCGGCGTGTGGAAGAGCCGGGAGGAGATCAGCCACCTGTGGAGCTGCAACCAGCTGTTTGAGCCCAAAATGGACGCTGCCCAGCGGGAAAAGCTGGTCAGGGGCTGGCACAAGGCCGTGGGCCGCAGTCAGGACTGGGCCGAGCACGAGGTGTAAGGCAGGAAAATCGCTGACAGCATAACATTATAAACCCCCGGCAGACTGTCACCGCAATGGTGATAGTCTGCCGGGGGGGTTCTGTACCGTTCACAGCAGTCGAAGTTGAATTTATTCCAGATACTGCGGCAGATTCCAAGCACCTCGCAGCACACGGCTGGCTGTTTTAGGGTAAAAGCCAGACAGATACCGGGCGATATCGTTCAAGTCCTGCACAGCAAGGGGCAGATATTTGATCTTATACGTCATACTGCTTGCTCAGCGTCTCCCATACGCTTTCGTGGTCTTCCCACTGCGTGTCGGGGTCAGCCGCCTGCTGTGTTGCCTTGGCAAGTGCCTCGGCAACATATCGCTGGTGCAAAAACTCCTCGTACTTGGCGTAGTCCTCAATGTTGATGAGTACGGATTCTCCACGGCCATGATTCGTGATGATCACATGGTTGTGGTCTTTGAGCATCTCCGAAAGCTCAGCGTAATGGTTGCGCAGATCCCGGGAAGGGCGAACGAATGTCTGCATCATACGAGACACCTCCTGTCAGGGTCATTGTATCACAAAATGACTACATGCGCAAGGCGGATGCTCTTGTTGGGGCGTGCGGAGCCCCAAACCCTGCAGGGAACGAGTACGGCAACCTGAAATCAATCCGTTTCTTTTAGCTTTTCGAACAGTTTGCGATCAGTTTTATAAATTCCTTGATAAGGTTGTTCAAGATAGTACTTCCCCCTGTCCTCATACGCAAAGATAGTAATTGTTCCTGTCTCATGCCGGAAGTCAATCTTGATATAACTTTCCGCTTGCGGGACATCTTGAACGCTTTCCTTCTTAGTCGGTTCAGAACTGGAAATATCGGCGATTATTTCACTTATCCAAGTTTTGTCTGAATGACTTACTGTGTTTTCTGCATTAGTTATATCAATAGATGTAATCTTATCGGCTTGAGGTAGTGTAATGGGCGCTGCTTTTTTTCCACACGCAGCTAAAGTCAGTATACAGGTAAGAAACAAAAACAAAGAAAGAAATTTTTTCATAAGTATTGTTACCTCCATAACTTCCAATTTACTGGGCTAAGCCGAGTATACCATACACTGTTAAAAATAGCAAAAGGCAGGATACCACTACCATAGTGATACCCTGCCTTTACTTGTTCCGGTTCTCGTTCTGTACCGCACACTACAAAAAAATCCCCAGGCCGAATGGTCTGGGGATGTGGTGGAGCATTGTCCACAGCACTCGAACCCAACACTTCCTCACGGGTGACCGTTTTGGCATCATCCGTGAAGTTGAAATTGAGTACGACCCGGTCATCAAAGACGTAGACCGAGTTGACAAAGGTATCAATGATCTGCCGCTGGTGTTCCGTGCTGCCCACGTCACCCTTGCGGAATTTTTCAAGCCAGAACCGAATCCACTCACGGGTCAGGACGGGCTTTTTCAGCTCTTCTTCCAGAATGCTGGTGTTCAGGGCTTCCTTCCGGGCTTCCAGTTCGTCCAACCGCTGCTTGGTGGTCGGGGTCAGGATGCCCTGTTCAATGGCTTCCAGAAGGTTTGCCAGCCGCTTCTCTGTGTCCCTGAGCTGGTCTTTCAGGACAGGCAGCCGGGTGTTCTCCTTCTGCTGGGCTTCCATGACCAAATCTATCAGCCGTTCGATGATTTCATCGCTGAAGATCACCTTAATGGCGGTGTCCACCACGAACCGTTCCAGCGGCTCCTTGCGAATGGCTTTCAGGTCACAGTGCGCCTTGCCGTGGCGTTTGGCGTTGCCGCACTTGTAGTAATAGTAGGTGTTTCCCATGTGGCTGGTGCCGCTTTCGCCACCCATCAGGGTGCCGCACTTGCCACAGAACAGCTTGGTGGTCAGCAGATAGCTCACATCCTCTTTTGCAGGCCGACCATGGGCGATCCTGTTCTGCTCAAAACGCTGCTGCACCCGGTCAAACAGGTCCTGGTCAACAATGGCCGGAATGCCGCCCGGCGTCACAATGTCCTTGTAGCGGTATTCGCCGATGTAGCGGCGGTTGCGGAAGATCTGGAAGAAGCTGTTCTTTACGAACGGCTTCCCGGTGCGGGTACGCAGGCCGCGCTCATTCAGGGATGCTGCAATCTTCTCAGCCGGTTCGCCGTCGGCATACCGGGTGAAGATCTCCTGCACGATGGGAGCCGTCTCCGGGTCGATATGGTACAGCCTGTCCTCCTTGCCAATGGTGAAGCCCAGCGGCACCACACCGCCGTTGTACTTGCACTGGAGGGCATTTTCGCGCTCACCGCGCGCTACTTTCAGGGCAAGTTCGGCGGAATAGTATTCCGCCATGCCGATCAGCATACTCTCCACCATAATGCCTTCAGGCCCCTGCGAGATGGGTTCCATGGCAGACACCAGATGGACACCGTTCTTTTCCAGCTGGTACTTGTAGTTCACGGCATCGTAGCGGTTCCGGGCAAAGCGGTCCAGCTTCCAGACCAGAACCACATCGAAGATTTTCTTTCCGCTGTCCTTGATCATCCGCTGAAAGTCTGGGCGGTCATCCGTTTTGGCAGAGTAGGCACGGTCAATGTAGGTGCCGACCACGGTGATGCCGTTCTTCTCGGCGTAGGCCTTGCAGTCGCGCAGCTGTCCCTCAATGGACGCTTCTCGCTGGCTGTCGGATGAATAGCGGGCGTAGATTACGGCGGTCATGGTTGCACCTCCTTGGCGTGTATTCGACTTGCCTTTATAGTATCGGGTCAAGCGCAGCTTGTCAACAATCTGCGAGCAGAGTGAAATGCGAAAATTGCGAAACGCAGCGAAAAAGGTGAGAGCAAGAATCGTCCCGTGGCCACAAATTTTCAATTCTTGAAAATTCTTGCCCTTTTGGGACAGCTTCTTGTTGGGGCGTGCCTGCCCCAAACCCTGCTTAGGAGTGAGTGCGATATACTAGGAATTTATTTATTGCTTGCATCGGTTTTGTCGTTTCCCTTTTTCTTACGAGACAAACCTAAACAAAGATGCGTCGAGCCAAGGCAAAGAAATGATGAACCAAGACACAACCATACAACAGCCATAGAATTATCATTTCCACTTATGAAGCTAATAAGTGAAGCCATATATAACAGAGCAGAAGCTGCATAGAATAAGATAGATTTCTTGGTTTCTTTTTTCATAAATAATCGCCTCCACAAATCGATTTGTTGAGTCAATTATACCACGTTCTTTATCGAAATTACACCCTCTACATGGGAGAACTTGGCCGATTTACTGCGTACGTGCGTACCCATCTTCCGTATACACGTATGCGGCGATTTGCCCGAAACGCACTCTATACAGCCGTTCCCCCTCGGAGAGCCCACTACACTTTGCAGACCACAGGGATGAAAGTGTCATAGTGGGTTATTACACTTCCGCAGAAGTGCCTTCTCCTCGCCGCAGACAGCCGGGTGTGCCTTTTGTGAGAGCTTTCTGTGCGGCGAATCTACATCGCCCACAGGCGATGTAAGCAGGGATTCCAAAGGGGCGCAGCACCCTTGGCACACGACTTTGGTACAAAGTCTAGTGTGTTACACCTTTCCAGAGGTGTATACGTTCCTGAAATGCAAAAAGCCCCATACCCAACACCTTAACGGTGCGGACATGGGACTTGATGCTTCCTCGGCCTAGCCGGGTACTCCGTAACCAATCCTGACAGGCAGTTGCCGTGTCATTTTTCGAAAACTGTTTTACGGATACCCAGCAAGCGGTCACTTCACTTTTTTTATAAAGGATCCACGCCCGGCAAAGCTGGCCGAGGCAGTCATCACATGAGCTGCTTTCATTCATGATATGAACCAGATGAAAAAACAGACGGGTCATATCCCTTGACTTCAGCCCCCCGGGGGAGTATACTCCGTGGCAGTGAAATATTCGGCTATGACGAGAAAGAGTACCCGGAAAGAATGCTGCAGAGAGCTGCCGGTTTGGTGCAAGGCAGTGCAGGGCGTCCGTGGGAAGATCCTCTCCGAGCTTTCCGGCTGAATGGGCGGTGTATGCGCCCCAGTAAGCGGGAACGGCAGGCCCCCGTTATCACGGGCCGCGCATTGTTGGATGCGCACTGAGGGGCCGGGCTTTGCACCGGCAATAAGAGTGGTACCGCAGAGGAGTTTATACGCCTTTGTCTCTTACGAACCGTAAGGGGCAAAGGCGTTTTTGTTTGCGGGAAAGCCATTTTCCGGATGTTTCATTGCCTTTGCATCCGCAAAAATAAGTGTTCAGGAAAAAGGAGAGTTTATCATGAAAACATTGGAAAAAGTAAGCGACTTTGTGGGCAAGTACATGGCCGCCATCGTCATTGTGGTGGCGGCACTGGCTCTGCTGTTCCCCGGCACCTTCAGCGTGGTAAAGACCGCATGGGTCAACACCCTGCTGGGCATCGTCATGTTCGGCATGGGTCTTACCCTGAAGCCGGAGGACTTCAAGGTGGTGTTCAGCCGCCCGAAGGATGTGATCATCGGCTGCATTGCGCAGTTCACCCTGATGCCCTTCCTTGCATGGGCGCTGACGCAGCTGTTCCACCTGCCTACCGAGCTGGCTATCGGCGTCATCCTTGTGGGTACCTGCCCCGGCGGCACCTCCTCTAACGTGATGACCTATCTGTCCAAGGGCGACGTTGCACTGTCCGTCGGTATGACTGCCGTTTCCACCGTGCTGGCACCCATCCTGACTCCCCTGCTCACCCTGCTGTATGCCGGCCAGCGCGTGGATGTGAACCCTGTAAATATGTTCCTGTCCATCGTCAAGGTGGTGCTGGTGCCCATCGCACTGGGCTTTGTGGTCAACCACTTCTTCCATGCCTTCACCCAGAACGCCGTCCGCGTGCTGCCGCTGGTCTCCACCACCGCCATCGTGCTCATCATCTGCGCTGTTGTGTCCGCAAACTCCGCCAAGATCATGACCAGCGGCCTGCTGATCCTTGCCGTGGTCATCCTGCACAACCTGCTGGGCTACCTCACCGGCTTCGGTGTGGGCAAGCTGCTGAAGCTGGATTCCACCAAGTGCCGCGCGATCTCCATCGAGGTCGGTATGCAGAACTCCGGTCTGGCCACCTCTCTGGCTGCCGCCCACTTTGCACAGTATCCGCTGGCAACCATCCCCGGCGCTGTGTTCTCTGTGTGGCATAACATTTCCGGTGCCGTCCTCGCCAACTTCTTTGCCCGCACCGCCGAGAAGAAGGACTGATCTTATACCATAATAAAAATGGCTGCTGCACAGGATTTCTTCCCGGTGCAGCAGCCATTTCTTTGTTTATTGAACGTGATCTGCGCGGTTTTCCCGTCTTTGCCTGTTTCCCGGGCTGTTGCGCAAGCGCAAGCATCCCGGGAGCAAAAAGACACCCGAACCCCAGACCCCCTGCGTGTGATGCATGATGACTTTTTGACTTTTATAACGTCAATTCGTTAAATAGACTCAATTTGCTACAGATCTGCTACAAACGGCAGTTTTTCGACTTGCATCAGTAACCTGTTTTTTATATTCTCACTGGCCAAACTTTCAACTCCTATACTCTCCCCTCGCCAAAAAAGTCTCAAATGTTTTGTGTGGTTTGATGATAGTATTTTCAGTTGACGTATGATACACTGAATTTTAAGGAGTTATTCAGTTGTACTGTGACTACTTATCTAAGCATTTTTACGGACACCAAATCTTGCATACAAAAATGCGAAATCTGCTTTGAATGGGGTATTTGCTTATGTTTAAAATCAACAATCTGGCAAATCAGACAAGTCACATCGTCACCGAACAGAAGGGTATCTTTTCCATTGTTGAGCACAATGTCGATTTCTCCGTAGCGCCTTGCAATGCAATGGAAGAATACTATATGAGCCAGATGAATGTCAAACGGAAACAGGCCATTGCCAATCTCAACGGAAAAGTTGGGCTTGTTCTCCAAGCGGGCGCAATGCAGTACATTGTTGGCAACGTGCAAGCAACCACCGGATTGAAGGGTGTTGGCGACTTCTTAGGCAAAATGGTAAAAAGTTCCGTCACAAAAGAAAGCACAATCAAGCCGGAGTACATCGGAACGGGTGTGCTCGTGACCGAACCCACCTATAAATATCTTCTGACCGAAAATGTCGGTGACTGGACAGGCGGTCTTGTAATGGAAGACGGCATGTTCCTGGCCTGTGAATCCACTGTCAAGCACGAGATTCAGGCACGCTCCTCGCTTTCTTCTGCAGCACTCGGAAATGAAGGGCTCTTCAATCTACGGCTTGCTGGCAATGGTGTATGTGTACTGGAAAGCAATGTTCCCCGTTCGGAAATCGTAGAAATCGACCTTCAAGACGACGTTTTAAAAATTGATGGCAGCTTTGCGATTTGCTGGTCCGGCAGTCTCAGCTTTACGGTTGAACGTTCCGGAAAAACCTTGCTTGGTTCTGCCGCATCCGGTGAGGGTCTGGTAAATGTTTATAAGGGAACTGGCAAAGTATGGCTTGCTCCATTAACGCCTTCTCAATCACTGGTTAGCGCAACGCATGCAAAAAGTGCAAAGTAATTGAACATCTGTTCTTCTTGCTTTCACTGTTTTACTTCTTCAGAGCATTATCTTTGCAAAAAGCTCTTGGCCTTTAATATAGAGGTCAAGAGCTTTTTTGCTTGCCGCTGAACTTCTGCTTCAAAGACCGTGTTCAGCTTAATTTTCAATCATCTACACTTTGCGTTTCAGATAATTCTTCCCAGTCTTCCGGGTTTCCACACCTACAGAGATACTCATGCCCGCCATCGACTGCACACGATCCGCAAGAACAAAATTTGAAATCATGTACAGTGCAACTTTCAATAACATCCCTGCACTTTTTACACCGGATCATATTTCTCACTATTTTCATCATGCACGTCACCCGCAGTCAATTATCGAAGTTCATATCATTTTTTGAGCCGCAAATAATATTTTTCAAGGCTCTTATCGCAGACATCCACAATATGCAGCCAATCTTCCCGTGTAAGCTTGCGGAAGATGATCGGGTTCACCTCGATAGTCTCCACGTCCTTGCAGCGCATCAGGAATCGCATATCCTCAAAGCGCTTGAAGGGATTGGAGAGGATGTTCTTCTCCACATCTTTCCGGGTATAGCCACCCTTCTGATAAATGCTGGTGGATTTCTCTGCGATCATCCCGTGCGCCTTCGGTCCTCGTAGAAGTCGATAAAGTAGTCCACCACATCCGGCAGGGCAACTCTGCCGCTGCTGTCCATGTACTCATAGATTGCTTTGAGCAGCACCGGCTTGTAGGAATAGCTCATGTCCATCGTTTCAATAAACTTCATGAACTTGTCTGCCATATTCTGCGGCGTAATGAGATCCCAGCCATACTGTTTCGCAATGTTGCGGATGCTTTCCTCCCGGAAATAGTGGAACATCCGCTTGTCACCAAAGGGAATCGAAAGGTCAGGTTTGACTTTTCCGTCCTTGATGTAACGCTCCACTGTCTCGGACTGCACATCCACCATCCGAACGAACTCGATCTGCGAGATCATATCCTTGACGCTGTTCTGCCAGTTGAAAAGGTCAATGATCTCATAGTCGGACACATCGATTGGCACATCCAGCCATGCCTCCGGCTTTTCGCCCTGGAACAGCATATCCTGATCCAGCTTGCGCTTGTTCTCCGGCGCCAGCACATACGCCATGGGCTGATATTTTGCAATGTCCAGTACCCGGTGCAGACTGTAGGGCATATTGAACATATTGGCGTTGTCCACAAAGTCAACCACCAACAGGTCCTCTTTCCCCGGGCAGCGGCGTGTGCCACGGCCAAGCTGCTGCAAATAGATCGTTTTGGACATAGTCGGGCGCGCCATGAACAGCACCGTTGTATGCGGGCTGTCCCAGCCTTCGTTCAGAAGGTCACAGGCGCAAAGAACATTGGTCGAGCCGGTTTCATAGTCCTTCAGGATTTTTTCCCGAACCTCAACACGATCCCGCCCGGAAACTGCTTCCGCCTTCACACCGTTGTCCCGCAGCAACTTTGCAATTTCGGCTGCATGGTCTACGCTGGCACAGAAGATTACTGTCTTTTTGCCGTTGACGTACTTTAGATAGGTGTCAACGATCAACTGATTGCGTTCCGGGATGAACAGCTTGCTTTCCAGATCCTGCGAATTGTATTTGATGCCGTTGATCCGCACATCGGTCAGGTCGATGTTGGTCTTGACCCGGATGCAGCGAATCGGCACCAGAACGCCACGCTCTACGGCCTGTCTCTTATACACATCTCCGAGCCCACGAGACTAAGGCGAATATCGTATG
>ERZ1026945.669-NODE-669-length-10875-cov-10.686969_pt1 | contig 10875 bp, 9 predicted proteins | sample MGYA00519304_ERZ1026945 | MGnify/ENA primary metagenome ERZ1026945 (study PRJEB26926, sample SAMN06164619) | human gut metagenome | biome: ENVO:00009003; feature: ENVO:2100002; material: ENVO:00002003 | host: Homo sapiens | place: USA | collected 2012 ...
CCTCCAACACCCCCCCAATCATTTCCGCCCGCACCGCCTCGCCACACCCGCACAACCCCAATAAAAACACATAACACCCCAAATTTTTGTTGCAAAACCGCGCCGCCGTCTGGAAAATGGAACATATGAAAAAAATATTTTGCGCAATTTTTTCCCTGTCGGCAGTTCTGTTGTGCTCTTGCGTGACAAAGGTTATGGTCGATTCCCCCGAACACCCCGTCGCCGTCTACGACGACCTCACCCACGACTTCACGGGGCAGATTAAGGGCAGCCTTGCCGACGTTTTCAGGTCTACAAACCTCGCCCTCGAACGCGATATGGGGTTCTTCCGCTGCGGACAAATTCCCAAAGACAATGAGTGGTTCATCTACGCCCGCGCCAAAAAGGACATTCAAATAGTCGTCAACCTCAAAGAGCAAAAGGGCGTAGTCAACGTCGTAATCAGCTACGGCGACGACGATCTCGTCGTCTGCCAGCGTCTGTTCAAGGCGATTCTCGAAAATATGAAACGCTACCGATAGCGCGATTTTTTCGTAAAGCCTTGTCGGATTCGGCGGGGCTTTTTTTGTCAAAACAGAAACCTTAAAAACAGAATTATGGATTTTCTTCCCTACTATTCAGACCTAAAACTCGTCGGACACCTCGCCTGTGCATTCGTCGGGACAATGTTCTCGGGCACGCTTTTGTTCGCGGCTTCGCTCTTTGCCGAAAAGGGCGGGCTCTTCGAACGCTCATACGCGTTCGCATTGATGTGCTCGGCTTGCGTCTGGGCTGTCCCCGCATTTTTGGACGCTTCACCGCGGGCGAAGGAGTTTGCCGCATACGGATTACTCGCGGCTTCGCTGCTTGCGCTAAAATACGACTTTCGGAAAGACGCCCGCGCCTGCATTCCCTATTGGCTTGCGTTCGCCGCGGGGCAGGCGGCAGTCTATTTTATGCTCTACAAAAAAATGATATAATTTGACATGAAAGAATTCGACCCGCAAACATTCATTTCCGAACTCGTCAAAATCCCGAGCATTTCCGCCAACTCGAACCGCACCGCCGACGTGCGCCGCTGCGCCGAGTTCCTGACGCGCGAGCTCTCCGCGCTCGGTTTCGAGTCCGAACTCGTCAAAACCCCGCTCCACCCGATAGTTTTCGCCCGCCGCGCCTGCGCCGCCCAAACGCCGAAATTCAAAATTCTCTGCTACGGACATTACGATGTCCAGCCGCCCGAACCGCTCGAAAAGTGGCATACCGACCCCTTCGAGCCCGTCGTCAAGGACGGCAGAATCTGGGGCAGGGGCACCGCCGATAACAAAGGGCCCTTCACCTGTATGTTCGCGGGCGTAGTCGATTTTCTGCGTAAGAATCCCGACGCCCCCGTCGAGTTCGGCATAATGCTCGAAGGCGAGGAGGAAATCGGCAGCCCCAGCATGACAAAATTCATCAGGGAAAACGCCGACCTCATTTCGTCCTACGACTTCATAATGCTAAGCGACACCTCTTCGCCGTCGCCCGAGCAAATCGTCATCACCACGGGCTTGCGCGGCACGGGCTCAATCGACGCCGTTTTCAGGGGCGCAAAAACCGACGTCCATTCGGGAATGTTTGGCGGAATGATTTACAACCCCGTTCAGGCGATGTGCGAAGTCTGCGCCTCGCTGCACACGCCCGACGGCTTCGTAAACATCGAACACTTCTACGACGGCATCGCCGAAATCGAGGATTGGGAAAAATCCGAAATCGCCAAGTCGCCCTTCGGCGACGCCGCCGTAAAAAAACTTCTCGGCGTTCCCGAACTCTACAAACAGGGCGACATACCCGCATCAATCGCCGGTCGCGTCCTGCCGACACTTGAATTTACGGGCATCGGCGGCGGCTATCAGGGCGAGGGCTCGAAATCCGTAATCGCCGCCGAGTGCTTCTGCAAAATCTCCGTCCGAACCGTTCCGCCGCAGCACACGCGCGATATGCTCGAACTCGTCAAACGCGCAATCGTCGAGCGAACCCCCGAACAGATAAAAGTCGATTTCGTCGAATACGACGCCGACGGCGACGGCTACTTCGTAAACCCCAAACATTTCGAGCCCACCGAGCGCGGGCGCAAACTCGCCCGAGCCTTTGCCGCCGTCGACAGATGCGTTCAAAGCGCGTTCGGCAACAAGCCGCTTTTCCTTCGCGAGGGCGCGAGCATTCCGCTGATTGCCGACATCAAAAAATACACGGGGCTAGATTGCATAATGCTCGGGCTTTTCAACCCCGAGGACAACCTCCACGCCCCCGACGAAAGCTTCCGCCTCTCCACAATAGAAAAAGCCTCGCGCTATTATCGCGAATTTTTGGAGGACATCATAAAATGATAACTTGCAGGAAAACATACTTCGACATACCCTTCGCCCACCGCCAGCATTTGCACGACGGACATTGCTCTTTCGTGCACGGGCACAACTGGGACATCTCCATAACATTCGCCTGTAAAACGCCCGACGAAAACGGCTTCGTCGTCGATTTCGGCAAAGTCAAATTCATAAAAAAGTGGATTGACGAACACCTCGACCACGCCTGCGTCTTCGCTTCCGACGACCCTGTCGCCCCAAAGCTCACCGCCGCCGCCCCCGAGGCTTGGAACGTCTATTACGCCGAACAGTGCTCCTGCGAAGGCTTGGCAAAGCACCTCTTCGAAGTCTTCAATAAACTCGTGCGCGAAAACACCGCGGGGCGCGTTTGGGTCGTTTCCGTCGAAGTCAGCGAAGACAAAAAAAACACCGCCACCTACACGGCGGATTGACCCAACAGCCCACTCCCATTTAGCATATCTAAACACTTCCGTCTACACACGGACACTCCGCCTATGCCCGACTTATCCGCCGCCGAACAGTTTTCAAAAATCGCACAAAAATATGATTCCCAGCGACGCCTTTTGATACCGTGCTTCGACGCCTTCTACGACGCCGCTTGCGCGTCTCTCGACCTCCCCGAACACGCAAAAATAGCAGACTTGGGCGCGGGCACGGGCATTCTTTCCGCGGAAGTCGCAAAAAAATTTCCGACGGCGCAAATAGAACTTGTCGACATCTCCGCCCCGATGCTCGATATCGCCCGCCAACGCTTCGCAGCTTCGCAAAACATAACATTCACCCTGTCCGATTTCGCGACTTGGCGGCCCGCCGAAAAACTCGACGCCGTCGTTTCCGCACTCGCAATCCACCACATTCCCGATTCCGAAAAAATCGCGCTTTATAAAAAGATTTTCGAAAACCTAAAAGACGGCGGAACTTTCGTGAACGCCGAACAGGTCTTGGGCGAAACCCCCGCCGAAATCGATGCAAACGCCTCAGCCCGCGAACGGCTCGTGCAAAAATACCTCGCGCCCGAACAACGCACAGTCGCCCGCGAACGCCTTAAACTCGACAGGTGCGCAACCGTAAAAACACAACTCGCGTGGCTTGCGGAAATCGGCTTCACCTCTTGCCGGTGCATATTCGCCCATCTTGACTTCGCCGTCCTCGCGGCACGAAAACGGTCTTAAAGTTTTAATCAAAACGGTAAACAATAAAAGATATAAAAAAATAATATGAAAAATAGAAAATATGGGTTGGAAAGAATTTTTATTCCTTTCGTTTTTTTTGCGGTATGCTGCGGTTGTTCGTCCCGCTTTTCTTCCGCCGATTCCACTCCGAAATACGAATCCCTTGTTCCATGCGAGCCGGGAATTTCTCCTACGGCGTGGTGTACTTGGGGTACGCAAAACCGCACATTATCTATAAAAAAATCCACGGTCGACGCCGACAACAAAATAATGTTTGCAGGCGACCAAGGCGCGTCGCTTGCCCGGGAAAACATAAACGAAAAAACCGTATTTTCCGACGGCGGTTGGATAGACGATTGGCCGCAGATACGTGGCGATATGTTCTTTCTTTTCGACGACGGTTGGGACGTAAAACCCCATATCGATAGAAACGGAGAAGTTTATCTTTTCGGTTCAATGATTCTCAACGCCGAAAAATTTCCGACATGTGCCAATCCCAATCCCGCAGAGAGACTGAGAAAACTCAACGATAAAGTCAAAGCTCGGGGGTGGAAAGGAGCAGGACTATGGATTGCCGCCCAGTGCGCGCGTTCGTTCCCGAACGAAAAATTGCAGCCCAATGAAGTTCGCCAATATTGGAAAACACGCATATTGTGGTCGAAAGAGGCCGGTGTGAAGTATTGGAAAGTCGATTGGGGCTATCGTTGTCTTGACGTTGATTTCAGAAAAATGCTTACGGATTTGGGGCACGAACTCTATCCCGACCTTTTGATAGAACACAGCATACCGCGTTATCCGATAAATTCGCTTTCGTTCGACAAACGCAACGGTCGGTTTACAGGAAGCGGACGTTTTGTCGACACCGACATAGCCACACTCGGGCGCATTAAAAAACTTTTAAAATTTAGCGACTACACACGCGTTTACGATACCATAGCTCCCTTTACTACGGTTTCCACTCTTGACCGAACTTATTGGTATTTGACTGAATCCGAAAAGATAAAATCGAACGGTATTTTGAATATTGAAGACGATGTTTATCTAGGTGCCGGTTTGGGGTGCGCATACGCAATTATGCGTTCTAACCGTTGGAGTTCCGGAACGCCCCATACATTGCTTTTAAACAAAAAATGCGCCGAAGTTATCCGCGCCGTCAGATGGCAGCGAATAGCTCCCGCATTTTCCACTGCGAATTCGAAAACACTTGTCTCCCAAAAACGCCTTGAAGACAGTTGGACATTCAAAGACGGTCAAACATGGTGGAAGGAAGCTTGGGGACAAAAACTCCATCAGTCCGCACCAGCGATTGTCGCCAGAAATATGAAATTGCCGTATGTTGTTTCTTCCGTGAAATCCGATGCGGACATTCCCTTTATTGCGGCAAGTAAAAGCCCCAACGGGGCTGTTGCCGTTGCTTTTCTTCCGCGTGTAGGCGACATTCGAGGCGTATATACTCCAAAAGTTTCCCTTTGTGTCGAAGAAAACATTTCGGGTAAAAAAGTCGGAGTTTTCGGATATTTTGATAGTATTTCATTCAAAGTTGCTGCAAAGCCGAGACTCGTGCTTGCACAAGATTTACTTTCCGATAATCCAGTGGACATCACGTCCGAGTGCGAATATCGCGACGGCTGGATTATACTTTCGGGGAGAATTGCCGAAAAACTTTGTTCGATACAGCCCAAAGGCGATATTTCGGCTCCCGCGATTGTATTCAAAGCCGAATAAAAATTTATCGACATCTGCACGCACATTACACCAATACACATAGCGCGCACACACAGCCAAAATTCCGCGCACACACCACACAAAAAAACGCGCCTCAGAAAAATTTTCCGCGGGCGCGTTTTTTTTAATTCCGTATAAATCAGCCTATTGCTTCGCAGGCTTCTCGGCGGAGTCGCCCGACTTTTTGTCGGCGGCTTTTGCCCTCGGCGCGCGCTTTGCAAATTCGAAAGTTATCCCGCGCTTGGCGTCCAAAACCAGAGCCGCCGAAAATTTTTTCTTCGTCTTGCTCGAAACAAAGTCCTCAATCATCGGCGTTTTGCCCGTCGTCGCCAAAGAGTTGATTTCTTCGAGCGTTATCTTGTGCGAAAGCATCGTCTTGCTCAGGCGGAAACTGCACGGTTTTTCCTTCGCGCCGTCGCAGCGGCAGACATATGCATTGCCCGTGTCGACAAGTTTCGCGCCCACGCACTTGCAAAGTTTCATCGCGCAAAGCGGACAGTCCGCAACAACGGGGGCCTGCGACAAGTCCGCCTGCGCCGCGCCGTCCTGCGCGGGGCGTCCGAAATCGAATTTCACCGCGTTGTTTTCGTCGAGATAAAGCCGCGCCGAGTAGGGGCGGTTGAGCTTGCTGCGGAAGCCGTCAATCGGGCCGAGCGTTCGCTTTTCGAGCAGCTCGCGAATTTCGTCCTCCTCCATTTTGCGGTTGCCGATAGTCTTGTAAATCGTGAATTGCCCGTCTTTCGATTTATACGAGCGGAACGTCTCCAAAAGCGGCGTTCCGTCAATCGGGCTTTTGAGGTTAGATTCGTGCGTTTCGAGATTTTCCTCCTTGAAATTTTTCGCCTTGTCGACAATTTCGCCCGTCATCGTTTCGATTCCGCGCATAAAGTCCTCGCGCGAAAGTTCGTTTTTCTCGATAAGACGCAGCTTGTATTCCCATTCGCCCGTCATCGAGGGGCTTGTGAGCGCATCGATGGCAAGGACATTCAAAAACGTAATCAGCCTCTCAGCTTTCGGCGTCGGAATCAGGTCGCGCTTTTGGCGTTCCACGAACTTGTGCATTATCAAATTTTCGATGATAGTCGCCCTCGTCGCGGGAGTTCCCAAGCCCTTTTCCTTCATCGCGCCCGCAAGCTCTTCGTCGTCGAGCAGCTTTCCCGCGCCTTCCATAGCCGAAAGCAGAGTTGCTTCGTTGTATCGGGCGGGCGGCTTTGTCTGCTCCTGAACCATATTAGAGGCAAGAATCCTTGCGTTTTCCGCTTCTCCTGCAAGCGCGGGCAGCGAGTTTTTCTCGTCCGATTCCTTGTTGTAGACATCAAGCCACCCCGCCGAGCGCAACACCTTTCCTTCGCTTTTGAAATTGTGTCCTTTCACCGACGTCGTGCGCACGGTCGTGTCGAACAACGCTTCGGGATAGAACGCCGCAATAAAACGTCGCGTAATCATATCGTAGATTTTGCGTTCGTCGTCGCTAAGCTTGTTGGGCTTCACACCCGTTGGAATCAGCGCGAAGTGGTCGCTAACCTGCTTCGAGTCGAAAATGCGCTTGCCCGCCTTCTTCACATAGCCTTCGTCGATGGCCTTGCGCGCGAACCTCTCATAGTCGCCTTCTAGCTCCGAGAGCGTGCGCGATACAACGCCGCGGTAGTCGTCTGGCAGCGCGCGCGAGTCCGTTCGCGGATACGTTATCAGCTTGTGCTTTTCGTATAACGCCTGCGCAATCGAAAGCGTCCTGTTTGCGGGTAAGGAGTGCTTGTTGTTTGCCTCGCGCTGCAACGAAGTCAGGTCGAAAAGCCTCGGGGCAATCTGTTTTGAAAGTGTTTTTTTGTCTTTTGCAACGGCTTCCTTTGCCCCGCGAACCTCTTCCAAAATACTTGCCGCGTCGTGGTGCGACCAAACTCTGTCGGCCTTGTCGTTCGGCGATTTTTCCGACGACTTGAAATTCGGCTTCTGATAAACACCCTCATATTCTCCGTTTTCAATACCGAACTTAGCCGTCAACTTCCAGTATGTTTCGGGTTTAAACTTCTGTATTTCGCGCTCGCGGTCGACAATCATCGCCAGCGTCGGCGTTTGGACGCGCCCGACACTCGTCGTATCCTTACCCCGGGCCCCCATTTTTATCGTAAGCGCGCGCGTTCCGTTCATACCAACAAGCCAGTCCGATTCGCTGCGGCAACGGGCGGCGTCTTGCAGCGAACTCATCTGCTCGCGCGTTTTGAGATTTCCGAACGCCTCCAAAATAGAGGCGGGCGTCATCGACGAAACCCACAGTCTTTTAAACGGCAGCTTGCACTTTGTAATCTCGTAAATGTAGGTAAAAATCAGCTCGCCTTCGCGACCGGCATCGCACGCATTTATCAGACAGTCCACGTCCTTGCGCGCCATAAGCTTTTTCAGCGACGCCAACTTAGATTTAGTCTTTTCAATCGGTTTAAGTTCGAATTTCTTCGGGATAATCGGCAAGGCTGCAAGCGTCCACCGCGCGAATTTCTTGTCGATGTCGTCGGGTTTGAACAATTCCACGAGGTGTCCCACTGCCGACGAAATCACGTATTCGTCGTTTTCGTAATAGTCGTCGTGTTTTTTCGCCTTGCCAAGCACCCTTGCGAGGTCTGCGGCAACCGACGGTTTTTCGGCTATGATAAGAGTTTTCATTCGATGCTGCTCTGCTACTGTTTGCGTCTTGTTTCGTGAATCCCGTTGCGTTTTGAAAAATGTTCTGAAAATCCTCCGATTGGCGTCGCCGTTTTGCCGCGCTCAACGCGCGTTTTTTTGCCCGCCTGCCAACGCGCGTTTTTTGCGCATAGAAAAACGCCGCGCGCGCCACTAAAAACTCGGCGCGCGTGGCGGATTGAAATAAAATTGCTATTTCTTGAATTCGGGCAAAATCGAGTCGATATTCGCCAGAAGCTCGCGCATAGTTTCGGGTGTTTCGTCGCCCATATTCGAAATGCGGAACGTCTTGCCTTTGAGCTTGCCGTAACCGCCGTCGAAGGCCATGTTGTAGCGTTTTTTGAGCTCCGAAATTACGCCTGCAATGTCAACGTCAAGCGTGTTCGCAAAACAGTTCAGCGACACCGAACCGTATTTTTCTTCGGGGAAGAGCTTGAATCCGTGCCCATAACCCCATTCGCGGACGATTTTGTTGTTTTCCAAATGGCGAGCATAGCGGTGTTCCAGCCCCTCTTCGAAGATGTCGTCGAGCTTGCTTTCGAGCGCGAAAATCAGGCTGATAACGGGCGTCGAGGGCGTCTGGTTCTTTTCGAAGAACTTTTTGAATTCGAGAAAGTCGAAGTAGTAGCCGCGGCCTTCCGTCTTCGATGCTCTTTCCATTGCGCGGTCTGAAACCGACAAAAGCGAGAGTCCGGGAGGGCAGGCGAGAGCCTTCTGGGAGCCCGTAATCATCACGTCAATGCCGAGTTCGTCCTTTTTTATGGGCAACGCCGAGAACGAGCTTACCGTGTCGATAATCGAAATCACCTCGGGATACTTTTTGACAACTTCCATCAACGCCTTGATGTCGCTCATTGTGCCCGTCGAAGTTTCGTTGTGGATAATCGTGATAGAGTCGTATTTGCCCGTGGACAAAGCCTTGTCGACGGCTTCGGGGTCGACGGGTTTGCCCCATTCGAATTGGAGGAAGTCCGCATTCTTGCCGCAGCGTTTTGCCACGTCGAACCACTTGTCCGAGAACGAGCCGTTGCCGCAGTTTAGCACAGCCTTGTTCGTGACATTGCGCAGCGCGCCCTCCATGATGCCCCACGACGAGCTCGTGCTCAAAAACACGGGGTCTTTCGTGAAGAACAATTGTTGCAGACGGGGCTCGACCGACGCCACCAAGTCGGAAAATTCCTTCATTCTGTGACCCATAATGGGTTTGGACATCGCCTTGTATGTTTTTTCCGAAACAGCTATCGGACCCGGTATGAATAATTTGTATGCCATAGTATTTATTTACTTTGTTAGGTTTGTTGTGGTGTGAAATTTGCGAACGCGCATTCTTCGGAAAACACGAATCGCCGCTTGTGCGGGCGGCGACGTTTTTTTCCTATGAAATCATGTTCATCGATTTTACGATTTTCGTGTTGCGCTCGGCGAGCGTAATAGTTCGGGGCAAAACGTCCTTTGCCTTTTCAAGCTCGACCTGCGCGAACGACATAATAACCAGCAAGTCTCCCGCCGCGCCCAAGTGCGCCGCCGCCCCGCGAATCGAGAACGTCCTGCTGCCGCGCGGCGCGGGAATCGCATACGTTTCGAAGCGTTTGCCGTTTGCGATGTTTCCCACAAGAATCTTCTCGTAGGGGAGCATACCGACCTTGTCCATCAACTCTTCGTCGATGGCGAGCGAGCCTTCGTAGTCTACCCTCACATCGGTTGCTTCGGCTCTTAAAATTTTGGACTTCAATACCTGTATCAACATCTCTGCTTGATTTATAAAAACGCCACAAATACCCAAAATCCGAAATTCGTCAACAATAAATTTTGCGCTTCCCGACTCTCTCTTCCCGTTTTTTGCCATGTCGACACACTCGCCAAGCTCCTTTTTGCGCCCTGTCGACGCGTCTGCCGCGCCGCTGCAAAAAATTTTTTCTCTTTGCATTTTTCGCGTTTATGCTTTTGACTTCCTCCCCGATACACATAACCCGCAGTCACTCTAATTTCAATTCTCCCCGCCCGAAACTTCCACATCTCTTCTCAAAACCCGACTCCCACTTCCACAATCGCCCACGTTTTATGCGAAAAGAAAAAATCGACAACATACTCGAATGGATAGGACTTGCCTGCGCCTGCGCGGCATTTGCGCCCATAGTCTACTTTTTGGGCGCGACACTCGCCGAAAGCGCACAGTTGCGCGACGCCGTTGTAATCCTGTTTTCTATACTGATTGCTCTTGCCGTTCGCAATTCCATACGCCCGCACCGTCCGCGCCTTACGCGCCGCAGCTTCCTGTTTTTCCTTGCAAGCTACATTCTGACGGTTTTTGCCAACGCCCTCCTGCGCCCTAATTTCGACATCTTCGCGCAGGTTTTCAACGCCGACGCCATATGTCTGGCCTACGCGCTGTCCGTTTTGTGCGCATTCTCGGCCTTCGTTGCCGCCGTCGGCTTTGTGTTTTTCGACACCAAACGCTACGTCTATGCATTTTCGGGCGGAATAGCCGCCTTTTCGGTCTTCTCCATATTTTGGCAGTTCGCCGATTTACCCTTGCGCATATGGGCGGGCAGGTCGGCGGGCTATGTTCTTTCGACATTCTGCGATAGCGTAGCCCTGATGTTTTATAAGGGCGAACTCCCGCAAATAGTCCTCCGCGCGGGCGGCAAGTCCTACCTTGTCGCGACCGAATGCAACGGCTTCGGCATAATTTCTTCGTGCCTTGTTCTTTCGGTAGTCCTTGCAATCTTCGTCCGCGGCGTTCCGGTTTGGCGGCGTTTCGCCCGTATGGCAGCCGCTTTCGCAATCGGATTTTTAGCAAACACATTGCGCATAGTCTCAATTATCGCCACATCGCTCGCAGTCGGCGATAAACACTATTACTTTTTCCACGAAGCCTTGGGCTACTTCTTCTTCGGCGCGGCTCTCGTCCTGTCTCTTATACACATCTCCGAGCCCACGAGACTAAGGCGAATCTCGTA
>ERZ1026945.683-NODE-683-length-10691-cov-10.480068_pt1 | contig 10691 bp, 13 predicted proteins | sample MGYA00519304_ERZ1026945 | MGnify/ENA primary metagenome ERZ1026945 (study PRJEB26926, sample SAMN06164619) | human gut metagenome | biome: ENVO:00009003; feature: ENVO:2100002; material: ENVO:00002003 | host: Homo sapiens | place: USA | collected 2012 ...
ACACGAACCGTGTTAAATGGATTGTGCGCCGCAAAGCCGTTTGTGGAGCGGGTTGACGGCGAATGGGCAAAAAAAATTTCACACGGGTTCGTGTGAAATTTAAAACTGGCGGAGAGAGAGGGATTCGAACCCCCGGACCCTTGCGGGTCAACGGTTTTCAAGACCGCCGCAATCGACCGCTCTGCCATCTCTCCTCGCGTTTGATTATTTTGATGGATTCAACTGGTTTTCTCTCTTCTTGCAAGCAAATATTTTTTTTCTCTTTCTCATCTTTTCGTTTTATGTTGTCTTTTGGCATTTTTATCCGATTTGTTTCTCAGTTTTTTGTCGCAAATAAAGTTTTTATTAGACTTTTTCGACGGTTTTATTACCCATTTTTATAGATGACCCAAATTATAAACAACGAGAATATTCTACTTGTCGGTTCGATGATGTTGATTTTCAGTATTTTCATCGGCAGGGCGGGCTACAAGTTCGGGATTCCGTCGTTGTTGCTCTTTATTGCGGCCGGTATGTTTATGGGCTGCGACGGGCTTGGCATTGAATTCGACAACCACTCCGCCGCCCAATTTGTCGGCATTATGGCGTTGAGCATAATCCTTTTCACTGGCGGTCTCGACACTAAGCTTTCCGACATCAAGCCCGTGGCGGGTGTCGGCGTCGTATTGGCGACGTTCGGCGTTTTGCTCACTGCCGTTTTTACAGGGGGGTTCATCTACGGAATCGCGATGCTGCTGGGCTTCGACTTCTCGCTTGCCGAGAGTCTTTTGCTCGCCTCGGTTATGGCGTCGACAGACTCCGCATCTGTGTTTGCCCTCTTGCGCTCGAAAGGGCTCTCGTTGAAGGAAAAGCTGCGCCCTCTTCTGGAACTCGAAAGCGGTAGTAACGACCCTATGGCGTTTATGCTCGCGATGGCTGTCATTGCGTATATGAAAACGGGTAGTTTTTCGGGCGGGGTGATAGGTTCGTTTTTCGTCCAGATTATTGTTGGTATGTGTGTGGGCGTGGGCGTCGGAAAGTTAGTTGTGGTTTTGGTCAACAAATTGAAGCTTGAAAACCAGTCGATATACTCGGTGTTTGTCGTAGCGTGCGTGTTTTTCATCTACTCGTTTTCCGACCTCTTCAAAGGCAACGGATACTTGTCGGTTTACTTAGCGGGACTTACAATCGGCAACAGCAAGATTATCTTCCGCCGTAACATTACGAATTTTTTCGAAGACTTCACATGGCTCTGGCAGATTGTGATGTTCGTAATGCTAGGGCTTATCGTCAAGCCCAGCGACCTCCTCAACGTTGCGCTTTTCGGTGCGGCAATCGGCGTATTTATGATTCTGTTCGGGCGTCCGCTCAGCGTGGTGGCTTGTATGCTGCCGTTTCGCAAATTTTCGGCAAGCGCGATAAAATACGTCTCTTGGGTCGGGCTGCGCGGCGCGGTGCCCATTATTTTTGCGACATACCTGTTTACGTCCGGAATCGACAAGGCGCAGACTATGTTCAACGTCGTATTCTTCATCACGATTCTATCGCTTGTGGTGCAGGGTATGAGCGTCGGGATTATGGCGAAGTTTTTCGGCGTCGCCGACGAGAACGCAGAAACCGAAACCGCGTTCGGTGTCGAGTTGCCGGACGAAATCAAGTCGGCAATGGTTGAGATTTCCGTCGACGACAACCTGCTTGCCGGCGGCGACACTCTTTCGAAATTCCCGATGCCTGCGAACACTCTTGTTATGATGGTCAGGCGCGGCAACTCGTTTTTCATCCCGCGCGGCGACACGAAAATCCAGTCGGGCGACAAGTTGCTTGTGATTTCGGACAATGCCGCGACGGTTTCGGAGTCGCTTGAAAAACTCGGCATAAAGCACTATAAAATGGACAGGTCGTAATTTTCGTGCGTTCTTCAAGTCCATCGCTCGCCTCCGCTTTTGTTTTTGCATGCGCGGCTCAAAACCCGATCGGCGCGGGCATTTTATGCATGGATTTTGACGAATTTTGCAAAAAAAGCTTGCGTTCGCCTCAAAAAGATATCATAACTCTGGCAATATTTTTACGGGCCATAGCGCAGTCTGGTAGCGCGTTCGCATGGGGTGCGAAAGGTCGTGAGTTCGATCCTCACTGGCCCGATTTTTTAAGGCGCGGAGTTCCCTGAATCGGAGTTCCGCGCCTGTTTTTGCCTGACGTCAATTTCGCCCGTGTTTCGGGCTTTGAAAGCTTTTCGGTTATGGACATCTCCTACAAGGGACTTTGGAAAATTACGCTTCCGATATTTTCGTTTTTGCTGATTGAAAATATCATCGCCTTTATGGACACCGCCTTTTTGGGGCGCGTCAGCGAGCGTCAGCTTGCGGCGGCGTCGATAGGCGGGCTTTACTACGTCAGCGTTTTCATCATCGGCTTCGGCTTTTCGGTCGGGGCGCAGATTCTAATCTCGCAGCGCAACGGGGCGGGGCATTTCGACAAAATCGGCGAGATTTTCGCGACCTCGCTTTACGGACTGATTTTCCTTGCCGCGCTCGGCTTTTTTTCGACTCACTTTTTCGACGCGCAAATTTTCTCGAAAATGGTGTCCTCTCCCGACATTTTGCATGATGTCTGCCGTTTTATGAAGTGGCGACAGTGGGGATTTTTCGCGATATTTTGCGTGATTGCATTCCGCTCGTTTTACGTCGGAATAGCCGATACCAAAGTTTTGGCGTATTCTTCGTGGCTGATAGGCATCGTAAACGCCGCGCTCAACTATGCGCTTGTTTTCGGTAAATTCGGTTTACCGAGAATGGAAATTGAAGGTTCGGCGTTGGCGTCGACCATTTCCGAATTCTCGGGACTTGCGCTTTTTGCCGCCTACACGTTTTTGAAATCCGACATCAAAAAATACGCGCTCAAATTCGGCAAGGTAAATCCCGCGCTATGCCGCCAGATTTTGGGGCTTTCGGCGTGGACCATGGCGCAGCAATTCGTCTATGTCGTGATGTGGCTTTTTCTATTTTCGTTCATCGAAAAATTCGGACAGCACGAGCTTGCGCAATCGAACATCTTCAAAAGCATTCTGATGTTCGTGTATATGCCTATGTATGCCTTCGGCGCGACTATGAACACCGTCGCGGGCAATCTGTTCGGCGAGGGCAGGGTGGCCGAAATCCCCAAAGCGTGCCTCCGCGCGATAAAGCTTGAATACGCTCTCGTTGTTCCCGCATTGCTGCTTTTGGTTGCCATTCCCTTCGAAGTGATGTCGCTATACACCGACAATCCCGCGATTCTTGCGGGCGCGCGAATCCCCTTTTATTGCGCGCTTTTCACCGTGCCGTTCTCGGTTCCCGCAATCACCACAAGCAACGTGATTCTTGGGCTTGGACGCACCGAAGCCGCGTTTTTTATCGAGTTTTCGGTTCTGTTTTTATACATCGGCGGACTGTTTTTTACCGTCCACCATATGCATAGTTTTGGCGCGACTTGGACGCTTGACGGCTGGTATTGGATTATTGTCATTACCCTCAACCTCCTCTACCTAAAACGGGCGAGGGCGTCCCGCTGGGCGGGCTGCCAATAGCGGGGGTTTTTTATTAGTTCGGAAGTGGCGCGGATTGCCTACGGCAAAATCCGCTTTGACTATTTATTTAAGTTAAGTTTATCCAAAATCCAATCCAAACCCCCGAGCGCGGATTTTGCATCCGCAAAATTCTTCCGCGCTTCCCCCTTCTGTTAGCAGATAGTATTTTCTAAATTTGAAAGGTTTTCGGAAGAAACCCTTTTTTTTGTCTTTATATTAAGAGGCCACTCACGTTGAATTGGCGAAGCCAATCGCGCCGCTTACCAAACTATGGCGACCCGCCCAGAAAAGCTTTTCGGCTTAAAATACGCGAGCTATTGCGCAACGCGCAATGCGTATGCAAACAGTGAAAGGCGGCTGGGTAAGCCGCCGAGGTATCACAAGCTGACGCCGAAGGCGGCAGAGGTCAAGGTTTTTTATATGACGGGCACTGGCGCGGATTGCTGCGCAATATCCGCTTTGCTTTTGGGGGAAGCGCGGAAATATTACGCGGACGCGTAATCCGCGCTCGGGGGCAACGCCCCCGCAATGGGAACCCGCCCAGCGGGTTGGGATTTTTTGGGAAAAAGGCAAATTTTTATGATTTTTTGCTTGAAAAAGAGCTATTGTTTTGGTCTTATTTAAGAAATTGCAAAGGTAGGCGGGCGAGAACGACGATTGTTTTCGGCGACTTTTTTGAATGCCGAATGCCTCGGAACCGCGCTTAGATACCAGATTTAAAGAAAAGTCAACTGTTTTGGTTATGAATCTCTCGAAAGACACCTCATACGGAAAAATCGAACAGCTTGTTCGGGAAGCCGTGTATAAAAAAATGAATCTTCCAGTGCCGACGCAAAAGGTCGGTCCGAATCCGTTGGTGGTGAATATATCGGCGCGTCACGTGCATTTGACACAGGCGGCGGTCGAGGCTCTCTTCGGCAAAGGCTATAAGCTCACGGTTCATAAATGGCTGTATCAGGAGGGCTTTTTCGCGGCAAAGGAGTCTGTTACGCTGATTGGGCCTCGCAGTAGAATAATTTCGAACCTGCGCATTTTGGGCCCTTGCCGCGACGACAACCAAGTCGAGCTTGCGCTGACCGACGCGCGGGCGTTGGGCTTCGACGTTCCGCTTAGAAACAGCGGCGACGTCAAGGGAACGCCGGGGTGTATGCTGATGGGCCCCGCCGGATTTTTCGAAATGCCCCACGGGGTAATCCGCGCCGCCCGCCACGTTCATATGAGCCCCGCCGACGCGGAATTTTACGGCGTCAAGGACAAGGAGTATATGAACCTGAAAGTCTACGGCGAAAACTCGATAATTTTCGAAAACCTGCTTTGCCGTATAGGCAAAAATCTGCGCTTGGAAGTCCATCTGGACACCGACGAGGGCAACGCGTGCAACATCGGGCCGAATACGCTTTGCGAGCTCGTGAAGTAGGATAATTTAACAATCAACAAATAAAATCTAATAACACGAAAGGTAAAAATATGAGTCAATCATTAGGTATGATAGAAACCCGCGGCTTTACGGGCTGCGTTCAGGCCACAGACGCGATGGTCAAGGCGGCAAACGTCGAAGTCGTAAAGCAGGTGCAAATCGGCGGCGGCTACATTACGACGGTCGTTCGCGGCGATGTCGGCAGCGTAAAGGCTGCGGTCGAAGCGGGCAAGAACGCGGCGAAGGAAGTCGGCGAATTGGTCGGGGCGAACATCATCGCGCGTCCGCACCCGATGTTGCTCTCGAAAATGGGCTTCTAACAAAAAAATCGAAAGGAAACAATTTATATGAAACAGGCATTGGCAATGATTGAAACAAAAGGGTTTGTCGCGGCAATGGCGGCGGCGGACGCGGCTATGAAGGCGGCAAACGTCGAAATGCTGGGCTGGAAAAAAGTCGGCAGCGGCTTGGTTTCGGTGTTCTTCGAAGGCGATGTGGCCTCGGCAAAGGCTGCGGTGGAAGCTGCAAGCGACGCGGCCGCGAAGGTCGGCGAAGTTGCTTCGGTCGACGTAATCGCGCGCCCGCACGATGACCTCGTAAAACTCGGCTGCTTCGCATTCTAACGAGCGTGCGAATCCGACAAAAATAACGACGCCGATGAAAAGAATTTTGATAGCAAACGTAGGCTCGACAAGCTACAAATACACGCTTTTCGACGCTTCCGCCGACGGCTCTTACAGTGAGCTGTTGCGCGGCGGTATGGACAGGGTTTCCGACTACGATTCCGCCATCGGCAAGTCTCTCGAAGAACTGCGCGGAAAGGGTTTCGACCCGCTTGAAATCGACGCTGTGGCGTTCAAGACCGTCTTGGGAAAAAATCTCTCGGGGCTGCGCGATGCCGACGAAAAGGTGCTCGACGCGCTCGACGCAATGGCTTTTGTAGCCCCCGCGCACAATCCGCCCTACGCCGCGGCAATCCGCGCGTTCGGCAGGGTTCTGCCATCGGCTAAAAAGGTTGTGTTGTTTGAAACATCCTTCTACCAGTGGGCAGACGCGCCTTGGAAACGCTATGCCGTTCCGCAGTCGTGGGACGACCTCGGCATTAGGCGCAACGGCTTCCACGGGGCGTCGCACAAATTCGCGGCCGAACGCGCCGCTGAGCTTTGCGGCCGTCAGGACGCCGCCGAAAGCGCGCGCATGCTTTATGTGCGCGGGGCGCGGGCGGAGCTCGAAACGCCGTTCAGACTGGTGAATTGCCACTTGGGCGGATCGTCTTCGGTTTGCGGAATCCTCGACGGCGCGGCAATCGGCGCGAGTATGGGCTTCACGCCCCAGAGCGGGCTTCCGCAGAACAACCGCGTGGGCGATTTAGACGCAATGGCCGTTCCGTATGCGATGGCAATGCTCAAAATCACCCCCGAAGAGGCTATGCGCCAGCTCTCGAAAGAGGGCGGGCTGCTCGGCATAAGCGGTGTCTCGAACGATATGCGCGATGTCAAGGCGGCGGCGGATTCGGGCGACGAGCGCGCGAAGCTTGCAATAGACGTTCTAGTTTACGCAACAAAATCGTATATCGGGCAGTTTATGGTTCAGCTCGGCGGACTTGACGCGGTAAGTTTTAGCGGCGGCATTGCCGAAAACAATCCGTGGCTGCGCGAGCGCATTCTGAAATCGCTGGAAGGTTTCGGTCTTGTTCTCGACGGCGCGGCGAACGCGGCGGCAGTCAAGAGGGATGCGGTCATTTCGGCGTCGGATTCGAAAATAAAGGCGGCGGTCGTGGTGGCGAACGAAGAGTTGGTCATTGTCCGCGAGGCCGCAAAATATCTGGAAAAATAAATTTAAAAATTAAAAAACATTAAAAACAAAGGCAAAAAAATGGCAAAAGCAATCGGTATATTGGAAACTAAGGGACTCGTGGCGTTGGTAAAGGGTGTCGACGCTATGTTGAAGGCTGCGGACGTAAGTCTGATAGCGCAATACAAGGACGTCGGCGGCGCGTTTGTGAGCGCGACTATTTCCGGCGATGTCGCCTCGGTTAAGTCGGCTATCGAAGCGGGAGCTACTGCGGCGGGCGAAATCGGCGAAGTTTGCGGCGTAAACGTAATCGCGCGTCCGCACGAGGGTTTGGTTGACGCCCTCGCCCCGAAATCGACACCCGCCAAGAAATAACGTATGTTTTTGGCAAAGGTAATCGGGCAGGTTGTTTCGACCCAGAAGGATTCGCGCCTTGTGGGCAGTAAGCTCGCCGTTCTGCGCCCGTTGCAGATTGGCGACGAAAAGTCGCCCGAGCTTGTCGAAACAAAAAATACGGTAGTTGCCGTAGACGGCTGTTCGGCGGCGGTCGGCCAGATTGTGCTTTATGCGCAGGGTTCGAGCGCGCGTCAGGCGGAGGGAATGAAAGAGCTTCCCATCGACGCGGCGGTCATCGGCATTGTCGACAACGTGGAGGCTTTTTCTAAGCCCGTCTACAAGTCGGAAAAATAAACAGCGTCGGCGCGGGAGTGTCGAAACAAGGAGATTTTTATGAGTTTTAATTTAGACGAAGAATCGGTGCGCAACATCGTGCGCGGAGTTCTGCGCCAAATGGGCGCGCAGGCGGGGGACGCCTCGGCGGCTCAACGTCCGTCCGCGCCCGCGGCGGTATCCGCGCCAAACATCTACACGGCGTCAAGCTCGAACAAGGGCATTTTCACCGATGTCAAAGAGGCCGCCGCTGCGGCGTTCGAAGCCTACAAACAACTGTGTAAGGGCGGTATGGCGGCGCGTCAAAAGGTCGTCGATGTCGTCAAGAAAATGACGGTGGCAAACGCCAAGGAATGGGGCGCGTTCGAGTATAACGAAACGAAAATCGGCAGGCTCGCCGACAAAATCGGGAAGCTTGAAATCGTCAAGCTCGTTCCCGGCACGGAATGGATTCGCCCCGACGCGTATAGCGGCGACTGCGGTATTATGCACGAGGAATACTGTCCCTACGGCGTAATCGGCGCAATCACCCCCGTGACGCACTCGATTCCGACAATCGCGGGCAACATCATAAATATGGTAGCCGCGGGCAACGCCATTGTGGTCAATCCGCACCCTGGCGGCGCGAAAAGCGCGGTTTTGGCGATTTCAGCTTTCAACGAGGCAATCGAAAGGGAAGTGGGCATCAGGAATTTGGTCTGCTGCATTGCGAACCCGACGCTCGAATCTTTCGACGCCATTTGCAAGAGCGACTTGGTTTCGATTATGTGCATTACGGGCGGCCCGGGGGTAGTCAATGCGGCAATGAAGTCGGGCAAGAAGTCGATTTGCGCAGGCCCTGGCAACCCTCCCGTAATAGTCGACGACACCGTAGACCTCAACAAGGCTGCCGCCGACATCATCGCGGGCGGCGCGTTCGACAACAATTTGCTCTGTGTCGGCGAGAAGGAGGTTTTCGTTTTTGAAAGCGTTATCGACAAGTTTATGGACGCGCTCAAAGCAAACGGCGCGGTCAAAATCTGCTCGAACGCGCTCGACAAGCTCACGCGCGAAGTTTTCGAAAACAAGAACGGTCACTATGTGCTCAAACGCGCTCTCGTTGGCAAAGACCCGCAGGTTTTGGCGGAGGCGGCGGGAACTTCGGTAGGCTCGGCTGCAAAAATGCTTTTCGCCCAGACCGATGCGAACCACCCATTTGTAATCGAAGAGCAGATGATGCCGATGTTGCCGATTGTCGCGGTTCGCAATTTCGACGATGCGTTGGCGGCGGCTATGAAGGCCGAACACAACTACCGCCACAGCGCGATTATCCACTCGCACGACGTTACGCGCATGTCAGCTTCGGCGCGTATGCTCAACACGACGGTGTTTGTAAAGAACGGCCCGTCGACCGCGGGGCTCGGGCTTGGCGGCGAAGGCTATCTTTCATACTCAATCGCGACTGCGACGGGCGAGGGTATCTCGAACCCCAAGACGTTCACGCGCCGTCGCCGCTGCGTTATGGTTGGCGACCTCAACCTCTTCTAATGCGGAGTGCCTAAGAATACCACGGACTGATTTTAACTGATATGCAGCTTGCGAAGATAGTCGGGAATGTCGTTATGGGATTCGCCCACGAAAGTGTGGACGGCAACGGCTTGTTCGTCTGCCAGCCCGTCGACGAAAACGGCGGCGACGCTGGTGCGCCCGTCGTTGCGGTAAGCCCGTTCGGCGGCGGACTGGGCTCGACGGTGCTCATAACCACCGACGGCAGCGAAACCCGCAAGTATGTCGGCGACGACCACAGTCCGCTTCGCAACAGCATAATCTGCATTTTGGACGACTGACATTATGAAACTTGCAAGAGTAGTCGGCAGGGTTGTTCTTTCCAAACGCGACGAATCGCTAAACGGCGGCGTGTTCGTTTTGGCTTCGCCGTTCGACAAAGTCCACTACAAAAACGCGGGCGACACGTCGATGTCGAAGTCACAATACAACCTCGTCGTTTACGACGCCTTCGGGGCTACCGTCGGCGACGTAATCGGCTATGTCGAGGGCGCGGAGGCTATGGCGGCTTTCCCGCAGCCCGTGCCCGTCGACGCCTACAATGTCGGCATTGTCGAAAAATTCAGCTACTCGGAATAATTTATAACAAAATAAAACAATGAAAAGGGTATACACACTAAAAGACATCGAAGAACTGGCGGCGAACGGCCAAAGCGTCCCCGCCGACGCAATCCTTACGCCGCAGGCGAAGGACGCGCTCGTTTCGCTGGGCGTTGCGAAATCGCCCGCGGCGGCGGTCAAGCGTTCCGCGCCCGTGAAGGAATATAAAGTTCCCGAAAAGGAATACAAATGGGTGCGCGGCGCGGATCCGAAGACGCCCGCGGAAATCGAAAAATTCTTCCACTCGCCCGAAATCACGAAGCTCAAAAAGCTCATTGTCGACTTGGGCAGACGCTCCTACGGCAAGAACTACAATGACGGCAACGGCGGCAATTTCAGTGTCCGCGTGGGCGACAACATCGTCCTTTGCACGCCGACGATGATTTCGAAGGGCTCGATGTCAATCGACGATATGTGTTTTGTCGACATGGACGGCAACCAGCTTGCGGGCAACAGAAAGCGCACAAGCGAGGTTCTTGCGCATCTGGCAATTATGAAGCGTCAGCCTATGGCGAAAGCCTGCTGCCACGCCCACCCGCCGCACGCGACTGCATTTGCGCTCGCGGGCAAAACGCCGCCGCGCTGTGTGAATCCCGAAACGGAAATTTTCATCGGGCAGGTCGGTTTGGCGGACTACGGCACCCCCGGCACTCAGCATATGGCCAATGCCGTCGGCGAATGCGGCGTCCAGCACGACTGTGTGTTTATGGTCAACCACGGTGTTATGACTTGGGCAAACGACATAGAAACCGCCTTCTGGAAGATGGAAAATGTCGAAGCGCACTGCTACACCTCTATGCTCGCATTCCAGATTGGCGGGCCGCGCCACTTCTCGGAAACCGACGCGAAGGAGCTTGTCAAAATCAGAAGCTCGATGGGTATGGTCGACCAGACCAATCTCAAAGAATGCAATCTTTGCGACAGCAAGGACGAATTCCGTCCCGCCTGTGTTTGCAATGCGAAGTCTGCGCCGCAAAATGCGGGGTTTGACTGCGACGCCGAGAAGCTCGTTCAGAAAATCACGCAGATGATAATGTCCGAGCTCAAACACTCTTAAAAAAACGACTGAGGACGCCTCGATTGCGAATATTTTAAATGTAGTGAAGAGGCGGCGATTGCCTA
>ERZ1026945.703-NODE-703-length-10473-cov-4.410251_pt1 | contig 10473 bp, 9 predicted proteins | sample MGYA00519304_ERZ1026945 | MGnify/ENA primary metagenome ERZ1026945 (study PRJEB26926, sample SAMN06164619) | human gut metagenome | biome: ENVO:00009003; feature: ENVO:2100002; material: ENVO:00002003 | host: Homo sapiens | place: USA | collected 2012 ...
ATATTTGTGAGACTACCAACTTTTTTATGAACTATTTCTTATCCCGAACTGGGGTATTCCTTGTAATATGCAGATTCGTATGGAGTCCCTCTTTTCTTTATTCATAGGCCATTACTCTAGTATGCAATCAGGGTTTCTCAAAACAGCTTGAAGTCTCTCAGCTTTGATGATGGCTATGAGCTTTTGTAATTGGCAATCTAAGTTGTTATTAGTTATAGATCTTCTATTGTGTCTTTTCTGAGTTTCTACTATCACCCGTCTCTTTGCCTGTCAGAACTCTCTGGAGGGGGATAGGGGAGTAATTGATGCATAGGGGGACTCAATTGTCGAAGAAGGCCTAAAAAAATGCTTAAAGTGTTGGTGGGATGCAAAATAAGTCGTAACTTTGCACCCGCAAATTGGCGCGCAAGCGTCGTTTAAGTCAAATCATTTAAAATTTACAAAAGCAAAACATGATTGTTGTACCAGTTAAGGACGGTGAGAACATCGAGAGAGCTCTCAAGAAGTTCAAGAGAAAGTTTGAAAGAACAGGTGTCACGAAGGAGCTGCGTGCTCGTCAGCAGTTCGTTAAGCCTTCTGTGAAGAAGCGCTTGAAGATGGAGCATGCCATCTATGTGCAGAAGCTCCGCGACGCTGAGCAGTAAAAAACTTCCGTCAAAATTTGGTAGTTTGATTTTTTTTCCATAACTTCGTAGCCTAATTAGCTTAGAAAGGGCGTGGCGCGATGATGAAGGAAGAATTTCTGGAGTATCTGAGGCTGGAACGCAATTATTCTCAGTCCACGGTGGACAACTATGGACGGGCGTTGCGAAGCCTTAAAGACTACTTTGAGACGCTGGAGGAGCCACTTGGTTGGCTTACCATCGATTCCGTCATTGTGCGCGGCTGGATAGGACAACTGATGGATGCGGGCGAGAGCCCTTCCACTGTCAATCTTAAGCTCAGTGCGGTTAGAGCCTTCTACCGTTGGGCTTTGCGACGTGGACTGGTAGAAGCCGATCCTGTCAGCATGATCCAAGGTCCAAAGAAGCAGCGCCCCTTGCCAAACTTTGTCCGCGATAAGGAGATGGACAAGTTGCTTGACCCGATCAAGTGGGGAGACGACTATGACAGTTGTCTTACACGTACGATACTCATCGTATTCTATGAGACGGGCATTCGGTTGGCCGAACTGGTGGGACTCGATGACAAAGACGTCAGTCTTATCAACGGTGAACTGAAGGTGACGGGAAAACGTCGCAAGCAGCGTGTTATACCTTTCGGAGAAGAGGTGGCGAGAGCGGTGACGATCTATCGCGCCAAACGCGATGCTGAGATTGCTCACAAGCAGTCGGAGGCCTTCTTCCTTCAGAAGAAGGGAGTGCGTATCAACCGCTCGCAGGTCGAAAAGCGAGTCAAGGTGGCTTTGGGTAACATTCCCATGCTTGGCAAGCGTTCGCCTCATGTGCTTCGGCACACCTTCGCAACCTCGATGCTCAATCATGGAGCAGGACTGGAAAGCGTAAAAAAGTTGCTCGGTCATGCGTCTCTAGCCACAACGGAGATTTATACGCATACGACCTTTGAGCAATTGAAGAGAGCATATAAAGAAGCCCATCCCAGGGCTTGAATTACGAACACCTTTAAAATGGAGGTAACTATGGAGATCAGAATCAAGTCGATACATTTCGACGCTACCGAGAAACTGCAGGAATTCATCAACAAGAAAGTAGAGAAACTGCAGAAGTCTTACGAAGACATTCAGAAAGTAGAGGTGCAATTGAAGGTGGAGAAACCTGCTGCCGCATTGAACAAGACGACCAGTCTGACGGTAACTGCACCAGGCAATACACTTTTCGTGGAGAAAACGTGCGACACGTTTGAGGAAGGTGTGGATCTGTGTCTGGACGCAATGAAGGTTCAACTCACCAAGTTCAAGGAAAAACAAAGAAATCTATAAAAAAGTTCCTCTAAAATTTGGAGGTATCAAAAAATAGCCGTATCTTTGCAGCCGTTTTCCGACAGATAGTCTGAACGGTCAAGCGGCTGCAAAGATTACTTCGGTTTGGGTGGTTTCCAGAGTGGCCAAATGGGGCAGACTGTAAATCTGCTGCTTCTAGCTTCGGTGGTTCGAATCCATCACCACCCACTTCGACAAGAGATTGCTTTGCGGCAGTCTCTTTTTTTATTCTCTTCTTTTGTCCTCTTCTTTTATCCTCTTCTTTTATTCTTTTCATTTTGCACCCTATATATTGGGTGTCCTCGGGTGTCCTCGCGAAGCGTTGTTCTTGTTGTTTACCTTGCAGCAAGATTTTGACTCGCGTAGCGCGTTGTTACTTGTTGTAAAAGTTGTATTTGTTGTTTTCCATACTCAGTCTTCGATTTGCGCTACTTAAATAAGGTAGGCTGCATCTCAACAATAAAAAAGAATGGAATTCTTTTTGTATTGTCTTCGATTTGCACTACCTTTGCAGGCGATGAAAGATTCTGTGATTATTGTGAGTGGTGGACTCGACTCCATCACGCTGCTCTATGACAAGGCGGAGGAGATAGCGCTGGCGATCTCGTTCGACTATGGTGCCAACCACAATGCGCGGGAGATTCCCTTCGCCCGCCTGCACTGCGAACGCTTGGGTATCAAGCATATCACGATACCCCTGGCTTTCATGCACGACTATTTCAAGAGTTCGCTCCTCTCGGGAGCCAAAGACATTCCCGAGGGCCACTATGCGGACGACAACATGCGCTCCACCGTGGTGCCCTTCCGCAATGGCATCATGCTTTCCATCGCGGCGGGCATTGCCGAGAGCCACGAACTGAAGAAGGTGCTCATAGCCAATCATGGTGGCGACCACGCCATCTACCCCGACTGCCGCCCTGGATTCATACGGGCCATCAGCGACGCCACGCAGGCCGGAACCTATGTCGGCGTGGAGGTTGTGGCGCCCTACACCCAACTGACGAAGACGGAGATCGTGAAGCGGGGCGCACAACTGGGCATCGACTACGCCGAAACATGGAGCTGCTACAAGGGCGGGAACGTGCATTGTGGCAAGTGTGGCACGTGCGTCGAGCGCCATGAGGCGTTTGTGCTGGCAGGCCTCCCCGACCCCACTATCTACGAGTAGGCTTTCCTCGCGGCCGGCCTGCCCTTTTGTGGGCGAGAAGCAATGTTTGTATTATAACATTGCCTAATTTTGCGTACTGTTTAGCCAAAAATTCTTAAACGTCCGTCGTTTACCCCTCCTAATCGAAGAAAAATGTATAACTTTGCGAGCCTTTTATGGATATTGGGGAAATAGCGCCAATAGTAATCAGGTAAAAAGGAAGGGGAAATAAATAATACATGAGACAACTTAAAATTCAAAAGAGCATCACCAACCGCTCCAGTGAAGCACTCGACAAGTACCTCGTAGAGATTGGCCGCGAGCCCATGATCACCGTCGATGAGGAGATAGAACTTGCGCAGGAGATTCACAAGGGCGGCAGAAAGGGTGAGCGCGCCAAGGAAAAGTTGATTAAAGCCAACTTGCGTTTTGTCGTGTCCGTAGCCAAGCAGTATCAGCACCAAGGTCTCTCGCTGACCGATTTGATCGACGAGGGCAACATCGGCCTGGTCAAGGCAGCTGAGAAGTTTGACGAGACCCGCGGCTTTAAGTTTATCTCCTATGCCGTATGGTGGATTCGCCAGAGCATCCTGCAGGCCATCGCCGAGCAGAGTCGCATCGTCCGCTTGCCGCTCAACCAGGTGTCGGCGATCTCCAAGATCAACCAGGTGACCAACGAGTTCATCCAGCAGCACAATCGCCGTCCGTCCATCCATGAGCTTTCGGAGCTGACGGGCATCGACGAGAGCCGCATCCGCCAGAGCCAGAATGCCGACAACCACCACATGAGTATCGACGCGCCGTTTAGCGACGACGACGACAACTCCATGGCCGACATGCTCTCAGGCGGCGAGGACAGCCGTACCGACCGCAGCGTCGATTTCGAGTCGATGAGCGACGACCTCAAGGCCGTGCTGAAGAAGACCCTCAAAGACCGCGAGATCACGATCGTGACGGAGTGCTTCGGTATCGGATGCCACGAGAAGGGACTGGAGGAGATCGGCACGGAGATGGGACTGACGCGAGAACGCGTACGGCAGATCCGCGAGAAGGCTATCGAGAAAATCCGCGAGAGCGGCAACGCCCGCGTACTGATGAAGTATCTCGGATAGGCGCAACATTTTTGTGGGAAAAATCATACTGCCCTGCGACGCAAGTCGTGGGGCTTTCTTGTCTATATGCTGCGAGCGTTGCGATAGAAATGGAGTAAAAAAAGAGAATCCACATACAAGGCGTATGTGAACCGTCCTCGGGAACTTGCAACCTTACACCTTACACCTTACGTTTTCATCTTTCCACTTCGCCGTTTTGGATTTTTCGCAGTCGTCAGGACGATACCATAAAACAATGCGACTTGTACGGTTGAAATTACCCAATACGCCCTGAACCAACGGTCACCGGCCGAAGGGAAAGGTAAAGGGCAGAAGTTCCTAGCCCAGGGCGACGCCCTGGGTAATTATGAACACCAACCTGTCGCCCTGAAAGGGCAAAAGCTTTAAAGAAGCAGGCTATAAACAATTCTTTTGCCCTTACAGGGCGTCTTGTTGATTGCTATTATCCCCAGGGCGATGCCCTGGGCTATGGTCTGTTGGGCTTTCAGCCCGTTTCAACCGTACAGGTCGAAATAATTTCGGTTTTATGCCGTAGATTGAAATATTTTTTGTAATTTTACATCCTCAAAACGAATAGCGAAGACAACCTCTATAAACAAGAAAGGAAAAGATAATATGAAACGGTTTCTGATCGTCATACTCCTCACCGCCTTGCTCCCCGACGTATCGATATGGAGCCTCTACCTCAGAGAGGTGCCTTTGCTCGTGAGCATTCTGCGGTTTCTCCCCACCACCCTGCTGACCGCAGCCTGGCTGGCCCTGGTGTTTGAGTTTCGCCACAGCCTTGCCGCGCGCACGCTCAACGGCTGCATCCTCTGCTTCGTCGTGCCCAAGATCTGCTTCCTTCTCTTCCAGATTATCACACCCTGGGTGGGTCTTCTCGCCGCCGTCACGGCCGAGCTCTTGGCCATCTACGGACTGACGCTGGGCTGGCGCCGACTGAAGGTGAGACAGGTGAGGATCTGTTTCCCTACTCTTCCCGCCGCCTTCGACGGCTATCGCCTTCTCCACCTCTCCGACTTCCATCTCGGCACGTTCGGTCGCCACAACCCCTTTGTGCGCCGCGTCATCGAGACGGCCAACCAGCAGGAGGCCGACCTGGTGGTCTTCACGGGCGACTTGGTCAACAAGGTGGCGCGCGAGGCCGTTCCCTATCGCCACGACCTGGCCATGCTCCAGGCTCCCGACGGCGTCTTCGCCATCCTGGGCAACCACGACTATTGCAAGTATGGGCCGAAGCGACGGACGGGATACCACGACCGCAACTTCCACCAGCTGGGACAAGTCGTCCGCAACGTCGGATGGACGCTGCTCCTCGACGAGCACCGAATCCTCCAGCGTGGCAACGATCGTATCGCCATAGCGGGCGTGGAGAATATCGGCAGACCTCCATTCCCCGTCCGGGGAGACCTCGAAAAGGCGGTTCGGGGACTGGAGCCGGACACGTTTACGATCCTCCTCTCCCACGATCCCAACCATTGGCGCGCCGAGGTGGTAGGAAGGAAAGACATTGCGCTGACCCTCGCCGGCCACACCCATGGCGCGCAGGTACGAATCGGTCCGCTGAGCCTGGCCCGCTTTGCCTTCAAGGAGTGGGGAGGCCTTTACCACAAGGGAGCGCAGTGGCTCTACGTGTCGCTCGGACTGGGCGGGTCGTTCCCCTTCAGGCTGGGCGCATGGCCCGAGATGACGGTCATAGAACTGGGAAAGGAATAATGCCCACTCCTTCGCCTACGACTGCTCCTACTCTGTCAACCTACTCCTTTGCCTACGGCTGTTCCTACTCTGCCAACCTCTTCTTTGCCTATGCTGCGGGCTTGGTGGCGACAGGGCGCTTGAATGTCAGTTTCTTGGGGATGTTCACCCATTTGCCTCCCACGACGATCTTCATCGTGCTCCCTTTCAGGCGCTCCAGCGTATAGGTGCCGTCGCGCTCCAGCGTCAGTCGGGCCTCCAGGTCCTCGCTGCCATAGTCGTTGGTGATGACGAGGCGAGCCTGCTTGCCCTTGACCTCCGCATCGACGAAGATCCACTTGCGCGTGTCGCGCTTCGCCCCGAAGTAGCCCGGCACCTGGCCGAAGATCTCTTGTCCGGGTGTGACGACGTCGTTGTGGTAGAAGTCCATCTCGATCCACACCTGATACTCAGCATTCTCTATTCTTCCGGCAAACGTGACCGTGTCGGCGCAGCAGCCTTGCCCCCACATCGACAATACCGAGACCACGAGGGCCATCGCAAGCAACCATCTTTTCATATTCATCTTGTTTTTAAAGTAAAAGTATATATCTTGTGAAATATTCGCCTTGCCTTTTAAACAATTGCCTTGTCTTTTAAAACAATCGCCTTGGTTTTGTTTGCCTTGTTGAAAAAACAACAGGCTTTTTCTTCATTGAATAGTATAGGCTTATATATACAAAAGACTGTAGAAGGGAGCGCCTTGGATTCTGAATAAGAAAAAAAGCCAGATTAAACGGGTTAATCTGACTCTCTCTTCGGTCGGGGCGACAGGATTCGAACCTGCGACCACCTGGTCCCAAACCAGGAGCGCTACCGGGCTGCGCTACACCCCGAATGCTTTCAGCTTCAAAGCGGGTGCAAAGATACTACGATTTTTCCAATTGACAAAGAAAAAGGACGGAATTTTCAGTTTAAAGCCTGAAAACGGCTGAACTTCCCGCGTCAAGCAGCGCTGGCAGTCTCCCGCACCAGCAGCACGGGAGACTGCTCCTATTGCTCTGCAGGCTTCCGATATTCGAAGCATCCGATGTCGGGCCGCTCGTCGCGGGGCAGTCCGTCGCGGTCGGTGCGTCCCCATCCCTCTGGCGATACTGCTGCCGAGTCGATGGCGTGGGAGACGCTGTCGAGGTGGAAGTCGAAGTACTGCTTGTCATAGTCGATCTTGACGAAGTTCTTTCGTCCGAAAGCTGTTGTGTCCTTGACGTTCTCCCAGATCACCCCCTTGTAGTGGGCCTCGTCGATCGTCTCGGGTTCTCCGGTGCGCAGCAGACAGTGGTCGAACAAGTAGGTCGCCGTCTCCACGTCGGAGAAATTGCCCATGATCTCGTCGTCGGAGTAGCCCGTGACGATGGTATTGAAGATGTCAAATCGCGTCAGCGGTATCGTCACGTCGCCCTCGTAGCGGTCGCCGAAGCGGAGCGCCACGCCCACGGGCTTTCCAAGATCGAAGGGGAAGAACTGCGCCAGGGTGCAATGGCGCATCACCACGCTGCCTCCCGTGATGGAGACGCAGTCGATGGAAGCATTGGTGACCTGCGTGTTGTAGAGGTCGAGCTGGCACCCCACGGCATAGAGGCCATAGCCCTGGCAGTTGTGCACCGTACTGTTATAGAGGCGGAGTTTGGTGCGGTCGGCCGCGGAGGAGTCGCAGACGATGCCGTTGTAGGCCGAGTGGAGGTCGGTATATTGGATCTCGTTGTCGAAAGAAGAGGCGTGGAGCCGTATGCCCTGCCACTGTCCCGAGACGCGGTCGTAGGGCAGGTAGTCGAACATGCGGTCGATACGGTCGCCGCGCAGCGTGACGTTGGCCTCGGGCGTTCCCTCGGCGCGCAGCGTGCCATAGACGTCTATGCCAGCATGGTTGGAGAAGTAGAGTGTCGTGCCCGCTCCGATGGTGAGCGTGGCGGCGCTATCCACCTCTATGTTTCCTTTAACCACGATGGGTCTTGTGCTCTGTATCAGCGTGTCACGACTTATCTTTAAACCATCCAGTAGGGTGGCGTCCCAGGACCAAGCCCGTAGGTTGACCTTCTGCTCCACCCCACTCTCCAGGGTGAAGACCAGGTCGTCCTCCAGCAGTTCCGGCACCTCGGAATGGGTGTCGGCAGAGGTCAGCTCTACGAAGACGCGCAGCGAGTCGTCCTTGCGCAGTTCCACGCCGCCGACCTGATAGCCGCTGGCCTGTCCGAGGTACATTCCGTCGACATTGACGCGGAAGCCCGTCTGATTGCCCTTGCGCAGGCGGACGCTGGTGCATCGCAGGCCGTCGCCCGATCGGTTATAGACCCAGAAGGTGCGGGTCGTGGTGGGCACGTGGGAGAAGGTCGTGTCGAGACTTACCGTGTCGGCAGAGAAGGCCAGCCGGTGGTCGGGCGACGCCGAGAAGGAATCGTCGTCGCTACAGGCCGCCAAGGATAGGACGGCCAAGGGGGCGGCTAAGAGCAAGAGCCGCAAACTCGTCATTTTCATACCTATCAGAACGGCATTCCGTGCAAAATATTGTGCCTTTATCCCGTCCTTTTTCCTCCATCTGCCACACAAAACCCAAATCGCTTGAAAGTTTTCCGCAAAAACTTTCCGTAATCGGCTGAAAATAGTTAATTTTGCACGAAAATTACAAAACGAGGTTTGAACAAAGGAAATTACATAACAATCTAGATTCAACTATGTCAGAAACAATTAAGCTACGTAAGGGCTTGGACATCCGTCTGAAAGGACGTGCCGCAGAGACCGTTACCCGCTTGAAGCCGTCGGCAGAGTACTCGCTCGTGCCCGACGATTTCGTTGGTGTGACGCCGAAGGTGGCCGTCAAGGAGGGCGACCATGTCCGTGCGGGCGACGCGTTGTTTGTCAACAAGCGTTTCCCTGAGGTGGGCTTTGCGTCCCCAGTCAGCGGAACTGTGACGGCTGTTGTGCGTGGTGATCGCCGCAAGGTGCTCCGCGTCACGGTGAAGGCCGACGCCCAGCAGGAGCATGCCGATTTTGGTGTGAAGGATCCCTCGAAGCTCGATGGAGCTGCCGTTGTCAAGGCCTTGCTTGAGGCTGGTCTCTTCGGCTACATCGACCAGCTTCCCTATGCCGTCTCCACCACTCCCGACACGATGCCGAAGGCCATCTTTGTCTCCGCCCTCCGCGACAAGCCGCTGCAGGGCGACTTCGAGCTGGAGCTGAAGGACCAGGAGAAGGACTTCCAGGCTGGTATCACGGCTTTGTCGCGCATCGCGCGCGTGCATCTTGGCGTGGGCGCTCAGCAGACCTCCCAGGCGCTGCTTGGTGCGAAGAACGCTGAGGTGACGGTCTTCGACGGTCCCTGTCCTGCCGGCAACGTCGGTGTGCAGGTGAACCATCTCGACCCGGTCAACAAGGGCGAGACGGTCTGGACGGTCGATCCCACGGCCGTGCTCTTCTTCGGTCGCCTGTTCAACACGGGCAAAGTCGATCTGCGCCGCATGGTAGCCGTGGCAGGCAGCGAGATCAAGTCTCCCGCCTATGTCGAGGCCCTCGTCGGCACGCCGCTGAAGGAGATCATTGACGGCAACGTGAAGAGCGACCGCCATGTGCGTCTGCTCAACGGCAACCCGCTCACGGGCCGCATCGCCAACGACGAGAGCGTATTGGGCGCACACACCTCCGAGGTCTGTGCCATCCCCGAGGGCGACGACGTCGATGAGCTGGCCGGTTGGATCATGCCGCGTGCCAACACGTTCTCCACCTCTCGCAGCTACTTCTCGTGGTTGCAGGGCAAGAAGGAGTACACGCTCGACGCGCGCATCAAGGGTGGCGAGCGCCGCATGATCATGAGTGGTGAGTACGACCGCGTGCTGCCGATGGACATCTATGGTGAGTACCTTGTCAAGGCTATCATCACGGGCAACATCGACAAGCAGGAGCAGTTGGGCATCTACGAGGTGAGCCCGGAGGACTTCGCGCTGGCCGAGTTTGTGGATAGCTCGAAGCTGCCTCTGCAACAGATTGTGCGTCAGGGTCTTGATATCCTCCGTAAAGAAAATGCTTAAACAAGAAAGTTACAGATATGAGTCTTAGAAATTATCTCGACAAGATACGTCCGAACTTTGAGGAGGGCGGCAAGCTCCACGCTTTCCGTAGTGTCTATGATGGTTTCGACACATTCCTTTATGTGCCGCACACGACATCCAAGAGCGGTGTCTCCATCCACGACGCTATCGACTCGAAGCGCATCATGAGCTTTGTGGTCATCGCATTGTTGCCCGCCATGCTCTTCGGAATGTACAACATCGGATACCAGAACGCCGTGGCCGCAGGCAAGCTGGCCGAGGCTACGTTCATGGGTATGTTCCTCTATGGCTTCGCTGCCATGCTGCCCAAGATTCTCGTCAGCTATATTGTCGGTCTCGGCATCGAGTTTGCCTGGGCCCAGTACAAGGGCGAGGAGATCCAGGAGGGCTACCTCGTCTCCGGTATCCTGATTCCGCTGATCATCCCCGTCTCTACGCCGTTGTGGATCCTGGCCCTGGCCCTGTCTCTTATACACATCTCCGAGCCGACGAGACTAAGGC
>ERZ1026945.710-NODE-710-length-10427-cov-4.105283_pt1 | contig 10427 bp, 7 predicted proteins | sample MGYA00519304_ERZ1026945 | MGnify/ENA primary metagenome ERZ1026945 (study PRJEB26926, sample SAMN06164619) | human gut metagenome | biome: ENVO:00009003; feature: ENVO:2100002; material: ENVO:00002003 | host: Homo sapiens | place: USA | collected 2012 ...
ATGGAGCCATTTTAGGGTTCCATCTTCTTGTCTGATGTCCGAAATGAACACCTGCTTCTAATAACTGTTTCATTGAAATAACGCTCATTTTTTCTACCTCCATGGTTATATTCTTCTGCTGATCTCTCTTTCACCGAGTCACCCGAGCTATAGGCACCACTTCAGGAATCAATCAGCATGTATATTGTTTTTTATGAGCCTGCTATATTCAAGCCCACACACAAAATCGATAATAACACAAAAAGAAAGTGCATGCAAGCACTTTCTTTTTATAATCTCATGTCACTTAACAGTTCCATGTCTTTTTCGCATTATGCTGGTATGTGCGAGCACATTCCAGCGCAATGCTCATTATCTCATATTTTGTTTCAATTCATGCTATAACTATCGTCCATCTCTCATAATGGTGATCATCTCATCGTAGGTTTCATCACCCTTGAATGTGAAAGTTCCACACATCAGTTTCATGGAATTACCGGAGCTTACAAGATAATCATAAAAATCCTGTACACTGTCTACCATTCCGATATCATATAATGCCTGAGAGATTGCCTCTGCATACATACCCGGCTTGATCGTAATCGAACCACCCTTTTTCTTTTCTTCTGTAGTTGTCTCTGTCGTAGCTTCCGTAGTTGTTTCTGTCGTCGTCTCTGTCGTAGCTTCCGTAGTTGCTTCTGTTGTAGCTTCCGTGGTTGCCTTGGTTGTACTTTCGGTTGTGGCTTCCGTGGTTGCCTTGGTTGTATTTTCCGTTGTGGTTTCCTTAGTCGCCTCTGTTGTAGCTTCCGTCGTTGCCTTAGCTGCATCCTCTTTTGTCGTTTCCGTTGCAGTCTCTGTCGTTTTCGCTGATTCAGTAGTTTCTTCTGATGCAACAACTTCTACCGCATCTCCTTTTGACGGATCATTCTTCTTTGTATCTGCAAAGCTTCCGGACTTAATTCCAACCATCATAACGAGCGCACCAATGATAAGTCCAAAGCCTAATCCTCTGAAAAAATATTTTTTCTTCATACTGCCGTTTCTCCTATCGTATAAAACAATTTCAATTTACTGCTTCTGATTCTCAATATTTTTAATGATCACCTTGGTTTCACCAACACCGATTCCAAGCTGATTTGCAATCTCCATGATCCCAAATCCCTGCTTGTAAAGCTCTGCCACCTCTTCATCGATATTCTTCTCATCATCCCAGATCTCTTCCGGCGCAGGAGCTTCTTTCTTTGCCTCCTGTGCACGATTCTGATTTCTGTTTGTTCTGTTCTTCTTGCGGTTCTTCTTTCTGGAACGGTTGCCTCCCGCCGGCTGTTCTGTCTTCTGTACAGGCTCAGTACCGGTTGCTTCTGCGACTGTTGTTTCTTCTGTAATTTCAGTTGCTTCTGACTCAACAGCAGGCTCTTCTGCTTTCTTAAAGGCAACAACATTGGATTTTTCTTCTGCCGCTTCTTTCTCGGCTTCCTCAGCAACAGCTTCTTCTGCAACAGCTTCCTCTACTTCTTCCTTTGGTTCCTCCGCATCATCTTCTGCCGTGTTCTCTTCAACATCCTGTTCCGATACAGTTTCGGTTATATCACCATTTGCAACCGCATCTCCGGAAATAACTGTCTCCGTCTCGCTTGCTTCTAATGCTCCGAGAGAATTCTCATCCGGCTCTTCTTCGATTTCTTCTGTCTGCTCATTTTCTTTGGGAGCTTCTTCTGTCTGCTTCTCTTCCGAAACAGCTTCTTCAGCCTGTTGTTCTTTTTCTTTTGCGATCTCTTCTTCGGTTTCCTTTACTTCCATTTCAAGAAGTTCTTCATAAGTAACCGCTTCCGGTTTTTTCTCTGCATCCGGATTATATTCTTCATAGGCTTCTGCAAGGCTCTGATTGATATAATCGATCATCTCCTTCTTTGCCTTTTCAGACAACTTGGATGCCCATTTTTCAATCTGTTCCTTCAGTTCCTTTTCTGTCTTCTTGCGGACATCTTCGCTGTATTCGTCTAACGATGTCTTGCTCTGCTCAAGAAGAGAATCACATAATTCCGTGATCTTTCGTTTTAATTCTTCTGAGCTTTCATTATATATCTCATCTTCCTCTTTAAAATTATGACTATCCAGAATAAAAAAGCTTACACCTACAACTGCTACGCCAACTAATAATGTTATGATTGGTAATATCATTTCTTTACTCTCCTTTGCAAAATTTTATACGGCTTTTAATTCGTCAAATACAACATCATTCAGAACCTTAATGTAAGTTCCCTTCATGCCTGAGGATCTTGCTTCTATAACACCCGCACTCTCAAACTTTCGAAGTGCATTCACAATTACGGAACGGGTAATTCCGACCCGGTCTGCAACCTTACTTGCAACAAGGATTCCCTCATTTCCATCCAGTTCTGAGAAAATATGCTTGATCGCCTGTAATTCTGAAAATGATAAAGTACTGATTGCCGAACGCACGATTGCGATCTTACGATCTTCTTCTGCATTTTCTTCATTTAAAGCCCGCATCATCTCAAGTCCTACAACCGTCGTTCCGTATTCCCCGAGAATAATATCATCAATATCATACTGTGCATCCAGCTTATACAGAAATAACGTTCCAAGCCGTTCTCCTGCTATATCAATTGGAAGTAGAAGTCCCTGATATTTCTCTATGTTATCACTGTCAAATCCGAGCGTAGTCAGATTTACATTTTCCTTTGTTGACAATACAAGGAGAAGTCTCTCATTCAGCATACTGTCGATCAGCAGACCGACCTTATCCTCGATCAGTTCATGGATCTCAGGTATATCTTCACGGTTCTTAATTCCCAGAACCTTACCTTTTTTACTGATAACCAGTACATTTGATTTTAAAATATCACTCAAAACATCACAAATATCATTAAAAACAACCTTATGCGAGTTGTTATTGTGCAATAATTTGTTGATTTTTCGTGTTTTATCTAATAATTGAACACTCATTTCTGTTCCTCCGTATGTAAAATACAAAAAAGTTGTTTTTGCATAAAAAATCTACACTATTTGACATTCTATCACAATGGTCATGAGATAACAATAGCCTTTCCTGTCAAACGAGAGATTTAATATTTAAAAACAACTTTTTTTATATGGCAGGCCGGACAACTTCATCCGATCACTTATGCCTATTTTTCCTTTTCGGTATTATCTCTGGAATATCCACAGTTTTCTGCTGAACAAAGTAACTTATTACCCTTTTCAACCATATAACTGCCACATACCGGACATTTTTCCCTTGATGGTTTCGCCCATGACATAAAATCACATTCAGGAGCATTGATACATCCATAGTATCTTCTGCCCTTTCTGGTCTTCTTTATTACTATGTCACCTCCACACTTTGGACAAGGAACTCCTGTCTTTTCAAAGAACGGCTTCGTAAATTTACAGTCAGGGAAGCCCGGACATGCAAGGAATTTACCGTGTGGACCATACTTTACGACCATATTGCGTCCGCACTCGTCACACACCTCATCCGTTACTTCATCCTCAATCTTAATGGACTGCAACTCACTCTCGGCTTTCTTAACCGCCGCATCGAGATCTGGATAGAAGTTTCTTACTACAACTTTCCATTCGATAGCACCCTCACCGATCTTATCGAGAAGGGACTCCAAATTCGCTGTAAAATTCACGTCGATAATAACCGGAAATGCCTGTTCCATAATCTGATTCACGGCTTCTCCCAGTTCTGTTACATATAATTTCTTATTCTCTTTTGTGATATAACGACGATTCAATATTGTTGAGATCGTCGGTGCATAAGTACTTGGTCTTCCAATGCCAAGCTCCTCTAAGGTTCTTACCAGAAGTGCTTCTGTATATCTTGCCGGCGGCTGTGTAAAATGCTGCTTCTCGTCAAAATCTTCTAATTTTAACAGATCCCCTTCATTCAGATCCTTAATTCCCGCAATATGCTCACTCTTCTCGTTGTCCACATTATAAACCGTTGTAAATCCTGCAAATGCAATCTTTGATACTGAGGTCTGGAACCGATAGCCTGCTACTTCTGCCTTTACGGTCTTAATGCTGTATACTGCCTCTGCCATCTGGCTTGCAAGGAAGCGGTTATAGATCAGCTGATACAGACGGAACTGTTCTCTGCTTAACTGATCCTTGATAGCTGCCGGTGACAGTGTGATATCCGTCGGACGGATTGCTTCATGCGCGTCCTGGATCTTCTTACCCGGTTTGTCTGCCCGAGGTATTCCCGCTGTATAATCTTCTCCAAAATTCTTTATGATATAATCCTTAGCTGCTGCTGCCGCTTCATCCGATATTCTGGTAGAATCCGTTCTCAGATAAGAGATCAGACCGATGGAACCTCTGCCCTTGATCTCCACACCTTCATATAACTGTTGTGCGATACGCATCGTTTTGGATGTCGCAAAGTTCAACTTGGAGGAAGCTTCCTGCTGCAACGTACTGGTTGTAAATGGAAGTGGCGCTTTCTTATGACGCTCACTGTCCTTGATCGATGCGATCTTAAAAGACTGCTTTCCGATTGTTTCTATGATATGATCCAGTTCCGCTCTGGAAGATATTTCTTCCTTATCGCTCCCATTTCCCATGTATTTGAATTCAATGCTTTTCTTGGCCTTTTCCGGTGCCAGCATAGCAGAAAGTGTCCAGTATTCCTTTGGAATAAATTCATTGATCTCTTTTTCTCTGTCACAGATCAGCTTTAATGCTACAGACTGTACACGTCCGGCACTTAAACCTCTCTTAATCTTTGCCCAGAGAAGCGGACTGATCTTATAACCAACCAGTCTGTCCAATACACGTCTCGCTTGCTGTGCATCCACAAGTGCCATATCGATATCGCGTGCCTGCTTAATTGAATTCTTTACTGCATTTTTCGTAATTTCATTGAAGGTAATTCGCTTGTACTTCTTATCATCCAGTTTCAGTGCTTTTGATAAATGATAGGAGATTGCTTCTCCCTCACGGTCGGGGTCAGTTGCGAGGTACACTTTGTCAGCTTTCTTTACTTCTTTTCGAAGCTGTGCAAGTATATCTCCTTTTCCTCTGATCGTTATATATTTCGGTTCAAAATCATTATCAACATCAATGCCCATCTGGCTTTTAGGCAGATCACGCACATGACCATTCGACGCAATCACTTCATAATTACTGCCCAAAAACTTTTTAATCGTCTTGGCTTTCGCCGGAGACTCTACAATAACAAGATATTTAGCCATGTACTCTTTCCTTTCCTGTTCGTTTAAACGACACAAACTATACACCATTTTTTCCTGCCATGCAAGTGAATATTTTATTACAATTTTCTGAAAAAATGCCCCGGATTCTGTTTTCATCCCTGTGTAACAGCAAAATAATACCGTACCGGCTGCCGAATTATTCCTTTTCTTTCCATATCAAATAACGCTGTCAGGATTCTTGCAGGAGGCTGATCCACGCGGGCACAGATTTCCTCTATATGCAGCACTTCCCGCCCCATACAGGCACATATCTTCTGTTCCAGAGCGGTAAGCCGGCTGTCCTCCCGAAATTCTGCTTTCCCTGCTGCAAGGATCCTCCGTTCAAGTTTTAAATCCTCCACAATATCCTCAGGATCCGTCACAAGCATAGCCCCCTGCCGGATCAGATGATTGCAGCCCTCACTGTTTCTGTCTCCAATCCGTCCCGGAACTGCATACACCTCACGCCCCTGTTCCAGCGCCTGATCGGCGGTGATCAGAGATCCGCTTTTCTTCTGTGCTTCTACAACCAGCACCCCTTTTGCAAGTCCACTGATGATCCGGTTCCTAAGTGGAAATCTCCATGCCGCAGGCTCTATATCCAACCCATATTCTGACAGGATCACACCCTGATGCCCAATCCGTTCAAACAAATTGTAATTTTCCTTCGGATAACAGATATTGATCCCACAACCTAGTACTGCAACTGTAAATCCATTTTCTACATTGATTGCCGCACGCTGGGCGGCGCCGTCGATTCCTGCTGCAAGTCCGCTGATAATACCAGTCCGATATCCTGCAAGCACAGAAGCAAACTGCTCCGCCATCTCTTTCCCATATGCGGAGGCCTTTCTTGCACCTACGATCGCTATACCGGTTCTGTCTGTTTTAAGCGTCTCCACACACCCCTTTGCATACAGCAGAAACGGACAATCCGGAATTTCCCGCAGGACTTCCGGGAAATAAGGATGTCCTGGATATATATATGTAATATTCCGCTCTTTTAGTCTGTTTTTATAGACGATTATTTTCTTTTCATCCCGTGTGCACAGGATCCGTTCACTCTGTTTTTCTGTCAACGTTTCCCGAAGCACATGTTCTGGAACATTCCACAGTTCTTCAGGTCCTCCAAAATAATCAAGGATCCTGCCAAGTGCTGCATTCCCCATATCCGATATCATCCCCAGCCACAGCCTTATAAGATCATACTCCATATCTGTCCCCCCCTTTCATTCCTTTGTACTGCATATTTCCCTCTGTCTCTTCTGTAAGATTCTGATACCGGAAAAACAATGCCTCTTTTAAATGTTCCTCATGGATCCCGATACTTCCTGCCAGATCAGCGATCGTCCTTGCGATCTTAAGTACCCGGTTATAGCCTCTGGCAGAAAGTTCTGTATGTTCAAACGCTTCCCGCACCAGCTCCTGCTCTGCCCTTCCCAGGGAAATATATTGCTTTGTTCTCTTTCCATCCAGTTGGGAATTAAAATTTATCGACTCTGAACGGTAACGCTCTTTCTGTATGTTCTGCGCCGCAAGCACCCTTTCCCGGATCTCAGCCGAAGTTTCTGCCCGTTTATCCTCTAACAGGTCAGAACAATCAATCCTGCGGACATTTACGTTGATATCAATACGATCAAGCAGAGGTCTGCTAAGCCTTGCATTGTATTGTCGGATCTGCCTACAGGTACAGGTACATTTATTCAGATCCGGATACATGCCGCAGGGACAGGGATTTCGTGCAGCAACCAGCATAAATCCTGCCGGATATATATATTTACCCTGGATCCTTGCGATCGTCACTTCCCTGTCTTCTAACGGCTGCCGCATTACTTCAAGAACATTTCTGCCAAATTCCGGAAGCTCATCCAGAAACAACACCCCATTATGACTGAGACTGATCTCTCCCGGCTTCGGTATTGTTCCGCCACCGGTCAGAGCAATGGCAGATACGGTATGATGCGGCGCCCGGAACGGACGCTTTGTTATCATCGCCTGTCCTTTTTTCAGCAGACCTGCCACACTGTATATCTTGGTAATATCAATACTCTCCTCAAATGTCAGACGTGGAAGGATCGTTGGCAGGCATTTTGCTATCATGGACTTTCCTGAGCCTGCTGCTCCTGTCATCAGAATATTGTGCATTCCGGCTGCTGCGATCTCCATTCCGCGCTTCAATATTTCCTGCCCTTTAATATCTGCAAAATCTCCCAGTTCCCCCATATCCTCCTGGTCGAGCAGAGCCTCCACATCTACAAATGCAGGCTCGATCACCGCTTTTTCATTCAGATAAGATTCCGCTTCTGACAACGTCCGGAGCGGGAGCACTTCTATATTTTGGATCAGTGCCGCCTCCTCTGCATTTTCCGCCGGAACAAGACAGCGTGTGATTCCTTGTTTTACTGCATGATGAACAACCGGGAGTATTCCTGATACAGCATTGATCCTGCCATCCAGCCCCAGTTCACCCATAATCAAGGTATTTTCTATTTTATCGTTTGGAATAAGCCCCATAGATACCATAATTCCTATGGCAATGGGAAGATCGTAGGCAGTTCCTTCTTTCCGGATATCTGCCGGTGATAAATTGATCGTGATCTTTTTCGGTGGTATCTGAAATCCAGAGTTTTTGAGCGCTGTTCTCACCCGCTCTCCGGCTTCCTTTACGCATGCAGACAAAAAGCCTACCATATGAAACATTGGCAGTCCGTCATTGATATCTGTTTCCACCTGAATCAGAAGTCCCTCTACTCCAAGGACTCCTCCACTTGTTACTTTACTGTACATCTGTATCTGCTCCTTTCGACATTTCTGCCGTCTCTCCATGGAGCATACCTGAACAGAATCAGCGAAAACAAAAAGCTGCCACCTGGCAGCTTTTTATACGCCTGCATTTATACTACCTGTATCCATACAAAAAGTCAAATGCATTTTTATATTAACTGAAGTATACAACCTCTTCTTCCGGCGGACCGGTCAGCACAACCTTCTCTGCATAAAGAACCGGACCATCTCCCTCAAAGTCAGGATAGTATTCTTTCTTGATCGTTGCTGTTACATCTACCCACTGTCTGTCAATCAGATTCTTAGAGCCATCGTAATAGCATTTGAAGCCTACAAATGTAATATCCTCTACACAGCAGGTCATCGCAAAACGTCCCGGTACAAATGCATTCTTACCATACTGTTTCGGCTTGAATACCATGCCACGGAAATGAATCTTCTTACCGACATAACGATCCGGCTGATCGGAGGCATCCACATACCAGATACCGAAATCCTCATCGTTCAGCTCGATCACGTCAGCCTTTACATCGTATGGCAGATCTTCTTCGTCATTCTCATCCGGTGCGATCGAACCATCCTTCATCTCAAAGATGATCTGTGCCCGTCGGTTGACTGCTTTGATTCCTCTGCGCCATTCTGCGCGCTTGGACTTCTCATCACAACGGTTAAATACAACCATATCCGCACTGTTAACCTGATCCATCATTGTTGCTTTCATATTCTGCTGATATACATCATATGTCTCAGCATTTACAAAGGATAATACCTGGACAACGGTCCATCCCTTCGGCACACGGATATCAAAGATCTTGTCCAGCTTCCACATACCATTGTATTCGATCATAACCTGCTCCGGCTGATATTTGTCCTGCAGATCTAACAGATGCTCTGTGTTCAACTGATCTTCTTCTATGAATTCCAGAAAAATATTTTTCTTTTTCAGGTCTTTCTCATCGTACTCTTCTTCACCGTCTTCGCATACAAGAAGCAGTGTCTTGGCGCCTCCGGTGAATTCCCGGTCTAATAATGTCTCCTTCACAAATGTAGTTTTACCACTGTCAAGGAAGCCCATAAATACATAAACCGGAATCTCTGTTTCCTGTTGTCTTGCCATCATTTTCTCCTATACCTCAAACAGCTCTGCAAGCTTGTCTTCTGCCAGTTTGCTTCCGATCACACATAACTTACCTGTGATATCCGGATTTCCCTTACGGATCTCATACTCACCCGGTACAAGATCAAAGTATAACCAGTCTGTACCATCACTTGGAACGATACCCTTTGCACGAAGGATAATACCATATTCCTCTGTGTTAGCAAGCTCATCCAGAGTCTCTTTTAACTTATCTTCATTAAACTTATGTGGAGTTTCCTTACCCCAGCTTGTAAATACCTCATCTGCATGGTGGTGATGGTGATGATCGTGATCATGACAGCCACAACTACATTCGTCGTCATGGTCATGATGATGATGTTCATGATCGTGGTCATGGCAGCCACAGCCACATTCGTCGTCATGGTCGTGATGATGATATTCATGATCGTGGTCATGATCGCCACAGCCACATTCATCGTCATGGTCGTGATGATGATGTTCATGATCGTGGTCATGATCGCCACAGCCACATTCGTCATCATGGTCGTGATGAAGGTGGTGATGCTCATGCTCATCTTCATCCTCAAATAAAGCGTCCTTAACGGTTTTATGATTCTGCATAGCTTCTTTGATCTTAGAACCGTCAATATCATCCCATGGAGTCGTGATGATCGTAGCATCTGCATTGTGCTCACGGATCATGGCAACTGCCTTTTCGATCTTATCCTGGGAAGCTGTCTGTGTTCTGCTCAATACGATCGTATTTGCACTTTCGATCTGATTATTGAAGAATTCACCAAAGTTCTTCATGTAAATCTTGCATTTGGATACATCTGCAACTGTTGTATAGCTGTCAAGCTGTACTTCAACTTCTTCAGCAACATCCTTTACAGCCTTGATAACATCTGAAAGCTTACCAACACCGGATGGCTCGATAATGATTCTGTCCGGTGCATATTCTGTAATAACCTTCTTTAAAGCCGTACCAAAATCTCCAACTAAGGAGCAGCAGATACAACCGGAATTCATCTCAGTGATCTGTACACCGGCATCCTTTAAGAATCCGCCATCAATACCGATCTCGCCAAATTCATTCTCAATCAGCACAAGCTTCTCGCCCTTAAAACCTTCTTCGATCAGCTTCTTGATCAGAGTTGTTTTTCCGGCTCCCAAGAAACCGGAAATAATATCAATCTTTGTCATTTCTAAATCACTCCTAATCTATTAAATGTACGGATAATTGTGTGATAGTAAACTCATCACACAATTATCTAGTTTTCATATCACAACCTGTCTCTTATACACATCTGACGCTGCCGACGAACTCTAGGGTGTAG
>ERZ1026945.735-NODE-735-length-10213-cov-6.219335_pt1 | contig 10213 bp, 9 predicted proteins | sample MGYA00519304_ERZ1026945 | MGnify/ENA primary metagenome ERZ1026945 (study PRJEB26926, sample SAMN06164619) | human gut metagenome | biome: ENVO:00009003; feature: ENVO:2100002; material: ENVO:00002003 | host: Homo sapiens | place: USA | collected 2012 ...
TCTGCAAGTCCTCCAGCCGCTTCAATTCATCCTCTGCATCCTCAAGGCCTAAATGTGTATAGGTGTTAAGCGTAACTCCTATATCGCTATGCCCCATAAGGTACTGCAGTGTCTTTGGATTCATGCCGAATTTCGCCATATTGCTGCAATACGTGTACCGGCAAACATGCGGCGTAATATTCGGCATCTGTACCCGATAGATATCGTTGTACCGCTTCACCATGTGGTTAAAGCGATGTTCCCAATGCATTGCCACTAATGGCAGTCCTTTGTCATCCAAAAACAGGAACCCAGTATATCCATCCACCACTTTTTCTACCTTTGGTTTCTCCCGGTCTTCGATGATGGCTTAAGCATTTTGCAACATCCTCTGTTACCGGAATTTTTCTTGTTCCAGCGGAAGTTTTTGTTGGCTCATTAACCAACGTCATATCGGATAATCTCTGAAGCTGGTGATCGATATTTACAATTCGATTTTCTAAATCAACATCTTTAATTGTAAGGCCGCAAAATTCTGAAATACTCATACCTGTATGAAAAAGTATATACACAACTTCATAATACTTACAGTATACATTATCATCATGAACAAATTTAAGAAACTTTCGCATTTGGTCCCGCGTTAATGCTTTCCTGGTAACACTGTCATTTACAACTACTCCTGCAAGCTCAAATCCAAATGGATTTTTATGGAGCACATCGTCATCCACCGCCATTTGAAAAGCCGGCCTTAATACGCCCCGGACTGTTTTCACTGTAATCTTCAAAATTCCATTCTGGAAATTGATGATATCCTCATCTGCATTCAATGCATCCTGACTTACATACCACCTTCATATACATATTTCAAAAGTCCCTGTTTACCATTGTCCCGGACTAAAATATATTGCAGATGTTCTCTTACATATTTTGCAATAAGCGGTACACTAACATATGGTTCTCCTGTCTGTTCATTAAACTTTATGAAATCAGGATGTTCCATTTTTGACCTGTGAAACACACCATTACAGGCTGAAATTCCTGCATTGATTGTGTTTTCCCTGTAATCGTCCCTTTCCCATTTGCTTCGGTATAAAGCAGAGTTGCGAAACACTTCATCAATCGCATCCAGGTCTGCTCCTGTCCTAAATGCTATCAAAGCACAAAGGGCAGCATCTGCCTCAGACTGGGAACCATATTCACTTAAATCACCTTTATCATAAAGCCGGATGAACTTATCTCCGTTCTTCTGCTTACGAAGATCACAGACAATATCAAATACGGCCCTATCACCCTCACGCTTTACACTGTACTTCGCTTTCGGCTTTTTCCTCATTTCCTTATCCAATGTGGTAAGAACCGCCTGTGTACAGTCAGCTATCGGCAGACTGTTAATCGTATTTCCTGTAAAAGTGCCATATCGGTTTGTAATATCACCGATATAAAGTTCCAATTCAATATCAGAGCGTTTCTGATAATATTCACTGTCCAGCACAAGTCTCTTCCTTCTGTCATCAAAATGTACCGGAAGTTTTGTAATATCACACTGACCAATAATATGAATCCCTTTGCCACTTGGAGATACTTCTGCATAGGAAGAAAACCGAGATAACATAAGCTGTGCAAATGGATCTGAAATATCCTTATGGTCTATATCTAATAAGAAGAAGCCTTTCGGAATCTTCAAGCCAAGCCCCGATGCCCGAAACTGATTTCTGGCTGATTCTGCATCATCAAAAGATACCCATGTACCCTTATGTGCATCATCTGTTCCTGTAGCTCCTCCATTTGCTGCGAATGGAACTTTGGTAACTTTCCCATTCCTGCCGGGTTTTGCTGACCATAAAAACCACAGATTTTTATTCTTTAATTCATCCACTGTCATATCTCCCATACTGCTCACCTCCTCCTTTTCTGCAATTCTATTTAATGGTTAATAGACGTTCTTACAAGCCATTCTTTATAGGCTTCAATTGGAATCAAAATTTTGGCTCCGATTCGTATTGTTGGAAATCCTGGTGTCTTAACAAGTTCATATGCCTTTGGCAGGCTGATTCCCATCTGTGCAGATAATTCCTGTACACTCATGGTTGTTTTTTCCATAATATGTTGCTCCTTTCGTAGATTTTGTTGCGTCCGCATCTTCAATAATTGTTTCTCTGCTACCGCTCTTGGCGGCTACCAGTCCCTGCAGTAACAAAGGCTTGTTCATTTAGAACGTGATGAAATTGTCAAGGTACAAATCCGTTACGTCATTTTGTGTAACTTTTTATTGTTTTCATGAATATTTTAAGCTATAATGTAACCGAAGTTCAAAAGCCAATGGTAACGCTAACGGTTACAAATTAACGATTGGAATGAGGTATGATATGCCATTAAACTGGAATAATGAAACGATTCCATCAAAAGCAGATAAAACAACAGATATATTAGGATATAAAGAAATCAGTGGTATCGGACAACTGATTTACCACCCTTTCCGATTCAAGAAATATGAACTTGATATTGATAAAAGCAATGATTATTGTGCAACACCATTTTGTCACCCAGGATATGAACCCATCTTTCCTAAAGAAGATTTTCTTTCCGGGCAGGGACTGCTTACCAGCCTTTGCAATCTGGCAATGCAGATAAACAGCTTTGATAATAAAATTCCATATACGCAGCTCATCATGGAATGGTGTACAAATAATATGCATCCATATAATATTGATTTCATTTATTCTAAATTGAATGAATCGTTTGATATAAATAGCTTCGATGCAGAAATGGTAAAAAAAGACGGAACATTCGAGATTAACAACTTCTTAGATGACCTTGGTAAATTATATAATGCAGTCATGTTTTATGTTGCTCTTGAAGGTGTCTGTATTGCCGATGACGAAGCTGCATATGATTTATCCAAAGAAGGAAAATACTTTGAGGGCTACTCTTTCTTTGATAAATATAAGCATCCTATCGTTGCAATACCGGATGACTTAGATTATGGGGATGCAAAAGGAAACCTCATAGAAGAAATGCGAATTGATAATGAGTACATTAAAAATCATCCGGCAGAAAAACCTCCAACCGGAGAATTTGCTACTACACCATATGACGATTACGATGAATTGCGGAATACGCTTATTGACATCATTCCGGAATTTACCATGAAATTAAAGATAGATCCCCGCACTAACCGATTAGAATTTTCTACCGATATTAATTCTGTATTTGATATTGCATGGCTGACACTTGCAAGAATGCTTTCCGAAGACCCTGCACCAGAAGATAAAGGCAAATCGGATAATCGTCCAGAAGGCATTATGATTCGTTGTCGGAACTGTGGTAAATTCATAATTCGAAAAAGTAACCGACAGGAATTTTGTGATGCCGAAGAATGCCAGAAGGTTCGAAATGCCCGAAAGCAAAAAGCCTATCGTGAGCGAAAAGCCATTGAAAAGGCTCAAAAAATCAAGAAAAAAGCACATTAATTTATATGATTTGGCGGAAAGGCAAATAGATTATTGTATCTAATGTCAGCCAGCTACATGCAATTATGTGCTATGATATTATATAAAATATGTTACAAGACACCGGAATCCCCCTATGCAATTTCGCGAAAAAACGTGTGTGAGGGGGCATCGGTCTTTATGATAAAAAGGCACAGAAATTATACTCCCCCATAGGGGTTGAAGGAGGAATACTCAATGGCAAGTAGTGTTGAAGAAAAAGTTGAAGAAATATACAAAACGCAGTTAGACAGTTATGGAGTTAAACATTTTACGAAAACAGAATCTATAAATTCATCTATTGATGATGCTTTAAAAAATTCTGTTTCGAAGTCAGGCGGTTCAGGCAATAACTATCCAGACATTAAAGTATTGATAGAAACCTCTAAAATGAGAAGAATTCCCGTAATGATAGAAGCTAAAGGAACTAAAGGAAAACTAATCAAAAAAACTGCATCTGGTGAGATTGAACTAGTCACAAAATGGGCCTCTTCTTCCAAAGAAGGAGCTAAAAACCCTCATAAAGCTGGTGATGATAATTACTCTACCATTCAGAACTATGCCGTTAATGGTGCTATTCATTATGCTAATGCCATATTAGACGGCAAAGGCTACTCCGAAGTAATTGCTGTTGGTGTTAATGGTTTTCCTGAAAAGGATGGTTCTATTCACGTAGAAATGGAAGCATATTATGTATCCGAAAAAAATAGTCGTTTACCAAAACGATTAAGTGCATACACTGATTTAGTATTTCTAAAAAAAGAAAATGTTGACAATCTAGCTGTTGAATTAGACAAGTTAGTATTATCAGAAAAAGAATTAGAAGAATTATCTAAACGTGTTGAAGCTACTTTGGAAGAAAAAATCAAAGCAATACATCAAAGTTTATATGACAATGAGAAATTTAAAAGCTATTTAACAACAAATGAAAAACTATATCTTTTCACCGGTCTTATTATGTCAGGGCTTTCAACTGAAGGATTAGCTCCTATTATAATGGCAGATTTTAAAGGAAATGATGATAAAGAAGATAATGATTCAACATTAATCACAAAGAGAATCAAAGCATTCTTAAAGAAGAAACACTGTAGTGATAACAAGATAAAAATGATAACTAGCCTACTTACACCAGTTTTTGAAAAAGAAGCTCTTTGGAAGCCTGAAAACGGCGAAAGTGCAATAAAAGGATTATATAAGCAGGTGAAAGAAGATATCATTCCTTGCCTAGAATCTAATCTTCATCTTGATTTCACAGGAAAAATATTTAATTCGCTAAACGACTGGGTTAGCATAGAGAATGATCAAGAAAACGATGTAGTTCTTACACCTCGTTATGTAACAACATTCATGGCTCATTTAGCTAGAACTGACAAAGACAGTTTCGTATGGGATAAAGCTATGGGATCTGCAGGCTTTTTAGTTGCTGCTATGGATACAATGATAAAAGATGCACAAGCTAAAATAAAAGATGCCGATGAGTTAGAAAAAAAAATTCGAAACATCAAAGAAAATCAATTACTGGGAATAGAAATTCTTGGAAATATTTATATGCTTGCAATATTAAATATGATTTTAATGGGTGATGGCTCTTCAAATATGATTAATGACGATAGTTTTAAGTATAATGATGGTTTTCCAGCAACAGTATTTCTTTTAAATCCACCATATAGTGCGCCAGGAAAAGGATTTAATTTTGTCGAAAAAGCACTTAGCCAAATGACAACTGGATATGCGTGTATATTAATCCAAGAAAATGCTGGTGCAGGACAAGGTGAAGGATATACTAAAAAAATATTACAAAAAAACACTTTGTTAGCTAGTATAAGAATGCCTTACAAATTATTTGGTGGAAAATCAACCGTTCAAACTGCAATCTATGTTTTTCAGGTTGCACGTCCTCATGAAGAAGATGATATTGTTACATTTATTGATTTCTCAAATGACGGATATACACGTTTAAGTAGGAAAAAATCTACCCAAGAAGTAAACTTACAGAATACAGATCATGCGCTTGAAAGATATGCCGAAGTAGAAGCTATTGTACTCGGGAAAAAGCCAAAAACATCATATTATACAGAAGCAAATGGTCTTGTCATTAAAGATACTATAACTCTTAATGGAGATGATTGGATATTTACTCAACATCAAACCGTTGATGATTTACCTTCTGAAGATGATTTCAAATCTGCGGTTGAAAACTACTTATCATGGAAAGTAAGTGCTATATTGAAAGGGGAATCATTTGATGACTAAAAAGAACTTCGAAGAGTTTCAATTAGGAAGTATTTTTGAAAAATTAAATGTCAAAAAAGCTGTTAAAGCAGAGCTAAGCAAAACACCATCAAAAGAATACTCCATACCTGTTGTATATGCAAAATACGGGGATAACGGAATAATGTATTGGGGGAAAAAAGGTTCTTTTACTACTTACTCTAATGTTATTTCAATAGTATACAATGGAGTTATTTCTGCTGGTAAAGCATATGCCCAACAAAGGCTAACAGGTGTCTTAGCAGAAAGCTATTTGATAAGATTAAAAGATTATCCAGATATTCCCTTTGAAGCTACATTTTACATTGCTACCATCATAGAACACACTATATATCCTAAGTATTCAAGAGAAAATCTTGCCACTTGGAATAATAAGGTAGAAAATGAATATATAAAATTACCGGTCATAGATGGAACAACTGATCAAATTGACTTTGATTATATGAAAGAATATGTGCTTTCAATTCGTGAAAAATCATTTAACCAAATAGATTCATTTTTGGATAAATATAACCTTCATAAACCGGACTTAACAAAAGAAGAGAAAAATGCTCTATCATATAAGCCAAAATTCCAAAAGTTTGTAATGGGAGATTTGTTTAAAAAGCTTTCCTCTCCGTATAAAGGCAAGGGACGAAAACAAGATAATGTTAGTCGCATTAGAACAAAAGAATTTTCCCTAGCCCTTATTAATTGTAAAAATGGGGACAATGGCGTAATGTATTATGGTCGAAAAGATGATTTCACTGTACACAAAAATGTTCTATCAATAATATATAATGGCCCACCAACAGAAGGGCAAACCTATTATCAAGAAGAAATTGGATTATATACCGATGCCTATATTATTGATCTGAAAGAAATGGAAATACCAAATAGACAAGTTGGTATATATCTAGCAACAGCCATTAATAAATCCATACATAATCTTGCTAAAAAAAAGTATTCAAGAGGTAATAAGGCAACTTGGGAAAGTAAAGTTGAAAACGATGAGATATATTTACCCGTTGATAGTAATGAAAATATTGATTGGAAATATATGGAACATTTCATTTCTGCACTAGAAAAACAATCTTTAAAACGAGTTCTTAGTTACAAAAAGCTCAAACGCTTATAACGTATAAAAAGCCACAATTCCGGCAGCAATGCTCCCAACGATTGTGGCTTTTTATGTTCAAAGTTTTGTATGTGTGCCATCGCTTAGTAGTCCATTACTACTAAGGAATTATCCCAATTTCTTTGACTACTATGGCTCATCTCCCATGTGCCTTAGTAGTCGAAACCGTAGTAATTCCAAGGCTTTCCGCCATATTCTGCCCTGTATTGCCCCAGTCTGCAAAGGTATGCATTATCATAAAACTGGAGTGCCGTGGCATACGAAAAGTACTCGAGTGCTCATAATTTCTCCTTTCAAAAGGCGCTTTCCTGCTACCATTTGCAGCGTTTTGCGCAGTGTTAATTCTTCTTTATGTATCGGTCATTTCTGTACAGAAAATGCAAATCTTAGCAAAATATTGCAAGATGTGTACAGCAATCGTAGTAGAAACGTAGTAAAAAATGGGTGGGGTTACTACTGACTTTCCTCACTTGAATGCGATTGAATTCTTTCATCAATGAGAATATTAACATTGTCTCCGACAAAAGCCTTAAATGGAAATCCATCAACATCTATTATTTCAGATTTTAATGATATTTCTACACCCAGACGCTTGCTATCATTTATTATTCTATAATCAAAAAGAGACTCTGCGCTCCCTTTTGCTTGTTTAATACAAGACAGAAGTTCTTTTTCAGTTGATACTTGTGGTAAAATTCCAAGTATCAATGCTAATTCACTTAATAGTTCTTTCTTTACAGCAAAACTTTCATCTACTGTTTTATCAAGTGCAGCAAATTGTAAAGAACGAACAATGTCGGAGAATTGAGCATAGATTTGTTCATTACTTTTATCTTCCCAATAACTAACTTCATTAGCAGCTGCAGACGGCTTTCCATTAAACGTTGTATTCGGTGAAAAAGCGTAATAACTTTCCACCGCCCCCCTTCGAAGAATAAAACATCCTAATTTTTCTAAAATATCAAATAGCACAGTAATTCTCTTTTTGAGACTTGTCCACTCATGTGGATCTGGCCAAGTTGCTAGTTCATCTGCACTCTCCGTAAACAACTGCGCAATCAATGCACGACGAATAATTTTATCATCGTCTGCTTCTGGATCTCGGTTTACCCAATACGGGTGCTGATTATAAATCATTACCATATTTTCTTTTTGAGATTGAACTAATTCATCTATTTTTGTCTTTATATCTCTAATCATGCTTTGAAGATCCCTATTTCCATAATCATTAGCAATTTGAATCGCTTCAGGTAATACCGCGAACAAATTAACAATATTATTATCATCTGTAAAACCATCTAAATCTGTCAAAACACATACTTCTTTACCAATTAATCGAAATAGCTTTGTAATAACAGGGAACTGTCCTTTTCCTTCAACCGGAATGATTTGTGAACCTGCTACATCAAGATTTAAGTTAAGTCTATTGCAGAGATATCGACATAAAATCATATCGCTAGATCCTTCAATAAGCATTACCTTTTTTGCAAAAAAACCTTCGCTATATATAAGGCTCATTCGTAAAAGAAATTCTTTTAATTTTACGCTATTCAATTCTGGAGTATCTGGCGAAATTTGTTTAGGTAATGAATCTTTTCTAAAAAACACAAAGTTGCACAACTCAGATGCAGTATTTAATTCGATCATCTCTGCAGAATGGGTTGAAATAATAATAGTTTTATTGTATCTTTTTGCAGCACTTTTCATCTCACGAAGAAGATATGATTGTAATTGCGGATGCAAAGATACTTCTGGCTCATCAATTAATAATACTTCAACCACTTCATCAAATAGGGCAGCCAAAATTGAAATAACATTAACTAATCCACTTGCTTCTGCTGCAACCGAGTATTCTTGCTCACTATCGGTCTTTCCAAAAAACACCTTCATATGTCCAGCATCCCAGCGAATAAAAATATTTCTATTAAATAACACTGATAACCTCTCAGATACCTTAATAAAAACATCCTTTCGTTCGTCCATTGCAAAGAAATCTCCACTTGCAGTTTCAATTTGTAAACGAGCACGTTTTGTCGCTTGATCTCCAAGTGTATAATCATCAGTGGTATAATTGTATTGATTTGTTTTTGATCTATACTGTTCCATATTTCCAATTCTATTGGATGATAAATATCGAACCTTATTACTACCCACCTCATTTCTCATAATGTCTCTTATTTTTTTTAATGTTTGCGTCTTTCCTGAAGCATTTGTCCCAACAAATATGGTTAATCCAGAATATAATGTTATCTGAACATCTTGATCACCAAAAATGTTCTCCACCTTAACATTCAGTGTCTTAGGATATTTCATAAAAATCACCTGTCTTTCTACTTAATATACTCTATTTCAATTGATTCAAATAAACTATTTTTCTACTGTGTATCCTTATCATTCTTCTCTTCATCCGAAGTTTTATTTTCATTATCGCGGTATTGTTCAGTTTTCCCATCCTTTTCTACTATTTTAAAATCATTTGATATCTGATGGTATTTATCTGCTATTTTCTTTAATTCTTGTAAACCAGTAGAGTTAAAAGCCGACATATTACACACAGTGTTTAACTTATTAGCCTGCTCTACAATCTGATTTGTCCAATTTAGCCCTGCATTATTATATGCAGCCTTAAAAGCATCCATATTTACACTGTCAACAGAAGACACTACCCCCTGTATACCGTGTAGCTTTGAAACATCTAATTGTGGTACCTTATATACTTCTTCAAAATGTTTTGACAACTCGGTTCCTAAATTTAATTCTGGCATAATAGCGGGAATATTAATTTGGGGCATAGCAGCTTCTATAACAACTTTTCCCAAGGATGCCAATGTAGGTTTTACTTTTTCAACCCAGTTTTGAATAGAGTTTCCCAGAATTTTTGAGCATATATTCCCCAGAGCTGAAACTACATCTATAAGTTTTGTATCTGTATATATTTCATCCTCAATCACGCTTATAGCTTCCGACAATAACTTATTTATTGATTTTAATGATTTTCTAACCTTCTCATATTCATCTTTTGTCATTCTCTTGTTATGCATTACAGTATTTCTATAAGGCTGAAGATATTCTATTTTTCTTTCAAAATCTTTAAATTGCTCATACCCGCCAAAAAATCTATTCCAAAGAGAAACTTTTCTACATTTTTCAATTATACTAATAATCTCTTCTTGAGAAAGTTTATCAAGATTCTCTTTAGCGAATTCTTTGTCAAGTATATCTTCAAAATTATAATTACTATATGGCACAAATAAATATTCTTTTAATTGTTCATATGTCAATTCATTTAAAGCACCCTCTATTAATTGCGTTTTATTATTTCCCTTACCTGTCTCTTATACACATCTGACGCTGC
>ERZ1026945.762-NODE-762-length-9919-cov-4.601987_pt1 | contig 9919 bp, 10 predicted proteins | sample MGYA00519304_ERZ1026945 | MGnify/ENA primary metagenome ERZ1026945 (study PRJEB26926, sample SAMN06164619) | human gut metagenome | biome: ENVO:00009003; feature: ENVO:2100002; material: ENVO:00002003 | host: Homo sapiens | place: USA | collected 2012 ...
CTCGGAGATGTGTATAAGAGACAGATACATGATAGCCATACTGGGCTTCGTGCGCTTCGACGGCCTGTGGTTTCTCACGGAGTCGCACGTCGGCTTCTTAGACTACCCAGAGTGAAAATGTCAACTCTTCGTTCGCTGATGATCATGTCGAGGGTTGTAGAAAGCCACTTGGTGCACCTGTGTTTTTCCTTCAATAGCACCATGTTTAGTGGTTGTTGCAAAAAATGCAACAACCACGTTTGCGTCAAGTTCGCCATCCTCTCGTCCCTTTGTCCGTGAAAATCACTTGGCGTTGTTGTTGTCCGCATACCTCTTGCGGCTCGTCATGATCCCACTCATGTTTTCCACCGACCAGTTCACCAGCTGGTTGAGCAGCGGCATGAGGGATTCTCCACGCTCTGTGAGGGCGTATTCCACGCGGGGCGGTATCTCTGAGTAAGCCGTGCGGCTCACCAAGCCATCAGCCTCCAGCTCCTTGAGGGTTGAGGCCAGCATCTTCTGCGACACGTCAGGGATGGCTTGGCACAGATCTTTGAATCGCATCTGCCTATGGCTGTCTTGCAGCGCAAGCAGGATGAGCAGTGACCAGCGGTCGCCGATGCGCGCGAGCACATTGCGGATGGGACACTGCGGAAAGACGGGGTCGGTAACTTGTTTTTTGATCATATATGATAATAACGCAAATGCCATCCTCTTATTGTCAAGAGGATGGCTGATGGATAAAATCCGTGTCGTGGAGCGTATGGACGACACGATCCGATTACCACTCCACCTGGTCCTGCAGGATCACGCCGTCTGTGGCGTCCTCGGCAGAGAAGGTGGCGCCACGATACTGCACGCAGAGCACAACCAGCGGTTCGCTGCCATTGTTGTGGATGGTGCGCTTGCCGGCAGGAGCTACACGCACGACGCTTCCCTCCTGGAGGGGGATGTTGACGCCGTCAACCTGGTATTCTCCTTTGCCGCTGAGCACGAAGTAGAGCTCCTCGTGGTTCTTGTGGGTGTGGTAGAAGCCTCCCTCTTGTCCAGGCTGATAGATCTGGAAAGAGAAATCTCCACCTGTGGCTCCCACGGCCTGGCCGCCAAAGACCTTGCCGGGAATCTTGATGTCGCCCAACTGGAGCACGTACCCTCCCAGATCATTCAACTTGCCGAAATCACAGGCAGTGAAATTCTTGCCTTCTGCAATCTTCTTCATCTCTTTCATCTTTTCTGTTGTTTAAATGTGAGTTACTTTCTTTTTGTTTGTGGTTGCAAAATTAGGCAGAAATCTCCATTCCTCCAAGAACGCACCGCTGCGTAAGTCACTTACGCACGCGTTAGTAATATTGAAAATCAGCGGCTTTCCAAAAGTAAGTTTATGGCCATTTAACAGTTTTGGCTGGATCACTTCTTGCGTAAATCTGCACTTGCTTGTTGAATTCACGTCTTCAGATAGTTGACGATTTATCCTAAGATACTTTTTGGCTTACCGTGTTCTGTACAAATAACTTCGACCGACTTAGACCCCATCTATCCACCAGTGGACCAACGTCCGTGTAATCCTTACAGCAACATGACTAACCTTCACGGAATAAGAGGTTCATTAGTCTCAAAGAACAATTACTTGTACGGCCTCACGTCGCAATACGGATGCAAAGATACGACTTTTGTTTGGATTATCATAAAGTGATTATCATAAAATGATAATGAGATTGGGAGGTGACAACTTTCTGCTTTAACCCAAGTTTGATCCCTCACTAAAGTTTTTTCTTGCTATCCAACGTTTTACGATTCTCATTTGCGCCGCTGTGTACTACAAACTTTTTTCTGACGAAAAAGAGGCAATCTGCAAGAGCTTTTAGGGATAATATCCACTAAAGCTACTTACAGATTGTCTCACTACTAACCGGATTGCTTAACGCAACTAAAACTACATTTATTCAGAATATTTCATTCAATCTTCAAAGTCTTCGTCATCCCAAAGACAGCAGATGCGACCAGTATCTCCGTCATCATTTTCCTCATCAAAGAGAGAATGGTCATATTTTTTGACAAACGGAGCTTCTATCTGTCCACCTTCAACGCTTCCACTAAGAAGAGGCTCGATTCTAACTTTATACACCTTGACTTCCGGTTTAATATAACTTTTCATATTTCCTTGGTTCTTTATTTGATAAATTTCTTTCCATTATGAATATACACTCCTTTGACAGGACGTGACACCTTTACTCCTTGAAGGGTATAGAACGATGCGTCGCCGTCTGTACTATTCGGCTTGACTTCTGTTACAGTAGTAGTGCTTCCGCCATCATCTTCGTCATCGAAGACAATAGCCATCTTGGCAAGCGACGGTTTCTTTGGGTCGTCCGTCTCATTTCCGAGGAACTGTCCGTTAAAATCGATAAACCCGAACGTTGCTCCTACTCCGCCATCAACGGTTTTATTTGCCGGAATACTCAGGTAAGCCTTGTTGGCATCGCTTCTGCCATTCGGCGTAAGGCGGAAGAAACCGATATAGTCGTCTCCGGTCTGATTCTCCTTGTAATATTTTGTGGAATGGAAGTTTGCAAGGCCGAAGAAACGGTGGAGTATTTTTCCATCAGCATCGGTATCAGCATTTCCGAGATTGTCGTTAGCCGTGACTGTCGGCTGGAGATAGTTGTTCCATTCGTCATTGACATAATCGTCTGCCTTTGTCCACACAGCCTTGTAATTATCACCTTCTTCCAGCATATCTGCCGGTGCTTCCCTCAAAAAGAAATCCAGTTTGTCACCGTCTGAGAAGGTTCCCTCCGCAGGTTGTTTTCCTACGAGTACCACTCCCATATTTGCCGGAATGTACTTGAGCTGACGAAGATAAACCGTGCCCTGCGATTGTGGGTCTTTTGCATTCTCCGTTTTTTCGTATCTATATGCCTCATACACTTTCACGTTGTCGTCGACAGGTGCCATCGCCACATTGTTGCTGTATGTACGGATAAACTTCCCAACACAATATGTGAAAGGAATCTTGATGACTTTTGTTCCTGATATGGTATAGCGGGAGATGTCTTTACCATCCTCGTCGAGCTCTGGGTAGAACCTTACCGTCCATATTCCTTCGGGACGGTTCCAAAGGATATCCTTCTGACTAGGAGTTGTGCTTTCGAAGCCCTCCTCATCCTCTCTCGCCGTTTTATGGAACTGCACGTCGTTCGGATCGTCAGCCATACATGAGTGGTTGCCATCATCGGCGGCATCATAAGTAGGTCTTGCAAATCCGGTATTGCTTGAAATATTGCCGTCCGTCTCGCCCCAGTTCTGGTGTGCGTCATTGTTGGCAACAAACCTGAAATGCGAATTTTTGTATTTATCGCCTACAGTAGATATCGTCAGCGAGAAGCAACGCTCGTTGGCATCATACTTCATGTCTCCTGCGGTAGAAGTATACTTCCATTCGCGCGTTACTGCATCATAAGTTCCTTCCACGGCATCGCCTATCATAGACATGGTTTTTATCAGGAAGTCGGCATCTTTAGCGTTACCGCCGATTACCTGTATACTGCCCGACAGACCGTAACTGCCGTCTTGTGTCGACAGATCGTTGTGTCCTTTGTTTGGATTATACTGTATTCTCTTTATACCTTGCAGATCAAGGGTGAAAGGTTTCTGGTTAGCCCATACCTTGTCACGATACTCGCTGGTAGAATTGTAGTCAACACCTCCGTTGCCGAGGAAGAATAGTTTATCGTGAGTTCCGGAATTATTGTGTACGCTCTTTGTTTCATGAATATCTGGCGTTGCCGTTATAGCCTGAGCACTTATCTCTGTAGTGGATACGTCATTCACAATATAATCGATTGCCCAATAGCTGTTGGAACCGTCAAAATAGAGCGGAGCCTCCATATTGTCGCTGAATTCGCCTTCATTTCCACCACTTTTACGCTTATCATAGAGCGGCTGCGCCGTAGCCCCTTCCATGTTGCCAATAAGATAAGTCACACGTGTCGTAGCATCATGCTTCACCTGCCAGTCGGAGGGGTTTCCGTCTTTGTCAAGCTTAAAGCTGAAGGTATACATGCCATCGTCGTCTGTCACTCCGTCATTGCGGGTCACGAGATCCCAGTAGTTGCGGTTCTCTGCTAATGTCTCAGAACCGAGAAGTTTCTTTGCCGCTGTTGTTCCACAAATAGTTCCCACAGCTTCGTTTGTTAACGGCAATGCGCTGGCATTATCCTTTGCACCGTGCAGGTTGAATACCTCGCCCGGTCCGTAAACCATCTTATTGTCATACTCGTCAACAGCAAGAATCTGTGCATGTGCCGTGAGGCATGCCGGGATGCTGAACGCATAGCTCTTGTCTTTTTGCTCTTCGAATTTGAAATACACATGGTTTGTATAGTCTATCGTTTTGCCGTCGCCTCCCGGATTATATTCTCCACCTTTATTATATGGCGAGAAGAAATTGCCCACGAGATAGTAACCCGGTTCGACATCTGTTGCAGACCATACAACAGGCTCACCGCTTCCTCCAGTGGAAATTTTCTTTCCTTCTATCCATACGCGGCGCGTCGAGCCTTCTGTGATATCCACATTAACCGTGAGATATTCATATTCGCCCGCCGTATAGCTTACTTTCCAGGCATTGCTGCTTCCATAACAGTCGCTTTCTATAGAATAAGAGGTGGGATCTTGTGTTCCTTCCTCGTTTATCGTAAGTTGATCACCATCGACTTTAGGCTGCATCTGATTACCCCCCCCTGACACTCCGATACGGAACCAGAATCCCGTTTCGGGCATGGAAGTGATTTTAAGGGAATACACATTGTCGCCATAAGAAGTGTTCGGAGCAAGCTGATGGTTGCTTGGCACTTCATACTTACCAACGACACCGTTGATTGTTTGGGCTGTAAGCAGATATACATCTGCCGCCTTCATCTCCAACATTGCCCCAAGCATCAACAAAAGGGCAAATAGGCATTTAGTTGACTTTTTCATCTTTTCAGAATTATTTCGTTAGTTATAAATATGCTACGTTTTATGTTTTTAGAGCAGGTCCTGCACATTATGCTGGACCAAGACTGTTCTCGTTCTTTTTCTTTGTGTTATTTTCGACCGCAAATGTATGAACTTTTGCATTACGCTATATTAGGGAAAATGGAAAAGATGGGGGAAAAGCTTTGCAAACGTTTGCAAAGCCATCGTCTCAACCCTCTGAATAATGCAAGATTTCCAATGAGTTATGCTGTACTGAATCTACCTTTCTGCTATGTATATGCCATAAGCAAATCGTTGCAGATGGTTTGTATGAAATGATATAGAATTACCTTTGGGGATCTTAACCGCAAATGGATGGACAAAGAGGATCTGAGCGGCGGTGAGGAGTTGCTTAAACGCACCTTCGTTCACGGCAGGTATGGTCAGAAGGTCATCACAACCTCGATATCATTGCCGAACGTTGTGGCTTCGACTTAAAGAATCATCACAATGCACTTGCGGATGCAGAAGCTTGTGCTGATCCAATCTCGAAGATTTGATTATAGCAAGCATTCTTCAAGCAAAAGAAATAATGGTATGATTTTATATCGTATCATTATTTTTTGCGCCTGTGCCCATGGATGGCATAGTCTCTCCTTAACTTTGTACCAGATTTAGAAACAAGGAAATAATTACGATTATGAAAATTGAAAATGAAGAAATCAAGATCTCCAGTTATGGACTTCATGAAATGGAGGAGAGCGCAACTCAGATTAGCATCAAAGGTGAAGAAGAGATGTCCAGCGAACTAATAGGAGAAGGGTTGGAGTTCATAGGCATCAATGAATGGAGTAACCTCCTAACAAATGGGATAAATATGAATGATATAGCATTAAAGTATGTACAATTGCTTGCTGCCGATCACGTTAGTGAGCTAATGATAAATCAACTTCGTTTGGATGGTATATATACTATTCACAATAGCCCGGTTATATGTGTCAATATAGTGCTGGTATCAACAGAGACTGGTGTTGGCAATGTTCTGAAAGTGGTGCAGGAGCATCAGTCAGATAGGAGGAATGTTGTTATAAAAATCACTTCAGAGATCAGTATACCCGATGAACCGCACATTGATGCCATATTGGAATTTCAGCAAGGAAGTAAGCCTTATCCAGAATTGAAGAGATTCCTTCGACTGTACAAGGAGAATGTGGAGAAACGTAGTTTACTCTGTTATGATTTCCGTGACTTCTTTATGCTGATAAGAGGACGGAACGTGATTTCGATTGTCTCCTATGAATATAGAGAAAATATCACTGAAGCTTTAGACCAACTAAAATCGGTCAAGACACACGAAGGTGTAAGATATCTTCTGTATTTTTCAGTCGATAAATGTGACAACGACGAGATAGGTAACAGACAGGCTTCCATTCGTGACTTTATGGATGCCTTTCCGTGTGAGAACATTACATATTGGAACATCGGAGAGTCTTCTTCACAAATCGTAGCATTGTTTGCTTCAATACCTATAGAATAATGAAAGGAAATATCAAGCAGGGTCAAGAGCTGGAAGCCCTAATCAATCAAATTACGTCCATCCCGATGACCGTAGCCATCAAAGAGGAAGATCTTGACTATCTTCATCAGGCTAAGGCCATATTGAAAAGGAGAATCCATTCCTTTCCCAAGGATGACGAACCTCGTGTAGATTCAGTCATAAGGGAACTTGAGGACTTTGGAAACATTGACTACAGTCAATATGACAGAATCGTTATCCAGATTGTTACGTCGTCGGCATATCCCTTAATGATGAATGAGCTCAACCGGTTAGTGTCATTGATCGACGGCAAGTTTTCTCAAGCAGGAGTCTTGTGGGGTATCGGCACTGATAATAAGCTGGGAGACAAGATCCTCTTGCAGTTGGTTTGTAGCTGCCAAGAGTAAGGTTTCTCTAACGCAAGCAGCACCGTTAAACAAATATAAAAATGATATTGCGCAAAAGGAGGACTACTTAAAAGCGCAAAAATAAAAAGTCCTGTAAATCAAACGATTTACAGGACTCTATTGCGGAGAGAGAGGATCTTGAACCTTTCTCTATAATTTCCTAATTTACAAGTGTTTATAGACGTGCCAAAATCTTCGGTACCATATCTGTAGCCATGTTCTGACCCTTATTAGACCCTAACTCGGACTCGTCAGACCTTAATCTGACCCTAAGTCGGTCGCTGGATAAACACTCTTGTTTTCTTGGGTTCAAAGTTAGCAAAAAATGAACTAACCTCCAAATATTTGAGCAACAATCTTTTAAAAAACTTTTTGGCTACACGAATAGTGCGGTGTGCGAGGTCGTATATTTATATAGACCTTGCACACCGCACTATTCGTGTAAACCAACCTGGAACGCATTTCTAACTGCGTTTTGTCGATGACCAAAATTAGAGTTTTACCCCATCATGTTCCTGCCAGTATTTGTTTTCCATAGGAAGCAATTCGTCCCTGAGCAAATCCATGACCTTAGGGAATGGCAGTTCCTGCTTGAAGTTTATTTGCTTCAAGAACCTATTCCAATTTATATTTCTTTCTTCATCCGTTGCAAAAGATTCAGTAAACAGCTTTCGGTCGGCATTGTATTCCAATTTCCTATTGCTGAAAGTAGCATTGATGGCTTGATACAAGCTGTCGTGATCTATCTTGTATGTGACAAACAACTGATAGCAGTCGAAGAAATCTTTCATTCTGCTGTTAAACACATCTCTATCAAGCATCGTATGGAACTTTTCTGCTATTACCGTCTCTATGGAGTAGGCCTTAAGGTTGACAGAAGGTACATCCGGGAGCAGAAGTGGGTAGTCAAGGTTCATAGGATAAGGAGTGACAACATCGCCAAAGCCTATATCGATAGACATCTTTTGAACGATACTGTCCATGTGGGCAGTGAAATGAAACCTTGTACCCGGATATTTCTTGTCAACAGTTATAGGCTCCACCTGTAGTTCGTCCGTGTCAAATTTTACTCCATCCATCTCACAATCGATAGACAGAATTTCCTTAAAAACAGAAGTCAGATAGTCTCTGTCTCTGCTGATACGGTCTGCCAAGAAGTCTATATCTACTGTAGGTCTGGACTCCAAGCCTTGAAGTGCATACAGCAAAGACCCGCCTTTAAGCAGGAAATTATCCTTGTATTGGCTCACTGATACCCGATACAACAGGCGCTCATTGAAATAGCGTGTCAGAAGGTACATGTACCTGTACCCAGTCTTATTCATCAGAGTAAGAAGCCTTGTCCTTACCGATTTCCCGTAGTTCTTATGTTTAATCATTCTCCCAGAGCAATGGTCATATATTCCTTTATTGTTTTTTCAACTCTCAATTTCTTGGCATATTCAGACAGGCGGCTTAGGTTGCGATCTTTGCGCTTTGTATAGTTCCGGATAATCTCAGAGCACAAAGCTGAGCCTATTTTATTCCGATACTTGACAGCATCACACACGCTTCGCTCAAGGTCTGTCATATGGACGTGGTAATTGCTTACTTTGACCTCACTAATGCCAAACTTAAGGTTGTCGTCCTTCCAATAGAAAAGTTTGATAGGGAAAGGTGTCCGGAGTGATACTTTGCGCTTCGCGGAAATGGCAATACAGAACTCTGGAGGACTGATGGTTGTCAGACCATAATAAGCCCAGGCGTTGTAAAGACACACCACACCTCCGGGGACAATGCTCTCGACCTCAATTATATTGTTGAGCATTTCCTCCGGTGGGGCATACACCCCATGACGCACCTTGACCAGTTCTCCAGCATCAACAGCTTTCAGAACTCTACGGTATTTCTTCCTGTCTGAAAGTTCTGAGACTCTTATGTAGCCATGTTGCCGACCTGCTTGATTCGAAGCCTTATACATATTTTATCTTTTTTGCAAAGATAGAGAATTATCTTTGAAGCAAGAAATATTCTACGGATTATTTTTATTTTATCCGTAGAAAAATCCAAAACTTTGACGAGTCAGATGACAGTCCTTATACTCATTGTGTCATTGGTATTTGCAGATCATGCGGATACATACGCGTTTCAGCAGCTTCACCTGCCTTCGGTATTTATCCCTCATAGTCGTCTAATTCTTTTGGAACTGTTATTGAATATTTCTTATTGAGCACGCCGTTCTTCACCAGCTGCAGCTTCCCTGCTCCCAAGTCCATCTTATCTGTGTCTAATTCCTCGAACCAGTAATGCCCGGCTTTCTCTGCCATGTAGAGGAACATCCGCTTAATTCTGATGTTTGATGTACTCTCCAACAAACGCTGTACGACCTCAGACCGCAATGTTGTCAGTTGTTCCATGATATAATAGAGATCCATATAGGAATACTGTTTCGGTGCCAGTGCGAGGCACTCAAGAAAAGCCAGTTCCGGCGAGGAAACATATAGCGTGCCGCTATCTCGATCATGTTTGGAAACGTCCAAAGCTGCAAATGCCGTGGTTGAGAATGTACGGAAAGTCATGTCGTAGGCATCGCTCTTCATCCATAGGGGCATCTTCTCTCCTTGGGGTAACGCAACCATCAGCAGGGGCTTGCCCATAGGGACATAATGGTTGAAGCCTGCGTATTCCAAGGCAGAGGCGGCGCCAATTCTCAGCTGTTTGTCCAACTGAGAATTATAGGACGCAAGAGCATCGAAGGCATTGAGGTGGCTGCCTGTACGGTACATGACACCCTTGCATAAGGTAGTCAGCCATCCTGTGTCCCTGTACCGCTTCTGCAGCTGCGCTGAATAGCCGTTCTTCTTCAGCCAGTCGGAGAACATCAACCCGGTTGGGGCTGTTCCGGCAAGCAGCTGGTTTATTTTAGTGCCATAAGATATACTCATAGTTTATTTTCCTTGTCACATTTCAACTGCAAAGATAATCATTAATTTGAAACCTCGCAAGTAAAAAGTCTGTCTCTTATACACATCTGACGCTGCCGACGAACTCTAGGGTG
>ERZ1026945.764-NODE-764-length-9883-cov-6.681420_pt1 | contig 9883 bp, 10 predicted proteins | sample MGYA00519304_ERZ1026945 | MGnify/ENA primary metagenome ERZ1026945 (study PRJEB26926, sample SAMN06164619) | human gut metagenome | biome: ENVO:00009003; feature: ENVO:2100002; material: ENVO:00002003 | host: Homo sapiens | place: USA | collected 2012 ...
TTTGGACGGTGTGGGATGCTATTTCTTTTTATTATTATGATTGTCTATGTATGACAGAGCCGCAAAAACAACTAATATTTCCACGTTGAAAAGCACGCCCCAATGTGGTAAAATTGACAAAGATAATTTAAAGAAAAACATACAGGAGGATTAACATACAATGGAAAGCTACAAGAGCGAATTTATAGATTTCCTACCTGCTCCTTTATCTTAACCCTTGTGAATGCCCTCAAATGCTTGATTTTACAGGCTTTGAGGGCATTTTTAATTTGAGAGGAAACTATCGTAACTTATCGTAAAATGATGTAATTTGATGAAAAAAGTGTGTAGTAAAGTGTGTAGTAATTCGTAGGAAGGATACGCTAAATATCAAGAGTGGCAGTTGATTCGTCCATGTGTTTGTAGAGATACAGATGCATGGACTTTTTTATTTTGGTTACCGGCACAGATGCCGGAGAAAGAGAGGATTATATGACAGAGAAGATTAGAGAATACAGTATGAACGGAGCACTGATTATCGGTGTAGATAACGGCTACGGAAATATGAAAACAGCCAGGAGATGTTTTAAGACAGCAATTGCAAAGTATGACAGCGCACCTGTATTAAGCAGAGATTATATCGAGTACGATGGTGGATATTATGTCATTGGAGAGGGAAGAAAGGGTTTTGTGGCAGATAAGCAGACTGATGACGACAATTATATGCTGACACTTGCGGCTATTGTAAAGGAACTGGAAGCAAGAGGAATGACAGACTCTGTAAACAGGGCAAGGATTCATCTTGCAGTTGGGCTTCCTCTGAAATGGGTGCAGGCACAGAGGGAGGACTTTAAGAGATATATGCTTAGAAACAGCAGTGTGGAGGTCGGCTATAAGGACAGACTTTATTGTATTGAGTTTGCAGGATGTACGGTTATGCCGCAGTGTTACTCGGCAGTGACAGAGAATCTGAAGGATTTTGCAGGTGTAACGCTTCTTGCAGATATTGGAAACGGTACCATGAATCTGATGTATCTGAATAACGGTAGACCAATGGAAAGCAAGGCATGGACCGAGAAGCTTGGTGTGTTCCAGTGCTTTCAGAAGATTCACAATATGGTGCAGGACAAAACGGGAGACAATCTTATGGATGATGTAATTGATAATATTCTCCGTAGCGGAAAGATTGAACTGCCGGATCCCCATGCATCACTCGTGGAAAAGGCTATTTGTGACTATGTGGAGGAGATTTTCCAGAAGCTTCGTGACCATGAATATAATGAGAAGCTGATGAAGGTTTACTTCATGGGTGGCGGAGCAAGGCTGGTTGAAAATTTCGGCGAGTACAATCCTGAAAATACAGTCTTTAACAATGATATCCGTGCTAATGCAAAGGGCTATGAGTATTACTGCTATATGCTTTTAAGACATCAGGAAAGAGCAGGCAGAAGGTAGGTGAGGCAATATGACAAAGCACTACAGGAATCACAACATCCGTTTCAATATGACGGATGAGGGAGGCGTGCAGGCGTGGGAACGCCTGCATTCCGCTGAAGTGGAACAGGACTTTAAGTCGCAGAATGCTTTTGTGGTGGCTGCGATTAATGATTATTATGAAAGGCATCTTGCCAAGAAAAACGATCCATATCTGGAGAGTCGGGAAAAGGAAGATGCCTTTGCAGACAGACTGGTGCAGACTGTGGAGCAGAAGCTTCTTTCAAATCTTCCGGCACTTGCAGCCATGTATCAGATGCAACAGCAGGCATTTTTTCAGGCGGGACTGCAGGCTGGTGGGATAATGCCTTATCCGTATCAGCAGGGAAATCCGGGAGCTGAGGCATCGGTGGGGGTAAAGCTAGTTACGGAACCGATACAGGGCAGTGAACAACCGATAGAAGTTGTAAAGCAAGAACTGTCGGAGCCAGAAGAGAATGAGTTTCTGGATTACTCGTTTGGTGTGTAAATTATGGATTCGTGTTGATTTTCAATTGATAAAAGAAGAAGTGGCATGATATAATTAACCACACAATGAGTGTGTGAGATAAAGGTTCAGATACCACTTCGAACGGTGGAAGAGTGGGAAGCGGGTCGAAGAAAGCCTCCTGAATATATTCCACGGTTGAAAAAGTATCAGATTATGTATGAACAGCAATTTGGGAAGCAAAACAAGAAGGAACACGATGATACTGTTTGAGGTCACAGTTTGTGACCTCAGAATGAGTACACAGATTGTAGACTTGAAGTCGCAATTTGCGACTTCAAAAATGGACTGGAGGATTCGATGGCAAAAGATAATAGTGAATTGATTGACGTAAATTCAGATGTAAAGGATAGGGTTATGGAAGTGAGTCATATTCAGAGTCTTATATATGTTATTAGAGGAAAACAGGTAATGCTCGATAGTGACTTGGCAATTTTGTATCAAGTTGAAACAAAAACTTTTAATCAGGCTGTAAAAAGAAATATTGAAAGATTTCCTGAGAATTTCAGGTTTCAACTAAAAAAGGAAGAGTACGACTCTTTGAGGTCACAATTTGTGACCTCAAAAGAAGGGAGAGGTGGAAGAAGATATCTGCCATATGTTTTTACAGAACAAGGTATTGCAATGCTTTCTGCGGTGCTGAGGAGTGATATTGCAATACAAGTCAGTATCAGGATAATGGAAACATTTGTTGAAATGCGTAAATATATGGCAAACACGTCACTTTTGTATGATCGCATGAATGCAATAGAAGAAAGACAGATAACTTATCAAAATGAAACAAATGAGAAATTTGATAAAGTATTTGCATATATTTCTGACCACGAAGAATCACAGCAGAAAATCTTTTTTGATGGACAGATATATGATGCGTTTAGCTTACTGATAGATCTGGTAGCTAGTGCAACGAAAAGTCTTGTATTGGTCGATAATTATGTCGATGTGGGAACTTTAAATATTCTGTCCAAGAAGAAAGAGAATGTATCGGTAACGATTTACACAGTTAGAAAAACCAGATTGTCAGAAAAAGATATTGAAACTTTCAATCAACAGTATCCCAAACTTGAAGTGAACTACACAGGTGTATTTCATGACAGGTTTTTAATCATTGATGACAAAAAAGCGTATCACATTGGTGCATCATTAAAAGATGCAGGAAAGAAATGTTTTGCTATAAGCTTATTAAACGATTCTGGTGTGATATATGATATTTTACAGAGGCTGGATATAGAAACAGAAGAAAACGAATCATAAAGAGGGATAATGACTTGGCTATTGTTTTGTAATGAGGGTAGAAGCAAGAAGGATATAGCCGATGATAATCAATTCAATTATCCAAGTAAACATCGGCTACATTCCCGGGTACAATTGCAGTAAAGACAGAAAGACACACCATCCCCTTTGTAGATGGTGTGTCTTTCTGTCTGGGGGTCTCGGGGGCGTAGCCCATGAGCAGGTAGCACCGATGGCGCAGACAATGAGGCGGAAATAAAATCAGGGTACCGGAGGGGACCCTGATTTTATTTTTGACGAGTTGGCAAGCCAGCGGTACTACCTGCCTATATCATCCCCACCACATCGGAAAGGGAATAGAAGATTTCAATAAGTAGTAGAGATGTGAAAAAAAGCAGTCCGAAGCGGTAAGCGAAGGGCTGCTTTTGTCTGTCTGACGGAGTCTTTTTTCCGTCAGGCAGACCTGTGGGGATGATGTGCCCTGCTGACGAAGCATCGCTTACACAAAGGCTACGAAGAGTTACCTAGACGGATGCAGATGATAGCAATTCTTATGGATTCTGTAGCTGTAGCAGATACAGTCCAAGCTATATCTGCAACCAAGTGGCTACAAAGCAGAGCAACAGTAGAACCACAACAGGGGCATGACACTGCAATTTACCGGGGCAGACCACAATTTCTATCTAGTATGTAGCCATAATCCGGTGCAATCGTAGCCAAAACACAATAACTGAATACAAAAATACCAAAAAGCGAAGCCATGAAACAAATGGAAGAAAAGGCAACAATGCCAATTCAACCAATGAGTTTTGTGGCTTTTTTTATTACAGATAAAAACAAGGAGGACTATATGGGGAAACGAACAAGAGACGAGGTAATCTATTCTCGTGTGGATTACCATGTAAAGCAGGAATTTGAATCGCAGATGAAGGAAAGCGGATACAAGACATCCGCTGATTTCATCGACTATCTGCTTCGTGTTAACAAGGGCAGGCAGATTGACGGAACAACATTAAAGCAGTTTATGGAAGTTATGAATGAGGTCTGCTACGAATTGAAAAAGCAGGGTGTCAATATCAACCAGCTGGCAAGGAATATCAATGCCTATCCGGATTTGATCTCGATGACAGCATTTGAACCGTTCCAAAGAGTGTTCCGGCGGTTGGAAGACTCGGTATTAAAGCTATATGAAAAGGTGGTGAGTTAGATGGCAGTATATGGAAATGTCAATGTAAAATATGCTCCATGCAAGTCTGTGGCACAGCTTCACAGTGCCGCAGATTATATTCTGGGGAAAAAGAAGGAACAGCTAAGTTCCGGTGTTATCAAGACAAAGTCGGAGTTATATAATGCCTTTGGCTGCAATCGGGATAACTTTGCAAACAGTGTCCTTATGACAAGGAAAATGCATCAGAAGAAGTATAGCCGGTTCTTCCCGAGGGATATTCTTGCACAGAAGCTGTCCATATCCTTTCATCCGGAGGACAATGATAAACTGACTTATGAAGATGCTTACAAGATAGCGGAGGACTTCGCTCATAAGTTCTTCTGGAAAAAGGGATTTGAGGTATTGTTTGCGGTTCATGTGGATACGGAGCATGTTCACGTGCATTTTCTGGTAAATAACTGTAACCAGAAGGATGGTTCTTCATTTCGGAGAGGTCCGAAGGAACTGGTGGAAATGTCGGAATACTTCGGGGAACAATGTCGAAGCCACGGCTTGACACACTCTGTCCGTGACAGCTTCTACAATCTGGATAAGACCAGGGAGGAACGCACCTTAGCGGAAAATCAGATGCAGAAAAGGGGAAAACTTTCTTTCAAGGATGAAATGCGTGTGTATATCAGGCTTGCCATGAATGACCCGACCACGCAGAACATCTATGATGTGGTAAACATGCTTGAGAAAACCTATCACATGAATGTTCGCTTAAAGGGGAATACCATCAGTTATGCCCTTCCCTATCGAAGCAGCAATGGTGGTAAGGTGCAGGCAGTGAGAGGCAGTAAGCTTGGTAAGCGATTCACGGTTGCAGGCATCAGGGAGTATATGAAACAGAAGGAAAAAGAGGATTGGTTTGATTATCCAAGGCAGGAACAGGACATCGAACATTCCAGCCAGTCCATGAAAGATTATTCCAGATGGGAAGAGGATGAGGACGAAGTGAAGGAACCGGCTTCTAAGGCTAAAAAGCAGGTACCAACACAGGAGTCACAGCCGACCAGAAAACCGGATGTTTCTGTATATGAAGCATATGACGAGTTTCAGGAAAAACATGAGATACCGGAGAATGACGAGTCTTTCTTTTATGGTGCTGCATTTGATGATTTCAATAAGGAGTGGCAGGGACTTGATGCAGGCGCAGGCTCGGTAAGTACTGAGGTTGGCACAACAAATAACTCAACCGACGCAAAACCAGATAATGAGGATGAGTTAGACGAATTACTTAATAACAATTCGTCAACTGTGCCGGTTCAAAATAAGCCGTTTCTATCCCCTGCAGAATACCGCCAGTTCTCTCTGGAAAAACGTGCTAAACTTCTTCCGCCACCCTCTGATGACCGGATGGAAGAACTAAAAATTGGTAGAGAAACACAAACTGAGCGAGAGTTGAATTCTACCCAGAGGTGCTTGAAATGAGCAAAGGGGTAGAAAAAAGCAAGCAGGATAAGAGTCGAATTCTACCCGAAGGTACCTGAAATGAGCAAAAGGGTAGAAAAAAGCAAGCAGAGCAAGAGTCGAGTTCTACCTAGAGGTTATTAAAATTTCACAAATTAATTAGTAGATTTCTCCTGTACCGATGCGGATGATATGTTTTATGGAAAACTGGCAGACAGAGTCAGATACTTCAAGGAAGATGCGAAAGGAGTTGAGAGTATGTGCAAAGCAATTGAAGAAATGAGAAATCAGGAGCGTGAAGAAGTAACACGTGAGTTCGTTGTTCGTATGATTCGTGATGGCGAAACATCCGTTGAGAAAATGGCACGTTATTCCGGCTTGTCTTTGGATGAGGTGAAAGAAATCGTAAAGCAGGAAGCAGTTCTTGCCTGATTATAAGGTGTGCGTATGGAGCAGAGAAATCTGATATCAAAAATTTCCTAAAGAAGATATCTGCCATATGTTTTACAGAACAAGGTATTGCAATGCTTTCTGCGGTGTTGAGGAGTGATATTGCAATACAAGTCAGTATCAGGATAATGGAAACATTTGTTGAAATGCGTAAATATATGGCAAACACGTCACTTTTGTATGATCGCATGAATGCAATAGAAGAAAGACAGATAACTTATCAAAATGAAACAAATGAGAAATTTGATAAAGTATTTGCATATATTTCTGACCACGAAGAATCACAGCAGAAAATCTTTTTTGATGGACAGATATATGATGCGTTTAGCTTACTGATAGATCTGGTAGCTAGTGCAACGAAAAGTCTTGTATTGGTCGATAATTATGTCGATGTGGGAACTTTAAATATTCTGCCCAAGAAGAAAGAGAATGTATCGCAACTTTAGATAGCGATATCTATTGGGGTTAAAGGCCGGAGGCGTAAGCTGTTAGTACGACTGGGCAGTTACAAACCCATGACCTTCAGGTCGTGGGTAGTTGACAAGTGGAATTATCAGTTTCGTAAATATCCTGCTGGAACATTCCATTCCATTTTCCATGATTTTGTGCTTTAAGAGATATTTATCCATGGAATAACTAGGAAAATAAATCCTCAAAAATGAAAGAAAGGTAACAAGTAATGAAGAACTGTAAAGGGAAAAAGATTATTTTGGCATTGTAGTAATATTAACGTTTGTTATAGGTGTGCTCGGCATGAATAGTTAGCATAAATAACTCATAAAATAAATATTGATTGATGACATACACTGAGTTAATGCAGAATTTGTCGCTTGACAGTTTTGTAGCTTTGTTGTAGAATTCAATCAGCGATTAGGTTTCAGATACTCGAGAGGACTGAGACCGGGGGAGGACCTGCGGGCCCTCCTTTTTTCATACATAAAGGGGGAGTAGTTTGAAGCCATTTCTTACTTATGAGCAGCAATTGCATAAATTGACAGATGAAAAACAGTTGATTATTAACAATAGAGAATTTGCAGAAGAGAAGCTACGTGACATTGGATACTTTGCATTGATTGGCGGATATAAAGAACCCTTTCGAGATGCAATGACACGGGTATATCTTGAGAATACTACATTTGAAGATATATATGCACTCTACGATTTTGATAATAGACTTCGCGAGCTTATATTTCGATATATCTGTCAAATTGAAAAGAAAATTCGTAATATCATCAGTTATTCATTTTGTGAAGTATACGGAGAGATGCAGACACATTATCTTGACACCGCCAGCTATAATTATGTGAGAAGTAATCAACGAGGTATCGACAAATTAATACGTATGTTAGATGGACTTGCCCTGACAAATACAGATTATGATTATATTGTTCATCAACGAAATGTGTATCAGAATGTACCATTATGGGTTTTGATTAATGCGATGACATTTGGACAGATTTCTAAGATGTATTCTTTTCTTACAAGCCGGATTCAAAGTAAAATCAGTAAGAATTTCAAGAAGGTAAATGAAAGGGAATTGGAACAATATCTGAAGGTACTTGTACTGTACCGTAATGTGTGCGCACATAACGAGCGTCTCTTTTCGCATAAGGTGTATTCTGAAATACCGAATACTGTGTTGCATTCATAGCTACATATTTCACAAACTGGAAATCAGTATAATCAGGGGAAGAAGGATTTATTTGGTGTTGTAATAGCATTTCGTTATTTACTCTCTGCAGACAGCTTTTTATTGTTTAAAAGAGAACTTGTTCTTCTGATAGATAAATATGTAAGAAGCAGCTCCAGAATCACAGAAAAGAATCTGTTAAAACAGATGGGATTCCCGGAAAACTGGAAGTCAATAACACGATATCGGATATAAGTTGAAACTATCAATATCTTCTACGTTATCTGGAAGAAAGCAATTTCTGCTTGTATTGCTTCAATTGATTAGTTACAGGAGCATTTGCTCATCGTTATAGTGGAACGAAGAAGAAACAAAGCAAATTGCATTCTATTTAATTGTCGACTCGTTGCGTCGACAATTAAAGGAGATAAAAATGAATGAAATCGTAACAAAAGACCATAATGATATTATGAACGTATATAGAAAATCATAGGGATATTTTTAGAAGTGGGCTTGAAACCCTTATGTAATGGGAGTTTCCGGCAGTTACCTATGCTCCCTTTTTAGATTTGTCAGTATCAGTTGCAGCTTCTAAAGCTGCTTTTTCTTTTTCAGCACGTTCTTTCTCTGCTTTCCGTCAATCGTTTCCAATCCGGTCTCTCAAAGGTCGTACCGCTATATCCATCATCTATCTAAAAGCCGTCTTTGATACAAGCCCATTTGCGGAAATGGGCAGAAAACGGCTTGAAAGAAATCGACCGTTGCTTTTTCTTCCTGCCGCAAAAACAACCGAGATTGACCACCAAATGTATGACACAGCCCTGATCATGGAGAAAAATCTGCAAATATATCCTCTGTTTCGGATACTGCCTGACGGATATGCAACACCGTCTCTCGATTATTGATCGAAGATGAATTTGACAACCCCTAAAAAACTTCGTGCAAAGTCGTCCGTGTGGGATTGCTTATATTCGGATATTCGTATATAATGTATTGTATTGATTATTATACATGCGGAGGTGCGGTATGAACGAGATCAAGGGCTATATCTCCATTCGGGAGGCGTCCTACCGTTGGGGCGTATCGGAGCGGCGGGTCAATCAGTATTGTGCCGAGGGGCGGATTCCCTCCGCATTGGAATTGGAAGCATCCGCAAAAAGGAAGTGAACGCTATGACTTGCGACGAGGCTTTATACCGCCAATATCTGAGCGGCGACGACGAAGGGCTCAATGCCCTGATGAAAAAATACGGCGACCCCATGACCCTATATATCGACGGATATCTGCACGACGTTCACGAGTCCGAAGAGCTGATGCTGGACGTTTTTGCCTATCTGTTCACGAAAAAACCCCGCATCCGGGACGGCGGCTTCAAGGCGTATCTCTATAAGGCGGCGCGGCACATGGCACTGCGCCATAAGAGCAAACGAAAGCCGCTGTTCAGCCTTGATGCACTGACCAACGAGCCGGACGGACGGCTGCTGACGGAGGAGGTCATCCGGACGGAGGAGCGAAACCGCATTCTGCACTTCTGCATGAGCGAAATGAATCCGGACTATCGGGAAGTCCTCTATCTCACCTATTTTGAGGATATGAGCTACGCACAGGCGGCGGAGGTCACGGAAAAAACGGTAAAACAGATCACCAACATGGTGTATCGCGGAAAGAAAAGCCTGCGAAGGCTCTTAGAACGGGAGGGAATCACAAATGCGGAGTTATGAAGAGCGCGTCGCGGAGACAAAGCGGCGCATCGCCAAAATTGAGCGGGAGAAACGGCTGCGGCGCAATACGATCACCATGGCTTCCGCTGTGGCGGCGTGCCTTGTGCTGCTCATAGGCGCGTCCCTCGCCATGCCCGGCATTGCCGCAAGCATCCAGGCAGGCGACTATGCGGGCTTTGAAACGGCGGCCAGTATGTACGGCGGCGGCGCTGCCTTGGGATACATCGTCATCGGGCTGCTGGCGTTTTTACTCGGCGTGTGCGTGACCG
>ERZ1026945.769-NODE-769-length-9810-cov-4.360226_pt1 | contig 9810 bp, 7 predicted proteins | sample MGYA00519304_ERZ1026945 | MGnify/ENA primary metagenome ERZ1026945 (study PRJEB26926, sample SAMN06164619) | human gut metagenome | biome: ENVO:00009003; feature: ENVO:2100002; material: ENVO:00002003 | host: Homo sapiens | place: USA | collected 2012 ...
AGATGAGCCAGCAGGATTACGAGCTGTACGGTACCTACATCCCCTTCAGCATGGCTGTCTGCCACACCATCAACCACAAGTCCGGTATGGATCACACCACCTACGCCCACACCGGTGCCATGGTCAACGTGTACGCCATGGGTGTCGGTGCCGAGAAGTTCGGCGGTGTATACGACAACACTGAGATCTACCACAAGCTGGCTGAGCTGACTAAGGTTCAGTAAGACAGTAAGTAAAAACCCCTGATTTTCCCACCTCACTTCCCGCTCCACTTTTCCACACTCAAACCGCAAAATGTGCAAAACCCTCCCTGCCGCAAGCGCAAAGACTGCGCCCGGCAGGGAGGGTTTTGTTGTAATGTCAATGCTGAATGCTTCAGGCCTTCATTTCGGGAAAGCCCTCCAGCTTGGAGGTGCAGTGGGGGCAGCGCACAGCCTTGATGGAGATCTCACTCTGGCAGTAGGGGCACACCTTGGTGGTGGGCTCCTCCGGCTCGGCGGGCTCTTCGGGCTTTCTGTGCAGGGAGTTGACAAACTTGATCACAACGAACAGCACAAAGGCCACGATGAGAAAGTTGATGATGGAGTTGACGAACTCGCCGATCTTGATACTGGAGCCGCCCAGTCCGATGACCACATCGGAAAAATCCGCCTTGAAGAACAGGCCGATCAGCGGGTTGATGATGTCCTCCACCAGCGCGGTGACGATTGCGGTGAAGGCACCGCCGATGACAACGCCCACTGCCATGTCCAGCACGTTGCCGCGCATGGCAAACGCTTTGAACTCTTCAAAGAACTTTTTGATGCCGCTTTTTTTCTCTTCCATAGATAAGCTGCTCCTTCTTCTCCTTTTTTTTACCGCAAGGGGTTATTTTATTTTTATAATAGCGTATTATGCAACGATTTGCAAGAGTAAAGCAGCCCCTTTTATAGAAAATAAAAAGTATCCTCTCCCGCGAAAAAACGATCCCGGAAAGTCCGCAGACTTTCCGGGATCGTCCAATTCAAAAATATTTTTCCGCCGGTTTATGTGCTATAAAGATGCTTATGCCGCGGGCTGCTCTGCGGCAGCAGGCTGCGGGTCAGCAGTCACCGTAATGGTGCGGCTGATGGTACTGCAGGAGTAGTTGCCCCCCGCCTTGGCGGTCTGGGTGTAGGTGCCGGGCTCGGTGGGCACGCCGCTCATTTTGCTGCTGAACCACAGGAAGGTCTTTTTCTTGTAGGTGTAGCTTACCTTGCCGTTTTCAGCCACCTGTCCGTCCGAGATCACCTTGGCGGTCAGATCAGCGCTTTGCAGCTGAGAGACGGTCATGCTGGCCGGGGCATCCACTGTCCAGCTCAGGCTGACGTTTTCGGTCTTGGGCTTGATCTTGAACATGGCAAACCCGGCGGCGTTGATATCGCTGCTTTCCAGCGCAATGGCACCGGCAAAGTACTTGCCGCTGTCCTTGGGCTGCTCGTCCAGATAGATGCGGCTCAGCGCACCCTCGGGCAGATACTTGCGGATCAGGCTCAGCGCCAGCTTCATGCCGTTGGAAACATTCTTCACCGTGGTCAGGTAGCTGGCCGGGACAAAGAAGCTGACGGTGTCCATCACCGACACTACCTCGTCCGCCACCCGCAGCAGCACGCCGACATCGTTGCCGTCGATCAGCTGCTTGAGGTAGCTGTATACGTTGAATTCCTCGGCCTGGTCCGGGGTCTGGGACATCTTTTTGGGCAGGGGGATCAGCTTGAGCAGGGTGCGCAGCTTATCCGAGATCATCAGGGTCACATAGCCGTAGGCTTCGCCGCTGGTGCCCAGCACCACGGCAATATACTGGGTGTTTTCGGGCCGGGTCTCCACCTCCAGCTTATAATCGGAACCATAGACAAGGTTTCCGGTCGCCCGGATGCGGATGTTGACGATATCATTTTCATCCTCTGCCGCGCTCAGCGCTGCGGCATCGGGCAGTTCCTCGCTGACAACAGCGGTGCTTTCCGGCTGCTGAGCTGCCGCCGAAGCAGGCATTGCCAGTACACCAAGCATCATGCTGACTGCGAGCAGGAGCGAGATCCATCGTTTGGCCTTCATACGAAAACCTCCTTTGTTATTTGGTATCATACCCACATTTTACCGCAAAATAATCCTAGGGTCAATAACGGGATTCAAGCCGGGCGCATCACTCCCCGATATAGGTAAAGCGGGGCTGGGTAACGCCGTCCCGGGTCACGGTTTCCAGCCACATGGCGGCGGGGCGCACCCACAGCCCGCCCTCGCCGTACAGGGCGCGGTACACCACCATTTCCTCCTCGGTCTCGCTGTGGCGTGCCACGCCCAGCACCTGATACTCGTTGCCTTTAAAGTGGCGGTAGCGCCCGGGGCGCACCGGATATTGCAGTTCCTTCATAACAGTTCCTTTCTATTTCTGCAAAAAGGGCTGCTGCGCCGGGCGGGTGCAGCAGCCCACAAACCTTATATTATAAATATTACAGCGTGCTGTCCGTTCCACCGCCGGGGGTCTGCTCGGCAGAGTACAGCAGCATCAGGTGGTTGGCCGAGGCTTCCAGCTGGCTCTTGGCCTGCCGCAGGGCGGCTTCCTCGGTCTCGTTCATCTTTTCGGGCTTATCCTTGCGCAGGCAGCGGCGCAGGTTGGCAAGGTCGGCCTTCACGCGGGCCTTTTCGTCCTTGTCCAACTCCTTTTTGCACTTGGAAAGTGCTTCATCCACCTTGTAGGCCAGCACCTCGGCCTGATTGTGCAGGTCCAGACGCTCCTTGCGGCGGCTGTCCTCGGCCTCGTAAGCGGCGGCGTCTGCCATGGCGCGCTGAATCTCGTTTTCGGAAAGGTTGGTGCTGCCGGTGATGGTGATGTTCTGCTCCCGCCCGGTGGCAAGATCCTTGGCGGATACCTTCACCACGCCGTTCACGTCGATATCAAAGGTGACCTCGATCTGGGGCTTGGACGAAAAGCTTGCCCGGATGCCGTTCAGCTTGAACTTGCCCAAAGACTTGTTATCCCGCGCAAAGTGACGCTCGCCCTGCAAAACGTTGATCTCCACGCTGGTCTGCATGGGACGGGCGGTGGTAAAGATCTGGCTCTTGCGGGTGGGGATCATGCTGTTGCGGGTAATCAGCGGGGTGGCCACGCCGCCCAGCGTCTCGATGGACAAGGTCAGCGGGGTCACGTCCATCAGCACCAGTCCCTGCGCCGCCGCGCCGGTGGCACCCGCCAGCTTGCCGCCGCCCTGCAGCAGTGCACCCTGCACCGCTGCACCCATGGCAACGCACTCATCCGGGTTCAGGCTATGGCTGGGTTCCTTGCCCAGCAGTTCCCGCACCTGCCGCTCCACAGCGGGCATCCGGGTGCTGCCGCCCACCAGCAGCACCTTGCCCAGCTGGCTGGCAGAGATGCCGGCATCCCGCAAGGCGTTCTGCACCGGGGGCACGGTGCGGGACAGCAGGTCGCCGGTCATCATCTCGAACTGCGGGCGGGACAACGCGATATCCAAGTGGTGCGGCCCGTCCTTGCCCACCGCGATAAAGGGCAGGTTCAGCTGGGCAGAGGGCGCACTGGAAAGCTCCTTCTTGGCCTTTTCCGCTTCCTCCTTCAGCCGTCCCATGGCGGCGGGGTCGCGGGTCAGGTCGATGCGGTCGGACTTTTTGAACTCTGCCACCGCGTACTCCACGATGCGCTGGTCGAAGTCATCGCCGCCCAGATGGGTGTCGCCGCCGGTGGCAAGCACCGTAAAGGTGCCGTCCTCGATCTCAATGATGGACACGTCAAAGGTGCCGCCGCCAAGGTCGTAGACCAGAATTTTCTGCGCGGCTTCGTTGTCCAGACCGTAGGCCACCGCGGCGGCGGTGGGCTCGTTGATGATGCGCAGCACGTTCAGCCCCGCAATGCGGCCTGCATCCTGCGTGGCTTTGCGCTGGCTGTCGTCAAAATAGGCGGGCACGGTGATAACGGCCTCGGTGACCGGCTCGCCCAGATAGCTCTCGGCGTCCCGGCGGATCTTGGCAAGGATCATGGCGCTGATCTCCTGCGGGGCAAGGTCCTTGCCGTCAATGTGCGCCCGGTAATCCGAACCCATGTACCGCTTGATGCTGGAGATCGTGCGCCCGGAATTCGTGGCGATCTGGCGCTTTGCCGCGCCGCCCACCAGACGCTCGCCGTCCTTGGTAAAGGCCACCACGCTGGGGGTGGTGCGCTCGCCCTCTGCGTTGGTGATGACCACGGGCTTGCCGCCCTCCACCACCGCCACACAGGAATTGGTCGTACCAAGATCAATGCCGATCACTTTGCTCATACTGTTTCCTCTGTTTCTTGTCCGCCGTGTCTGCGGGCTGATTTTTCTCCAGTCTATCTTACCGGACGGCTGTGACCATTTTTTAGTCCAATTGTAAAGATTCTATGTTATATGCTGCCGGAGCCGTGGGCGGCTCGTGGGTCAGTTCGTAGAGCAGCTGCTCGGTCTCCTGCAGCCAGCGGTCGGCGTCCGGCTCGTGCTCCCGCTGCAAAATGGTAAAGGCCTGCTTTGCCTCTGCCGCCTGCGCCAGCGCCTTTTTGCGGGAGGTGTAGCGGGTCTCGTACTGCGCCAGCCGCAGGCAGACCCGGGGCGTATACTCGATATCCGGCACCGCTGCCGCGCTCTGCCGCGCCCGGCGGTACCACAACAGCGCCTTGCCGTTGTCGCCCCGGGCGGCGCAGTCGTCGCCAAGGTTCAAAAGGGCGATGGGCTCGCCGCTTTCGGCTGCGGCCTTCCACAGCTTACGCGCCTGTGCAGCGCTTTTTGGCACGCCGCGCCCCTGATACAGACACTCGCCCAGCAGCGAGAGCCCGGCAGAACTGCCCTGCTCGGCGGCTTTCTGGTAGCACTCTGCCGCTGCCGCCCAGTGTCCGGCGCGGGCAGCTTCTTTACCGGCTTCGGCCTCCTCTGCGCCGGGGCCCTCCGGGGTGTGGCCTGCGTGCAGCAGACCGTTGAGCAGCGCACCGTCCAGCGAGGCGGAATTGCTCCACGGGTCCAGCACCACACCGTCGATGCCCGGGGTGTCCAGCGCCAGCTGCATGGCCTGTTCCAAGGTGCGGTCAGCCATGGGGCGGCTGCCGGTGCTGCGGTCCGCACCGGCCGCTGCCACCGAGGTGAACAGCGGCAGCCAGCAGCGCCCTTTATCGTTGCGCAGCGTCCACAAGGCAAGGCCGTCGGCCTTTTCCGCCGGGATGGGGTGCTCCATCCACGGGGCGGGCGCACCCTGCGCCGAAAGCGCCGTCTGCAGCGGCACAAGCACATGGGTCTCCAGCTCCAGCGCGTAATTCAAAGCGCTCATTAAAGACCAGAAGCTCTCCTCATTCTGCCCCTTGTACAGCCCCTGCACCGCCTGCTCGATGGCCGGGCAGCCGGTGCCGCGCGGGCTGTACACCGGTGCGGTGCGGCTGCGGCTGCGGCCCACCGGGCGGAAGCGTACCCCGCCGTCTGTTCGTCTTGCCATTGTGTTCACCATACTTCCCTATCAATCTCAGCTCTAGTATAACAGGATTTGGCAGCTTGTACAATGCAAAACGCAGCTGCGGCACTGGATTTTCAGGATACATCGCGTTATAATAAGGTGTATTTTGACCCCGAAGGAGGAATTTTTTTGAACCGGATGCTTGGCTACCTGAAGGGCTACGAGCGCGAAAGTGTGCTTGCACCGCTCTTTAAGATGCTGGAAGCCACCTTTGACCTGTTCGTTCCGCTGGTCATGGCAGATATCGTCAATGTGGGCATTGCAGCACATGACCTGCATTATATTCTGGTGCGGTGCGGCCTTTTGCTTCTGCTGGCTTTCATCGGCCTTACCTGCAGCCTGACCGCACAGTATTTTTCCGCCAAGGCGGCGGTGGGCTATTCCACCGCGCTGCGGCACGCCTTGTTTGCCCATATCCAGAGACTGAGCTTTTCAGAGATGGATACGCTGGGCACCAGCACCCTCATCACCCGCATGACCAGCGATGTCAATCAGGTGCAAAGCGGGCTCAACCTGTTTTTGCGCCTGTTCCTGCGCAGCCCCTTTGTGGTGCTTGGTGCCATGGTCATGGCCTTTACGGTCAACGCCCGGGCGGCAATGATCTTTGTCGTCACCATCCCGCTGCTCAGCGTGGTGGTGTTCGGCGTGATGGTGGTCACCCGGCCGCTGTATAAGACCGTGCAGACCCGGCTGGACCGGGTGCTGGGCCTGACCCGCGAGAACCTGACCGGCGTGCGCGTGGTGCGCGCCTTTGATAAGGAGCAGAGCGAGATCGACCGCTTTGAGGACGCCAACGCCCTGCTGACCGGGATGCAGCTGCACGTCGGCCATCTTTCGGCGCTGATGAATCCGCTGACCTATGTGCTCATCAACCTTGCCATCGTGGCGCTGCTGTATGTGGGCAGCATCGAGATCAACGTGGGCGGCATGGCCTCCGGTGATGTGATTGCGCTGGTAAACTACATGAACCAGATCCTTGTGGAGCTGGTAAAGCTTGCCAACCTCATCGTACAGATCAGCAAGGCGCTGGCCTGCGCAGGCCGTGTGCAGGCGGTGCTGGATACAAAGCCCGGCATGACCTTCCCGGCAAAGCTTCTGGGCGAAGTGCCCGCCGACAAGACCGGCGATGCCGTGCGCTTTGACCATGTAGGTCTGACCTACGCCGGGGCAGGCGCACCCAGCCTGACCGATATCAGCTTTACCGCGAAAAAAGGCCAGACCATCGGCGTCATCGGCGGCACCGGCAGCGGCAAATCCAGCCTTGTAAACCTCATCCCGCGCTTTTACGATGCCACCGAGGGCAGCGTGGAGATCTTTGGCCGTCCTGTGGCCAGCTACCCCCGGGACGCTTTGCGCGGCAGGGTTGCGGTGGTCATGCAGAAGGCGCAGCTCTTCGGCGGCACCATCCGCTCCAATCTGCTGTGGGGCAACAAGGATGCCACCGACGCCGACCTGTGGGCGGCGCTGGAAACGGCACAGGCCGCAGACTTTGTGCGTGCAAAGCCCCTTGGGCTGGACGAGCCAGTGGAGCAGGGCGGACGCAACCTTTCCGGCGGACAGAAGCAGCGGCTCACCATCGCCCGTGCGCTGGTGGGCAAGCCGGACATTTTGATTTTGGATGACAGCGCCAGTGCGCTGGACTACGCCACCGACGCCGCCCTGCGCAAGGCACTGGCGGCGCTGCCCGGGGCACTGACCGTGTTCATCGTCAGCCAGCGTGCCGCCAGTTTGCAGCACGCCGACCAGATTCTGGTGCTGGATGACGGCCATCTGGTGGGCATCGGCACCCACAGCGCCCTGCGCAGCAGCTGCCCGGTGTACGAGGAGATCTACGAGAGCCAGTTCAAAAAAGGGGAGGCAGAAGCATGAGTGCAAAAGCAAAAAACAAGCTGACCCCGCAGCAGCGCAAGGCCACCCTGAACCGGGTGCTGCACAAAATACGTCCGTACAGCGCCTTTGTGGTGTGCAGCCTGCTGGTGGCGGCGGTCAGCGTAGCCGCTCAGCTGTATATCCCCATCCTGTGCGGCGACGCCATTGATAAGATGCTGGGCAAGGGCAATGTAGACCTTGCCGGGGTGCTGCGCATTGCAGTAAGCATTCTGGTGGTGGCAGCCGTAGCCGCCCTTGCGCAGTGGCTTTTGAGCGTGTGCAACAACCGCATCACCTTCTCGGTCAGCCGTGATCTGCGCAACGAGGCGCTGCGCAAAATTCAGACCCTGCCGCTGTCCTATCTGGACAGCCACCCCTCCGGCGATATCGTCAGCCGCATGGTGGCGGATGTGGACACCTTTGCGGACGGCCTGCTGATGGGCTTTACCCAGCTGTTCTCCGGCATCCTGACCATTTTGGGCACCCTGCTGTTCATGCTGCGGGAGAATGTGCCCATCACGCTGGTGGTAGTGTGCATTACCCCGCTGAGCCTTGTGGTGGCGGGCTTTCTGGCAAAGCGCAGCTACGGCTACTTCCAGAGCCAGAGCACCGTCCGCGGCAAGCAGACCGCGCTGGTCAACGAGATGATCGAAGGCCAAAAGGTGGTGCAGGCCTTTGGCCACGAAGCCGAAAGCCTTGCCGCCTTTGACGAAGTGAACGGACAATTACAGGACGTGAGCCTGAAGGCCATCTTCTTCTCCAGCCTGACCAACCCCGCCACCCGCTTTGTGAACAACATCGTGTACGCAGGCGTGGGTCTTGTGGGTGCGCTGTACGCCGTGCGCGGCGGCATCACCATCGGTCAGCTGAGCGTCTTTTTAAGCTACGCCAACCAGTACACGAAGCCCTTCAACGAGATCTCGGGCGTGGTCACCGAGCTGCAAAACGCACTGGCCTGCGCCGCCCGGGTGTTTGAACTGCTGGACGCCGAGGATCAGGTGCCGGAGGCTGAAAACGCCGCCGCGTTGCAGCCGGACGGCCATGTGCAGCTGCAGGATGTTTCTTTCCGCTACCTGCCCGACCGCCCGCTCATCGAGGGGCTCTCGCTGGACGTGCAGCCCGGCCAGCGCATTGCCATCGTAGGCCCCACCGGCTGCGGCAAGACCACCCTCATCAATCTGCTGATGCGTTTCTATGATGTGAACAGCGGCAGCATCAAGGTGTCCGGCACCGATATCCGGGATGTGACCCGCGCCTCCCTGCGCGGCAGCTACGGCATGGTGCTGCAGGACACCTGGCTGCGTGCCGGCACGGTGCGGGAGAACATTGCCTACGGCAAGCCGGACGCCACCATGGACGAGGTGATTGCCGCCGCCAAGGCTGCCCACGCCCACAGCTTTATCCGCCGCCTGCCCGATGGCTACGACACTGTCATTGCAGAGGACGGCGGCAATATCAGTCAGGGACAAAAGCAGCTGCTCTGCATCGCCCGCGTGATGCTCTGCCTGCCGCCCATGTTGATCTTGGACGAAGCCACATCCTCCATTGATACCCGCACTGAGGTGCGCATCCAGAAGGCCTTTGCCCGCATGATGCAGGGGCGTACCAGCTTTATCGTGGCACACCGCCTTTCCACTATCCGGGAGGCAGATGTCATCCTTGTGATGAAGGACGGCCACATCGTGGAGCAGGGCAACCACGACCAGCTGCTGGCGCAGGGCGGCTTCTACGCCAAGCTCTACAATAGCCAGTTCGAGGGCGTGCAGACCTGAGGACGCTGTTGTATCCTATCCAAACTGTAATAACGAATGACGAAAATGCACTTTGTTAAATAAAACAGGCTGAATAGGCACTCGTTCATAAAATATTAATAATATATTAACATTCAGTACACCACTTTTCGGTATACATAGGGCAACAAAGGCGCGCAGTGCGCCGAACCCCCGCCAAAAAGGGCAAAAAAGCGCAGACCGCTGTGGTGTGCGGCGGTCTTGGAAATGCCCTTGGTACAGGAAAGGAAACGTTACTTATGAAAATTGGTTTTTGGGAGCTTATCGTCATCGTCATCGTGGCGTTTGTGTTCATCGGCCCGGACCAGCTGCCTGTCTACGCAAAGAAGATCGGCAAGATGCTCCGCGAGCTGAAGAAATACACCGGCGCTGCTTCTGAGGAGATCCAGAAGAACGTGGTGGAGCCGCTGAACGAGATTCAGGCACCCCTGAAAGAAGCTGTTGCCCCCCTGACCGATATCAAGAAGGATATCGACAGCAGTATGCGGGACGTGACCAAGAGCTTTACCGGCATTGGCAAGACCAGCAAGGAGGAAGCTGCCAAGAAGCTGGCTGAGACCGAGGAGGTCACCGACCTGACCGAGGATGCTGTGGAGGAACTGCCCGAGCAGCCCGCCGAAGCCCCGGCTGACACTGCTGAAACTGTCTCTTATACACATCTGACGCT